>Ga0257119_1001795_pt1 | contig 14154 bp, 16 predicted proteins | sample SI112_200mmetaG_FD_190179 | JGI IMG/M metagenome (GOLD analysis project Ga0257119, IMG submission 190179) | Marine microbial communities from Saanich Inlet, British Columbia, Canada - SI112_200m | ecosystem: Environmental > Aquatic > Marine > Inlet | place: Canada: British Columbia | collected... | reverse complement strand
TCAGTCAGACCTTGAAAGTAGGCGTATAAAACAGCATTTTCTGGATATTGCATGGCTTCTTCTCCTTCAATGAGAGGCAACCATGCTATTTTACAGCCTTTACTCTTTTTTCATGCGTAAGCCCTGCCCATAATCTCTTTCAACTTTAGCAATGCGTGTTTTATACTCGCTGTACCAAAGTTCTTGCCCTTTTTCTTGAGCAATGATATGTTCAGCATTTGCCTTCCAAGCTTTAATGGATTCCGGATCTGCCCAATAAGAAACGGTGATTCCTACACTCTCTCGCGCCGATTCGACGCCAAGAAATCCCGGTTGTTGGGCGGCGAGTTCGACCATGCACGTTGCCATCTTGCCGTAGTCATTGTCTCTATCTCTACGATGGGATGTGAAAATGACGGCATAATAAGGTGGTTTGGGGGTATTTGCAATTTCAGACATTTTATAGCAACTCCACTTTCTTGTAGCGCACATTCCCTGCGGTGATCTTGCCAATATCAATTGCATCTGTTGGGCAATTGTGAATGCAATTAAAGCAAACATCGCAACTTTCACCAAAATCGATATGTCCATCCAGCACGATATTATGTCGAGGGCAGCCATTGACGCATTTCATACACTCAATACACGTTTCGGGATTTGAATGAAATTGCCCAATATAAGCGCGATGATGATTATCGTATTTATTTTCAAAGTATTTAACAACACGCTCATCGAAGTCCGTATACCATTTTTGGCGTGGTGTTTTTGCAGGTAAAGCACCTTCCACCTTTCGAATAAGCTCAGCGACTTTCTTATCAATATCTCGGCTGTGGATGCGTTTGAGAACTCTCTCCATAAGCGAATCTTTTTTCGCAAACAAGATCAGAAAATCTGTGCCGGGCATAAAAAATTCTGCAAAGCTTACGGGACTAAAATTTTGGTCAACTGAAAATGCCATGATATTTTTCATGGCATCTCCAGAATAGAGTCCTTTGGTGGTAAAGAAAAAAACGGGGCGTTTTTTTCCTTCCATCCTTTTCAACAAGTCAAAAAGAAGTTCGGGCGCTTCTCGAAAATAGATCGGGAAGCCAATGCCCAGCACATCAAAATCATCATCTATTCCCTCGCGATTACTTTCCTCACTTACCTTCACGCTGCTGACCCTGTGCGAGTTTTGCTTCAACGCTTTTGTGATCTTTTTAGCGACAAATTTGGTATTCCCTGCCCCGGAGTAATAGCGGATAGCGATTTTCATTTCCCTAGGCTTCGTTCACCATCAAAACAATTCTACCTTTCACAGCTGCCTGCTCGATCAATTCGTGCGCTTCTTTTGCATCTTCGAGTTTCATACGTCGTTCGATGGCGGGGCTAAATTTGCCCGCTTTGAGCAAGTCAAATAACGCTGCCAAATCTTCTTTGAACCATTCAGGATGTTTTTCACGCATTCCGCCAATGGCATAAAAAGCCGTCTTGCGCCCATTCGGTAGGATATTCCACAGCGCGACTTTCATATAATCCACGGGGACATTGCCACCCTTGCCCATCGCATCATCGTAAAAGCCATAAGGGATGAGTATCCCGCCCTTTTTCAGGGACTCGAAGGATCGCTTGAAATGCTCTCCGCCGATGAAGTCGAAAACCGCATCGCACCCACCCTCGGCTTGCATCCGTTTAACAAAATCTTCTGTACCGTAATCAATGTGCGTTGCCCCCAAGCTCTCGACCAACTCCCGTTTAGATGCGGATGCCGTCCCGTACATCTTCAGATCAAGCAATGCGCCGAGTTGCAGCAATGCTGTCCCGACCGCCCCACCTGCGCCATGCACGAGAATACTCTGCCCACGCTGGATATTTGCCACACGATGCAGCATCTGATAGGCAGTTACGTAAGATAAAACCATGCTAACGGCATCGGCGGGGTCTATCCCCTCGGGGACGGGGACAAGCGAATCAGCCGGGCGGAGCAGGTATTCTGTATATGCCCCGTAGACTGTTAAATCTGCGACGACCAAGCCCAAATCGAGTCCGTTTACGTCTGATCCCACTTTGTCTACAACGCCGACCATGTCGTATCCAGGCGAAAGCGGCGGCGTCCCTTTGAAACCATAATAAATCCCCTTGCGGACGAGGGTGTCGGTGAAGGTTGCGCTGGCAGCCAAAACTTTGACGCGCACTTCGCCCGCAGCGGGTTCGGGGAGGGTATCTTCAGTGACGACCTGTAAAACATCGGGTGTGCCAAATTCGTTGAGAATTACTTTTTTGTAGCTCATTTCTTACTCCTTGGGGTTGGATAAATTTTTGATAAGTTCAGGTAATTGACCAATATCTTCGAGTTCGTGATAGTAGTTTTTCTGGGCTTCTTCATCAGAGACGGTCTCATGCGCCCAAGTGGTGCCATTGGGGATATAAACTGCCGCTCCGCCAATAGCTACGATAGGCAGTACGTCTGATTTGAGAGAGTTACCGACCATCAGAAAACGCTCAGGAGCGATCTCGTATTTGCTCAGAAGAGCCTTGTAGATATCGCTGGTCTTTTCGCTGACAACTTCGATATGTTTGAAGCAGTCTCCAAGCCCTGATTTGACGACCTTTCTTTCTTGATCAAGCAGATCACCTTTTGTGATGATCATCAGCATATGCGATGCGGAAAGCGCCTGAATAGTCTCGCGCACATTAGGGATCAGTTCCACGTCTGCAGAAATCATTTCTCTGCCAAAACCGATGATCTCACATATCTCCTCTGTTGTGATTTTCTCCTCTGTGAGTGCAATGGCGGTTTCGATCATCGAGAGGGTAAAGCTCTTGATGCCGTATCCATAGGCGGCGGTATTGCGCGTTTCGGTCTTGAAGAGTTCCTGAACAACAAACTCCGCGGGATGATAATCGGCGAGTAGTTCGGCAAGTTTTTCTTCTGCCTGTTTGTAATAGATTTCGTTATGCCAGAGGGTGTCATCAGCATCGAAAGCGATGATATCGAAAGCAGATTCCTGTTTGTGGCTCATAGTTATTTCCTGGCTTTCCAAAAATAGTTGATAAAGAAGCTGCCCACCACGAGACAGTAGACCTTAATAGCAATCTCGATATATTCATCCATCGTTTGCATGAAGAGCAAGCCTGTGTTGAAACTATAAAGAAAAGCATAGAGACCCAAAAAGATCAACCCCGACCCTGCGGCAATCCCAAAGGGAACGGCGCTCTCACGTCCCTGGAGCAGATAGTAGCCACCGAGAAAAGCCGTTACACCTATCCACGCGTCGGCGAGGGGGAATGCCATGAACCAATCCACATAGCCAGGGATCAAATCCACGACAGGGAAAACACCGGTAAAGACCGAAATCCAATAGGCGAAGATGCCGAAGGTGGTGAAGAAGGATAACCCAATAGCAAGTTTTTTCTTATTCACTTCATTCCTTTTCAAGCAGAAAATCTATTTTTGTATATTTCTTTCCATTAACTTGCACTTCAAGGCCATGTTTACCTGGATAGTGTTTTCGAGTGCTACGTTGCAGGAAGGAATGTTTTTTTGTGATGGTTATTCTCTCACCGGGGGCGATTTTTTTCTTGGCGGCTTTGAAAACTTTTGGGGTTTGCTTGCCATTCGCCTTCATAAAGTAGATGAGATAATCCACCATTATTTTGCTGGGTTCATCTTCCCGCGATCTGACTGTGAAAGAGAATTCGATCTCTTCGCCAATGGCGGGAGCATCATTACTGAGATTGATTTCAGAGACAGAGATTTTTACATCCGGGTTATAGCCCATTAAATTCAGCGCGCTGGGATGCCCCTCTTTAAGCAGGCTACGCAGGGCGTGAGCGATGATCCAGTCCATTTCTTTGGATGGGGCAGATTTTTGCCAACGCTCCAACGTTTCGACAACAATATCGGGGTTATCTTTTGCGATGTCATTGAGGTTATTGGCGACCGAACGGCGCACCATCAAATTGGGATCGCTTTTTAGCTTTTCGAGAATCTTAATAACGGGCAGCGGATCGCGCTGGAATTCGGGCAGGCGTGAAAAAAGCGGGAGCCGTGGACGCGTCCCTTCGGAGGCTAGGCGCCGCGCAAAGGGGCTTTCATCCTGCGTGAGCGTGTGCAAAAAGGTCATTGTTTTTGATGGATATTTCTCGATGAAAGTGCGAATATCGCCTTCTGCGGTGAAACGCTTGGTCATCTCGTAAAGGGCGTTGATGGAGGTGACGAAATCGTCCAGGCCATAGCGGCTGATGAAGAGGCATTGCGGCATCACGATGAAGCCGTCGAATCCGCTCAGGGAATCGGTAGCAGGTTCCGGGCCAAGTGCGTCTACTAATATTTGGGCAGCACTCTGAAAATCGTCCGGTAGATGCTTGTGGAGGGTATCCGAGATGAGGGAATTCCGATCCCCAAAACTGAGGGCAGATAATTGCTGTGTGATTGCATCCACAAAGACATCACGCTCAAAGGCGTCCCAAACACGGACGATATTGTCGGCGAGTTCGTTGACTAGCCCGGGGTTGAAGACATCACGGAATTGGAATTTCTCGGTCATTTTTCGGCTTCATTCATGTCGAAAGCATCCCATTCGGTACGATAGGTTGCCTTTTCTTCATCCGATAAAAAGCTGGCTTCAAGGGTATTTCCATTGAGCTGCCACAACTCATCCCAGGAAAAACCCTGTTTTGCGAGCAGAAGATATTCGCTCGTCAAATCGGTTGAAAACATGGGCGGATCATCGCTGTTGACGGTGCAATAAACGCCGGCATCTACCAATTTGCGAATCTGATGGGGTTCGTTAAACGGCGTCACCTTTAGGCGATAATTGCTATGCGGACAGACCTCCAGCGGGATTTGCGTCTCAGCCAGATATTCGAGCAATTTGGGATCATCCACAGCGCGGACGCCGTGTCCGATACGCTCAGATTTCAATTCGGTCAGTGCCCCCCAAACGCTTTCCGGTCCCACAACTTCTCCCGCATGGGCCACGACGTGCAATCCCTGGCGTCGTGCTTCCTCGTAAACATCCATGAACAACCCAGGTGGAAAACCGACTTCTGGTCCCCCAAGCCCCAGCCCGATAAAGACGCCTGCTTCTCGCCCCTTGAGAATGAAATCCAGCACGCGATAACGTGACTCCGGGATGTGGCGGGCGATGTCGGGGATAAAACGCATTCCGATGTCATACTTTTCTTTGGCGTGTTTGATGCCCTCTGCGAAAACGGTAATCACTTCCTCCTGCGGGAAATTATCGAGCATAAAAGATGCGCTCAAAAAAACTTCGCAATAACGAACGTTGTGCCGCGCCTGCTCTGCGAGAAAACGTTCAAACATGAAGGCGAAGTCATCTGCGGTTTGCATGCACTGCGTTGCCAGTAGGTAGATATCAAGAAAATGATCGAAATCACGGAAAGCATACATGGATAGCCACTCTTCCAGCGTCGCCGCAGGGAGCGTAACCTTATTGCGTTGAGCCAGCTCCCAGACGGTAGCGGCATCGGTTGCGCCTTCGAGATGTACGTGTATTTCGGCTTTTGGCATCTCCCAAAGGCGTTTACTTAATTCAGGCGAAATAGGGGTGTTCTCATAAATCTTTGTCATAGAAATTTCCTAATCCTAAGCACTAGAAATTGCTTTTAGCGCATTTTGAGCTGTGAGCACCCGCTCACGGTGACGACGTTCTGCGCGTTTTTGAAAAAAATCGCCAAAGGTCGCTGTGCAATTTGTAACGAGATGTGGTTCGAAGCCTTTCTCTTCTGCCGTGTTCAAGGTGAGCGAGGGGCATTGATCGGTTGCAAAACCACAGATGAAGATGGTTTGAATATTGTTCTCACGTAAGGTTTCCTCGAGCATACTTTCGTGGAAGGCATCGAAACCTTTATAGTTATAGGTCTCTCGCAGGGCGATCAGATCGCCTTCTTCGTAGAGACCATCAACGATCTCTGATCTCCATGTCCCTTTGGTAAATATCTTTCCGAAGGTGAGATATGCCATCCAGCCTTTTTTATTGGCAGGGTCAACGATAAGAGGAGCGTGAATAATTTTGATGCCCAGCTTACGGGCTTCTGCCACAAAACTCTGCGTATTTTGGATTGCATTTCGCTTTTCCAACTGACTCTTTATGAGCGTGTAGAAGAGACCTTTCTTTGTCCACTCTTTTTGGAATTCGATGAGTACGATGGCGCTTTCGTTAACTTTGTGCATTAGCGTTCCTGACGATAACGTACGAAATAAGTCCAGCCTAGGAGCGTCAGCCCACCGAGCATAAAGAAGTAGCGCAACAAGTCGAAGATGTGGTTAGGGAAGGTATAGACCAACACGCCAATGGGCAGGTAGCCAAACCACAGGCTGTATTTGAGAAATTTCTCAAGGGCGGTATCGCTGTGCAGAACAAAGGCAAAAAGGAAGAAGCCCAGATAGCTGCTGTGAAATTTGAGTTGGCTCCAAAGCATCCGCTCCTGAATATCGGCGAGGGAGATGGGCATCCCGTTTATTGCGGTGGTCAGTTGGGTCATCAGGTCGTGGTTTTCATGCAGGTCGAGATAGGCGGTAATAATCAGCGCACCCAAACCAACAACGACCACCCAGATATTATCTTTATTCCATGTATCTATTGCAAGAAAGATAAAGGCGGCAGTGTAGAACATCAAAAAGAGGTTGTCAAAAGTCAGGATAATGCGCAAGGGGATTTCTGCGGCGATGATGTTTTTTGTGTAGCTCTCAATACTGGAAATGGTCTCAAAGTTCTGCGCAGTCACGCCCCCACTGAAGAGTGAAGTAGTGAGCATTCCAGCCAGCATAAGCGCAGCAGCGAAAGCAGGGAAGGCGATAAATTTGTAGATTTCTTTTTTGGTCATGATTTTCTCCTTTGGTCTATTGCTTTTGTGCTTGCCCAATAATCCCTAAATGGGTGTGTTGAAAAGCATCAGGATATTTCAATCCGTAGCCTAAAATACGATCCATGCTGGAGTGCCCGAAAAGGATCAAGCCAGCTAATTGCAAGGCGGGATTTGCGCTTAAGATACCAAGAATATAAACGCCAATTCCAAGCGCTTTATGATGGATGAAGTTGTAAGTGAGTGCGCCCAAACGTGTTCCGCCTAGATAGCCGAGCATGCTCAAGTCGGGTGTAAATAAGAGGGCGGGATACCACCACCAGGCATAATCCAATCTTGAGAAAAGAAAGATGGTGACGCCGAACATAAATAATTCTTCGAGTTTTAGTAAATTTTTCATTTTTGATTCCATAAATTTTCTGTCATTTTGCCCATTTGCACAGGCTCCATATGTATAAATTCAATTTCTCTTACCATGCTCATTTTTGCCCACATCATGGCGTGACCTTTAGTGAAGCGGACACGTTGCACGCGCCGTTGCCATAATTGGATTTCTTTTTCGGTCGCTGGGCGTAGATCACCAGCTTTTCCATAAAGACGTACTGCGGGAGGATTAGGGAATTCTCCGCGCAACAATGATTTCAGCCAGAAGCCAATGCCGCTATCAACAGCCATCACACAAACTTGCTGATTCTTTTGCAAATTCTGCGGCAATTGACGAGGAAATTCTTCAAAATAGATTCCCTGCCCGGGTTCACCCAAAATCAACGAGCCGATAGGCGTGATATGCGGCTCGCCTTTTTTATCCACCGTCGCGATGGCGTAATGAAAGGAGGAGCGAAAGGAACGTTTGAAAAGAGCTCTAATCTCTGGCCAGTTTTCTGTGAGCGACATTTTATTCACCTTCCAATCCCATCCGCGTTAGCATTGCTCGAATTTCAACTTCAAAAAAATCATCCACATCTACATCATCGGGCACAGCGGCGAAATGACCGTTGATCTCCAGCGAGAGCATTCCGTGGATCTGTGACCAACTCGCCATCGCAAATTGGACGACAACGGGGTCGCCTTCGTAGCCAAATTTGTTGATCCATGCCTGGATCATATTTGGGGTTGATCTAAGAACACCTTCTGTTTTGAGTACCCCGTCTTGCCAAGCATTATGGAGTACGCCGATCAGTACAGACATATTTCCCGCTGCGGCTGGACCGGTGATTTCCATCGGAGCATGATAATTAGGGATTGGCGTGCCGAATATCAAGTTATATTCTTCGGGGTGTGCCAGCGCCCAATTTCGATAGGCGCGGGCGGATGCAAAGACTCGTTCTCCGTCTGATGCTTTCTGAAGAGACGCTTGCGAAAGACGCAGAGCATCTCCCAGCGAGTTGTAAGCATCGACGATTAACGCCGTAACAAGATCGTCGCGGCTGGGGAAATAATTGTAAATAGCAGGGGCGGTGATTTTCAGTGCGCGAGCGATTGCGCGCAGAGATAGAGAAGCTGATCCGTTCTCTATCATTTGGCTTCTAGCAACTTCCTTAATCGCATTTTCAAGATCAGGATGTTGTTCCTTTTGCTTTGGTCTTACCATTTATTTCTCCTTAAGTTAAATAAACACTGTATATATACAGTGTTTATTTAACTTTGTCAAGTGTTAATTTATCTAATATTACGAAGGTACTCTATTTTACGTACTCTGCCCCACCCTAACTTTCTCTCAAAAGGAAAAGAAGAAAACTACGCCAAAACGCTCTCTTCTCCAGAGCCACGAACAAAAATACAGGAGCCGTTGACTTGCTCGGAAATCTTCTTCATAACTTCCAGATCAGGTTCGTGAGATAAACCCAGCATCGTCAAATCTGCACGAGGTGTTTCTGCCAGGGCTTCATCAAAAGGCTTGGTTGTAACAAAAAAAGTAGTTTCTTTGGGCAAACGAGCTAACTTAATCCGTTCTGCCAAGAATTGACTGGCTTTTTCTTTTGTTTCTTCATCGGGGACAGCCATATTCAACGTGATATGAGCCTTCCAATTTTGAGCCAGTTGATAGGCTAGCAAAATAGCAAGATCAAGATTGCTTTGATGCAGATCATGTTTCCAGTCAGGTTCCTGATTAGAGACCCAAACATGTATATTCTGCTCACGACCTAAGGAAAGGATCGGGTCTCGTGCCAATAATGCAACGCCCATTTGATAAGCGGCTGTTTTGTCAATCAATTGCTGTAGTTCGTCCAGTTCACTCTCTGGGCGCAAATGCAGAAACAAGATATTCGGACGGAAAAAAGTGTTCCGCAAAACCTGTGTCGTCATCCGCACACCGTTCACAAAATCATTTTCTTCAAGGAGCGTTGTGTTAGAGTAGATACCTTCGTCAGTAAAGGCTTTTGTGAGTAAACCCAGCCCTTCTAATTTCTCGCTTTCACCTTCTTCATAAATACCCAAAGCACGTACAGTCCCTTTTGGGTAGGCCATAGCACGCAAAAAACGATAGCTACCTGAGAAGATTCCTACCGAGCGAACAGGCACTAAAACAACCGGTTTCCAGGTTCGCTCTCGTGCTGCCTGCATTCGTCGCGTACGTTTTACAGCCCACTCTGCTACAGATTCAAATAAACCGCTGCGCACATCGCTGTTTAAACTGGCGAGCTTACGAGGTGCTAAATAAACATAGATCGCAACAACCAAAATAATGGCTATCAAGCTGAAAACGGGATTGATCAAAAACATCACGAAAGTACAGCCCAAGACCCCAATAAAAGGAACAATGCGCGACACACTAAACGTAGGGCGAAAACTGATCGTATCCAGCGTTTGCTTGATCAAAACAACCACATTTAACATAGCGTATGTGATCAGAAAAAACATGGTGATAATGGCAGCAACTGCATCCAGACCGCCCCCAGCCAGTGCTGCCAAAAGAGCAATAAAACCCACAGCACCTGCGAAGAACATCGCCTGACGAGGCTCACCATCTTCTGATTCTTTAGAGAAAAAATCACTAAAGGGAATAATCTTATATGAAGCGAGGGCTTGCATTACGCGCGGAGCAGCAACCAAAGAACCTAAAGCGGAAGAAAAAGTTGCGCCTAACATCCCGGCTAAAATTGCCCATCCCCAAAAGGCTTTTTCTACCATCAGAGTCGTATTTGAAAGCAACTCTTCAGGGGAGGCAATACGAGAGAGCCAATAGATCAGCGCAAGATAAATCAAAAGAGTTACGCCAATCGCGCTCATCGTGCCGACAGGAATATCCTTTCTTGGGCTGCGTAAAGAGCCACTCATGCTAATGCCCACCATAATGCCGGTCACGGCGGGGAAGAAAACGGCAAAGGTTTCCCAAAAGTTTGCGGCGCGGAATCCACCCCAAAACACGGGCGTTTCGGTAAATCCAGTTTGTCCCACCACAGGGAAACTTGCTAATGCCACAGAAAAGAGTGAGAGTCCGACAATCCCCAAAATGATGAATTGTGTCCTCGAAGCAAATTTCGCACTAATATAAACGATCAAGAATACAGATAAAAAAGTTAAAATTGCAACCAAAGCTTCTGGATGTGTGGGGAAAATCCGCAACCAGGATTCTGTAAAAGCTAAAACATAAAGCGCAATAGAAATCCCCTGCGCCAAAAAGAGCGGAACACCAATGCTGCCGCCTACTTCCAAACCCAGCGATTGAGAGATGATCGCAAATGCGCCACCTGCACCAACGCGCGTATTTGTGACCACAGAAGAGACAGCCAAACCTGTGCTGATCGTAATCACATGCGCGAGCAAAATGATCACGATCGCGCCGCCCAGCCCCGCGTTACCGACAACCCATCCTGTACGCAAATACATGATCGCGCCCAAAATCGTAAGCACAGTGGGCGTGAATACACCTGCAAACATCCCAAATTTTTTATTCGTTTTTTCGGCACTTTCTATCACCATAAAACTCCTTTTCCGTTATCCCCTCAAAAAGCATCTCAGAATTATAATATAAGCAATATCCTTATTCTTGCATATCGGAGCTCCCAATGACCTTTTCTATAGACGAAAGATACCTTAATCAAAGTACCCAAAAACTTGTTCAGATCAACTCGATCAATCCTTTGCTTAGCCCGGAGGGAAAAGGGGAGGGCGAGATCAGCGCCTATGTAGCGGATTCTTTAAATGCCCTCTGTTTGGATGTAAAACGCAGCGAGATCGCTCCCGGACGTTTTAACGTGGTCGGCACCCTCAAAGGAAGCGGCGGCGGACGCAGCCTCCTACTTAACGCCCACATGGACACGGTCGGCGTTGATGGAATGACCATAAACCCCTTTGGCGGAGAATTGAAAGATGGTCGCATTTATGGGCGGGGTTCCCAAGATATGAAAGCCAGCCTCGCCGCAATGATGGCTACCGCCAAAGCCCTTGTAGATGTGGGTATTACCCTTAAAGGCGATCTACACATCACTGGTGTTGCCGATGAAGAATATGGAAGTCTTGGTACAGAAGCTCTTGTGCAAGAAGTAAGTGCAGATGCGGCTATTGTCACCGAACCAACCGATATGCATCTGTGTCGTGCTCATCGTGGCTTTATTTGGTTTGATATAGAAACTTTCGGGCGTGCTGCACACGGAAGCCGCTACAGCGAAGGCATCGACGCAAATATGCGTATGGGACGTGTTTTGGCAGAATTAGACAAATTGGAACAAGAGCTATTAACACGAAAAGGGCATGAGCTAACAGGTCCCCCATCTCTTCATGCTGCGCTTATCAAAGGCGGTACAGAAGTGAGCACTTACGCCGACCTCTGCCTGCTCAATATGGAACGACGTACGGCACCCGGCGAAAATATCGATGATGCGCTGGCAGAAATACAGGAGATCATTGATCGGCTTGTGGTGCAAGACCCAACGTTCAAAGCCAAAGTTGAGCGCACTTTCTGGCGAGAACCATTTGTGGTTTCCCCCGATGCAGAGATCGTCCAAATTCTGGATAATGCGCTGGGCGCACGTCTCGGTCATCAACCTGCGCATACGGGACAAACTTTCTGGACAGATGCAGCATTATTTGCTGATGCCGGCATGGAAACGGTTTTACTTGGCCCAAAAGGCTATGGGCTACATAGCGCCGAAGAATGGGTAGATATGGAATCCGTGCTGGATTTGGCATATATACTCACAGAAACGGCTATTAAGTATTGTGGCTAAGCTAGAAAAGGAGAAGAGCAATACCTTTATTCACTCATGTTACGCACTTTCTAAACTATTCTCTTTTGTTTTCCTGCCGCCCCCCTGCCCTGCCGGGCCTCCCCCCATTTTGAAAATATAAAATGGGGGGAACAAGAAAAAACAGTGCTTTTAGAGAAAATACTCTTTTTTGAAGCCAAGCCCCTCCCCTAAATTTCGCTTTTAGAATTTGGGGGAGGCTGGGAGGGGGTGGAGATTGCAAAATATCCTAAATGTGTAACATCAGTTATTCAGACAAAACCCCTCTTTCTATTTTCTATATGATGGTTATAATAAGGAGAAAGGGTTTGAGGGAGGCTTTTCTCCTCATTATCATTAGTTTCTTTGCTATAGATATCTTGGGAGGAAATGTTAAGTTTTTCATGTAATTATTTATCCGGTTCGCGAAGAAAATAATGAAGCCTTTTTATATCCTTACTCTTTTCCTCTCATTACTTTCAGGGCTTTCAGCTTGTGCGCCTGCCCCCAAAAAAGAGTTGCTCATCTACTGCGGCATCACGATGATCCGCCCAATGAGAGAAATAGCCGACATCATTGAAAAGCAAGAAGATATAAAGGTCATCATCATTAAAGGCGGTTCTGGTAATTTGCTTCGCTCCATCGAGATCAACGGCGTAGGCGATCTTTATTTACCTGGCTCAGCGGGCTATATTGAAAGCGCAACCGAAAAAGGCCTGATCGTCGAAGACAATTTAGTGGGATACAACAGAGCTGCAATCATGGTCCAAAAAGGGAACCCTCTTGAAATCAGTAACGATCTCGCCAATCTCGCTAATCTAGACTATTATGTTGTTCTCGGAAATCCAGATAGCGGTAGCATAGGCAAAGAAACCCGTCGTATTTTAGAAGAGAAAGATCTTTATGAGCTAGTTTTGCAAAACACGCATGAGCTAACAACCGATTCTAAAGACCTCGTCTCTGCACTCGTTGAAGAAAAAGCTGACCTTGTTATCAATTGGTATGCTGTTTCAACGTGGCCGGAAAATGAACCGCATATGGATGCTCTTCCAATTGAAATAGAGCTTGTCGTGGAAAACGAGCTGATCCTGGCATCGCTTAGTACAGCGAAAGAACCTGAGCTAGCTCAAATTTTTATGGATTATGCAATCTCAGCAGAAGGGCAAGCTATTTTTCAAAAATATGGCTTTGGTGCCCAAAATAACCGGTAGTGGTTAAATTGAAGAGATGCGATGATTCTGCGAGGAAGGCTTTAGCCTGACAAAGCAGTCTCGCAACCTAAAAACGAAATTGCTTCGCTCCGCTCGCAAAGTCATCATCACCTAGTGTTTTACCGCTATCCAGAAAAGAAGATACGAGGGTATTAGCATATAAAAACTTAGAAAGGCAAGAGAATGCAAAAAATCATAAAAGAACCGATACTAAATAGAGCACGAAATCTTTTCCTGATTTTTTTAACGACCCTTGGCGTTATTACGATAACCAATTACTCAACCACATTCTTAGAGAGTGAGTACCAGAAACGCCTCAATAATCAACGTACACATGAATCTCTAGGGGAAGAAATTCTCACTGATTTGATCGCGCTTGAAAATGAATTCAACAAGCTCCCTTCCATTGAAGATGCTCGAGACCTTGCACTTGCCGAAGAGAGGATCAAAGAACTACAAACAGAGCTTCGAGATATTATTCAGATCTTACAAAAGGGTGGGCATTTCAGAAAAAGTATTCCCGCAAACCTTAATCGGGCAAATGAATATGAATACTCGCTGATCTACGAACGATCAGAAGAAGAAGGCTATGTAGTAGAAGTTCTGGAACTTTTACCGCGTATCCTCGACCTGGAAAAAATCTCTCAAAAATTGATCAATTCTGTGGATGAAAAACTCAGCGCGTCCACCCCTGATGAAAAGCTTGCTTCCGTTGCTCGAACAGCCTCTCTACTCAAGGAAGCCGATACTTTTTTGCTTCGCTCTCGTGAAAGCGCAAACAGGATTCACTACGAAAGCCATCTTGAGATGCAAGAGATCTCTGCTCAACAAGAACAAATATTAAAATATGCAGAACTTATTGCGTAAAACGGTGAAAACGCACACCTTAAACGGTTGATGTCGCACAGTCAGCGGAGGAGAGAAGACTGGCGAAGGAATTGTACTCTAAGTGTTCGGCATACTCCGTTTTGCCCTGAGTTTTCGTT
>Ga0257119_1001792_pt1 | contig 14160 bp, 17 predicted proteins | sample SI112_200mmetaG_FD_190179 | JGI IMG/M metagenome (GOLD analysis project Ga0257119, IMG submission 190179) | Marine microbial communities from Saanich Inlet, British Columbia, Canada - SI112_200m | ecosystem: Environmental > Aquatic > Marine > Inlet | place: Canada: British Columbia | collected... | reverse complement strand
TATAGAGATAAAATTGTTTTTAATAAAAGAGATTTTTTTAGGCTTCCATTTTCTCTTCAACACTTAATTGCTCTTCATGAGGCCGCTCATGCTTTTCAAAGAGAGGGAGCAGATCGCTGTAGGGTTATTGATACTCAATTGTATGAAGATATTGAGCAAGAAGCTGACATGGAAGCAGCAAAGGCTAGAGGTTGTCCAGCTTGTACTTATACTTTTGCTTTTTTGGCTCCTGGAAAGGATTCTGATGTTTATGGTAGATACGCAAAATTTAAAGATATAATGGATTTGTCAAAAAAACAAAAAAAACTTTGTATAAGACATAAGGCTGGGGTTACTATTTTTGCTTCTGTTTTTGTTGCTTTGTCGACGTATGGTCTTTTAAAACTTGCTTATAGGGTTTTTAGAAGATAAAAATATTATGAGGTTATTTTGAAAAAAAGATTTATTACATTTTTGTTTTTAATTTTAGTTTTCCCCTTTTTTGTCAGAGCTGCTGAGAGGGATAGTGTTTCTTTACGCTGTTTGAAAATTGCTGGTAAGGTGTTTTTGACTGTTGTGGTTTTTGAAGGGCTTGTAGCTATTGATAGGCTTTATGATAGATGGCGAGGATTAAGACTTGCTGATGGGGAATCTGAAGATAGATTTTGCTCTGAACTTGGTAAGTGGGCACAGACTAAGATGGGCATAAGTGAGATATGGCAACTCCCCGTTGTTGTAGGAGAATGTCATTATACGGGGGGGGGTATACTTATTGGGGGAGTTAGCTCAACTAAAATATTGCTAGACCCTTATCAGTTTGTTATGGCTCCACTTTCATTACAAAGAGTAGCAATTCTCCATGAGGCTAGGCATGTTGCACAAAGACGATTTGCTGTTGTTTTTTTAATTCTTAATTTGTTGGGACGAGTTGAAAAAGATGCAGATTTACAGGCTGCCAGAATGTCTGGTTGTTGGAAGTGTGTAGAATCTTTTGCTCTTGGGCGTAGTTTTGATAGAGGTGCTGAGTGGAATCCTTACGCAACAAGAGGAGATTTGGAGCCAATTTTTGAGAAGCAAAAAAGGGCCGGATTATTATGTTCTATGCATAGAAAAATTGAAAGTATAAAAAAAAGGTTTCCATTTTCTGTTTATCCACTTTCTCCTCTTTTGATTTTTAATTATATGGACTTTAGCAGTATTATTTCAAAAACTGCAGAACTAGAGACCAAAAGAGAGTTTTTAGAAGGCAAGAGGGAAGGTTTTTAGGTTTAGTTGGAGGTTAATTATGAATAAAAAATATTTAATATTTATGTTGTCATTGTTATTGTGTGGGCAAGTTGAGAGTGCTTCGGCAGCGAGAAGGGTGGTCCGTGCTTTGGACAATAAAATATTTATGGGGGCTATTTGCATTTTTGATGTTGTAGCTCTGCCTCTTGCGGGATATGCGCATTATTGTGATTGGCATGAAAAAAAATATCCTGTTCATGGCCCATTGCCAATGTCATTAGAATATGGTGGTAAGTTTGATATGCATTATTCTAAGCTTGTATTGTGGGCTCAGGATAAGGTTGGTGTACCCCTTAAAAAGAGGACATTTGTTCTAGTTGGTGATATTTCTAAGAGAGGTAGAAGAAGTTGGGCCGCAGCTTGTTGTTGTCCAGATCATATTTTTGTGGACAAGAAAAAATTTGTTGGTGCTAGTCCTTATTGGCAAAGAATTTCTATGTTGCATGAGGCTATTCATGTAAAACAAAGAAATGAAAAAGGTCGTTGTGTTGTATTAGATAAAGATAGATATAAGAATATTGAAGAAGAGGCCGGCCTAGAGGCTGCAAAATATGGCCGTTGTTATTTATGCACTAGGGTGTATTCTAGGGGCAAAATTAAACGTGAATCTAGGCCATATGATGATGAAAATGATTATAGATATAAATATGCGAAAAAAGAAGACTTCGAACCAATTATTAAGATGCAAGAAAAAGAGGGATTGCTTTGTGATGAACACTTGCATGAAGAAAGAAAGAAAAGATTAGAAATAGCATTTGATGTTGTTGCTGGAGGGGTTTTGTTATCTGAAGCCGTTTTTTTGGCTTATTTAGCTGTAAAGAAGGTTGTGAGTTAAAGATTTTGTTGGGGGTTAATTATGAATAAAAAATGTTTAATATTTATGTTGTCGTTATTGTTGTGTGGGCAAGTTGAGAGTGCTTCGGCATTAAAGAGGCTTGCGCGTGTTGGGGGCAAAGTTGGATTCGCGGTTCTATTTTGTGGTTATATAAAGGCTAGTTGTACTTCTCGTGAAGACGAAGAACAGCCATTTATTGGGCCAATTCCTATTAAACTAGAGGAAGGAGAGTTTTTTGATGAACGTTTTTCAGAACTTGGTAGTTGGGCTCAGAAGACTGTTGGGGTTCCATTTGGAAAAAGACTTCCTATTGTTGTTGGTAAAACAAGAAAAACGTGGTCAATAGCTACCTGTAAAAAAGACAAGATTGTTTTAGATAAAAGAATTTTATTGCGACCAGCTTTTTATCAACGGATTGTTCTTTTGCATGAAGCTGTTCATATTGTTCAACGATACCGTTTTAATGATATTAATCTAAATTTATATAAACACGAAGAAGAAGAGGCAGATTGTGTTGCGGCAAAAGCTTCTGGTTGCTGGTATTGTGTGAAAAAGTATTCTGATAAAAAAAGATCTGCTGATTCAAGACCTTATGAGATAGGGCACTATCGGTATAATTATGCTACAAGAGAGAGACTTTTAAAAATTGAAAGTTCTCTTTTCAGTAAAGGACTTGTATGTGAAGAACACAAAAAACATAAACCATTTGTAATCAAGATTAGACTAAAAGGTTTGTAAACGGACCAGTTTCTTTTTGTTTTATCAGTTATGTTTTAGCTAGCTATTTGAGAAAGACAGAATTTTAAAATATATAATTTAACCTTTAATTATTAATAAAAATATTTTGTGCTCTAAGTAGAAATAGCTTTAACCGTCTATAGTCGTTTCCTGTAATAAGCGAAAACGTTTGTGAAAATTTTTCAATTGATTCTTGGGTTAAGGTTGTTTTTGATGCTTTAAATTTTAATATTGCAAGTAATAGCTCGTCTATGTTTCCAAGTTTATTTTCATGTCCAAACAAAAGGTGAAGATACTGATTGCTATGTAAAAAACTTTTTGCCATGTCAGAGGTTGTTTTTGATACAAAGGCATGAATTTTTGGTGGCTCAGGCGCAAGAGTGTAAAAAAACTTTCCATTTTCTTTATAGCCAATTGTTAAACAATCAAAAGTTGTTTTGAGAAACTCAAAAATTTGTGGTTGCTCAGACTTTAACTCTTCTTCTGTCTTTTGATATGCAACTGGTGCGTGTATTGGATCCAAGGATCCTGTTTGAACTTGGAATACAACACCAAAAATAGTTCGCTTTCCACTTTCTATTGTTACAATGCTTCCAAATTGTGGAAAATTGTCCCACTTCCAAGTCTGAGCTTTCCACTGCTCTAAAGAGCTTTGTACAACCTCAGAAAAACATAAGCTGTTGGTTTTCATGTGCTTTCTCCTGTGTTTTAATAAAATATTTTTTCAAGTATGTTTGACGATGAATAATTGATGGACCTTTAACATCAAGCGCATCTATATGTTTTTGTGTTTGGTAACCTTTGTGAATAGCAAATGCGTATCCTGGAAAAATTTCATCCATTTTTTTCATTATTTCATCTCGTTTAACTTTGGCAACAATTGAAGCTGCGGCAATTGAGGATGAAACACTTTCGCCAAATGGAAAGTGGTGAATGTCGATGTTTTTGTATGTTGTATTTGCGAGCGATAAAGGCATTGCGTCAACTAAAATAAGGCTAGGAAGTTTTTGGGTTGTTGCAAAAAGTTGCAACACTGATCTTTTCATTGCCAAAAGAGTTGTTTGATAGATGTTTTTTTGGTCTATAACCCTATGATTTAATATTCCAAAGCTGTATTGGCAATTTTTAATTATCCACTTGTATGCTTGGTTGCGTTGTGCAACGGTTAGAGTCTTTGAATCTTTCAATAAGAAAGTTTCTGAATTAGCTGGTAAAATTACAGATGAGACAACAATAGGGCCAGCCAAACAACCTCTGCCAACTTCATCGACCCCGCAGGCCGTGTTTTTCGAGGCCCAGGTTTGACTTTCATAAAAGTTAAGAGAAATTTTTGAAGGTAATATTTTTTTTCTCATAGGGAGAATTTCCCTTTGACAAAAGTTGTTTTATGTGTACAATTAGTATTATTAGAATAAATTATTGAAAGTTTAAATTAAATTAAGTAAACCATACTATCATAAATAACCAGTGTACGTAAGAGGAGTACGATCATGGCAACGTCAACAGAGTTGCGCGTAAAAGAATTACTGCGTGAAAAAGGGTGGACCACGAAAATATTGGCAGAAAAAACCGGTATGTCCGAAAGTTATTTAACCCACATTAAAAATGGAACTCGTCGTTGGAATGAGGATTCATTGAGGAAATTGGCGGACGCTTTTGAATTGACACCAATTGATCTTTTTGCAGAGCGACGCAAAAGAACCGACAATATTGATAAAAACATAAGCATGCCAGAAAAATCTGATGTAGAATTGAAAGTTCAAGTTGTTCCGGTTGTTGGTGAGGTTCCTTCGAACCCATCTCCTTACAATAATCAATTGGCACAAGTTACAACAGGATACAAAGATGTATTTGTTCCTATGTTTAATTCTTCAGATAATTCCATGTTTGCATTAGCTGTAGAAAATAACGTTTTGGCTCCAGCTTTTGTAAAAGGTGATTATTTAATTTTCTCTCCTGAAGTTTGGACTAGATCTGGTGATACCGCAGCTGTAGAATATGGAAATGAAACTCCTGTAAAAGCAATTATGCAAGTTACGTACACAGAAGATTTTATTGTTTTAGAATCCGTCAGTCACAAGCATGCGCCAATTGCATTGGTTAGAGGAAAAGATCATTTTAGGATTATCGGTCGAATTGTTCAGCGCATTCAAAAATACGCATAATAATTTTTAAAAATCTGAGAGTAATTGATCCGTCTGTTTATAACAAAGCAGGCGGATTTTGTTTTATAAAAACATTTAAAAAAACTTTATTTTTGTTATTATGATAAATCATGACCTATGGTCTTTGGAATACTTTGGTGTACTAAATAAAATGCCATAAATTCCGGTAGTTTTATAGTTTAACTTCCAATTAGTACAGAGGATTTTTTTATGAAACGTTATGAAACGTTGATTTTGTCTGTTCCTGAAATTACAGCTGATGAAAGCTCTTGGTTAGAGCTGGAATTTAGCAAGCTTATCCAAAAAGATAAAGGCTCTTTGATCTCATTTGATAAATGGGGAAAGTATCGCCTTGCTTATCCAGTAAGAAAAAATGAATATGGTGTTTACTTCTTAATACGATTCGAGCTTGACTCAAATGAAGTTCGTGAGTTGTTTAAAGAGATGGATTCATTCTTTGGTGTTAAGGCTCAAGAAATTGTTATGAGAACCTTTACATCAGTCCTAGATCCAAAAGACTCCTTAGAATACAAAAAGCCTCCGTCACTTGAGGATACTCCGTCGCATGACGTTGATACTTTCTTGAGAGAAAATAAAATGGGTGGATTTTTACCTAAGGACAAAGCCGCTGGCAACAGAAAGAGCTCTCAAAAAGATGTGCAAGCTGGACCCAAAGAAACGGTATCAGATTCTGTCGATTCGAAGAAAGTAGAAAAGGCTGCAAAAGAAGATGTGGAGCCAGACAAAGCAGTAAGCGCTGACAAAGCGGTTGTAGAAAAAAAGGCCGTTGAAAAGAAAGAAGTTTCTACAGAGCCAGCAGGGAAAGAAGCTGAAAAGTCTGTAGAAAAAGAGGAGAAGGCTAAACCGGAAAGTAAGGTAGAAGAAAAACCTGCTAAGGAGCCAAAAGAAGCTAAAGAAGCCAAGAAAGAAGACAAAGAACAGGATAAACCAGCTGTAGAAGAAAAATAAGACCTAAAGGAAATATATGTCTAAAAAAATTAAGTTAAAATTAAGTGCAAGGTTATTGAGGAAAAAAAAGCGTCGTTCTAGTTTTTCCCCACAAAAGCATTGTCGTTTCTCTTCAAATCCTGAGCTAGTAGAACAAATAAATTATAAAAATCCTGTTCTTCTAAGACAGTTTTTAACAGAGAGAGGTAAAATTTTACCTTCTCGAATTTCTGGAAACTCTGCTTTTTTCCAAAGAATGATTTCTAGAGAAATAAAGAAAGCTCGTATAATGGCGTTGTTGCCTTATACTTCACACGGCTTTTAATTTAAACTTTTAAAAAAAGGCCTGCATGTTTTATGCGGGCCTTTTTTGTGTTGAAAGACATTGTTTATGACGATATATAAAATTGTTGTTGCTTACGACGGTACCGATTATAGAGGTTGGCAGCGACAAAAGAAGGGTCGTACGATTATACAGGTTTTAGAGGATTCCTTTTTTTCTGCTTTTTGCAAAAAAAAAACTATAGTAGGGGCTTCTCGCACTGATGCGGGAGTGCATGCTTTTGGTCAAGTTGCAAAACTTTCAACCAATTTGCCAATTGATCCCGAGACGTTGGCTTCTGTTTGGAACAATGCGTTGCCTTTTGATGTTGTAATTCGTTCAGTAAGTGGGGCTGATCAATTTTTCCATCCACAAAAAAATGTTAAGCAAAAAGTGTACCATTATGATTTTTTTGTACACAGAGTGCTTCCATTTGAACAACGATATGGATACCATTGCAGAAGATCTCTTTGTTTAAGTAAACTTAAAGCAGGATTAGAAGTTTTTGTTGGAACGCATGATTTTCGTTCCTTTTATACAGGAGCAGACTTGGGGGAAAGAACAATAAGAACAATAGATTCAATTGATCTCAAGTGTCTCGAAGAGGACAAAAAATACAGGATTGTAGTTAAAGGAAAGTCATTTTTGCGTTACATGATTAGGAGGATTGTTGGAGGAGCATTTGAGATTGCAATTAGAGAAGATCTTGATGCTCATCATTTACAAAAAGCTCTAGAAGAGAGAAACCCTGTACAAAATCTTCCTACGGCTCCAGCAAAAGGGCTGTGTTTATACTCAATTAATTATGAGGGGGAAAACAATGATTAAGTTTTCTAAGTATACAAAAATTTTTCTATTAATAGGTTTTATTTTTATTCTTAGTTTTGGTGGTTATTTTTTGGCTTTGCCGCGTGAAGGGGTATACGATTTTAGGGCAAAGTATGACACAAATTTGTTATACGAAGTAATCGAGCAAGATTGGGATTTTCTTGTGCTCCAGGCACCAGAAGGTTACTACAAGAACTATGTTGATTTCTTTGTTAAAAACAAAGGTACAATTCGGAACCCAAATACTTGGGGGAAAAATACCATAAAAGTCTATTATCACAAAGGTGAGCCTGCAGGGTTTGTTTCATACTACAAAAAAAATACATACGTTGGTGATATACTTTTCTTGTCTGTAAAAAAATCTATGCGAGGCAAGGGAATAGGACGAAAACTGTTGTTGTATTCGATTAATAAATTATTTAAAGATGGGTGTATCAAAATTGATCTTGTAACGCTTGTGGACAATAAGCCAGCAAGGCACTTGTACGAGAGTATTGGCTTTGAGGTTGGTGGGATAGAGGATAGCGGAATTATTAGATATCGAAAAATGAAAAAATAATTATTGCATTTTATTTGTAGTTTTTTAGAATGGACCAGACAATATGTTTGGTCCATTTTTTATTTATAGATGTTAAAGGGTTTGTGATGAAAAAAATATACATTATTGGTCTTATTTGCAGTTTCTTTTTCGTGTGTATTCAAGCGAAAAGTCCAATGTTTGCCTCTTCTAGCCTGAAATTTGATGCTGCTTGTGGTGATGAAAGTGCCTTAATTATAAATCTGTCTCATGAACCTCAAGAGGTTTTGGTTTCTTGCAGTAAAAAGCAGGAGGGAAGGCTTTTACCACAAAAAGATACGGTAAAAATACAAAAAAGAAGCTTAGCCATGTTTGACATGAAAGATGTAATAGAGCTTGATGCAGAACTTTCTGTTGATGATGGTTCATTTTATCTGCAGTATGTGGATGAAAAAAGTAAAGTTATTTTGGATGAACAAAAGTTGATAAATATTGGAAGTAACAATAGCTTGTCTGATTATAAAACTTGTTTTGTAATTGGAGAGTCTTTTGATTTTGCTTACAAAGGAATAAATTTTAAATTTGTTCCTACCCATCCTAAGGGATTATCCATAAAGGTTGTTATATCGGAAGTTTTAAACGGGGAATACAATTTTGAAGGATTTTCATGTAATAAAGGTGATGTCATGGTTGACATCGGAGCTCATGTTGGAATTATTTCCATAATATATGCTAAGTGCTTTCCAGAGCTTACTGTCTATGCTTTTGAACCTGTTTATGACAATTATCTTGCAATGTTAAAAAATATTGAACTTAACAATGTAAAAAACATAATACCAGTTAATATGGCTGTTACTGGAGATGGCAGGGATGTTCAAATGGCCTGTGTTCCATGGATTTCCGCAGGGGGTGTGCAAAAGGAGCTTGCGACTCTTGTTAATAGTAGCTGGCCAGAAGAAAAATTCCCTGATTTTTATTATGATGTACAATCTTTAACAATTGAAAGCATCTTTAAGGCATACAATATTAAAAAATGTAAATTTCTAAAAATTGATTGTGAAGGCTCAGAGTACGAAATTTTGTTAAAATCGCCATTAGATATTTTGAAAAATACGGAATACCTAGCAGGAGAGTTTCACATTACAAATGATTTGGCGAATAAGGGTTATTCTATACAAGGGCTTATTGACTATTGTATTTTTGTTAACCCGAATCTAAAAATGAATATTACGCCGGCGTTTTTGGATTAAAGGTATTCCCAATGAAGAAATCATTGTTTATCGGCAGTCTGTATTGTTTATTACTTGTTTATTCTATTTGCGCAGATGATGTAGTTTTTTATAAAGATAGCTTGGAGGCCGGGTGTTCAAGCGTCAAAAATATAGCAATTTATAACCAAACAGAATGTGTCCAAATTGTGGAGCTTTCTGTTGAAAAGGAAAATGCGGGCAAAAGTTTATCCAATGTTATTCGTTTAAACCCAAAACAAAAAGCCATTATGAGTTCTGATGGAGCTCAATTGAGGCGCCTTGATGTGAGCATAATAAACCCTGATGGTTCTAGTTTTGTTCAGTGCCTTGATGAAAAAAGTCGGATTATTATGCCTTCTTACAATGATAGAATGGCAATATTTCTTATCCGAGAAACTTTTGGTCTATCTGTTTGTGGAAAAATGCTAAGATTTGTTGGGACTCATCCAAATGATGGAGCCGTTGAAGGAGTAAAAAAAGAAATAAGCGAAGGTGAGTATTATTTTGGTGACTTTTCCTGTGTGAATGGCGATGTAATGATTGATATTGGAGCTCATGTAGGGATTATATCAATATTATATGCAAAATTGTTCCCAGAGCTTACAGTATATGCATTTGAGCCGGTTCCGGAAAATTACGAAGCTTTATTGAAGAACCTGAATCTAAACAATGTGTCAAATGTTGTTCCTATAAACAAAGCTGTAACTGGCAATGGTCGTGACGTAAAAGTAATATCAGCCCCTTGGCTTTCAGCTAGTGGGACATTAGAAAATATTACCGGTTCTGTAAAAAGACATTGGCCAGAAGGGGCGAGTTCTGTTTTGTCTCATTGTGTAGCCTCGATATCTTTGGACCAGATATTCAGAACATTTAATATAAAAAAATGTAAATTTCTCAAGATTGATTGTGAGGGCTCTGAATATGAAATATTGTTAAATGCTCCACCACTAGTCTTAAAAAACACCGAATATCTTGCGGGAGAATTTCATATAGATGATAATCTCAAAGGCCGAGGCTATTCTACACAGGGGTTGGTTGATTATTGTAAATCTTTAAACCCAGCCTTAAAAATGAAAATAACTCAAGTTAGAACTAAGCTTTAACCAAAATTTTTTAATATGAACGGCGTTATATCCGCAAGTCCGTTTAGTTCCAGTGTGTGTCCGTTTGACATGCTTTTATCAATGGCTATGAAAAAAACAGGGTTTGTAGTGTGTTGTGTGTGATTTTGATTAGAGTTGGTGTCAAACATGCACTCTGCGTTTCCATGATCCGAGGTAACATACAAGGTGCCGTCCATCCTATCTACTATCTCTGTGTATAATTTGCCAATTTCTTTATCAAGGAATTCTATCGCCTTAACTGTTGCATCAAAGTCGCCAGAATGTCCAACCATATCTGGGTTTGCATAGTTTATTAAATAAAAGTCACATGGCTTTTTTTGTATGGATTTAATAACTGCTTGTGTTATTTTTTTTGCCGACATTTCTGGGTTATCTATGTAATTTTTTGTTTTAAGTGAAGGAATTAAAACACGTGTTTCATTCTGGCCTGCTATTTCTTTTCCACCATTAAAAAAATAGGTTACATGTGCATACTTTTCTGTCTCGGCGATTGTGAAGGTTGTTTTTCCCATTTCTGATAGCCAGTCAAACAATGTTTTTTCTATCTTTATTTTTTTAAAAATAGCTTGGTCTTCGGTTTTTGGTGTATATGGTACAGAACATAAAAATGAGATATTCAGGTGTCCGTGCTTGGCAAAGTGTTTTTCTACGAGAGCCTTTGTTAATTGTCTTGCTCTGTCTGGTCTGAAGTTAAAAAATATAACCCCGTCGCCATTTTGTATTGTTCCATCGATTAAAATTTGTGTTGGTGGTATAAATTCATCAGAAATGTTTTGCAAATAATTTTTTTCTAGAGCTTTTTTCCACGAACTTTGGATAGCTTGTTTTTGCGTTAAAACAAGATAGCTTTGCTCTGTTCTATTCCAGTTTTGGTCTCGATCCATGGAATAAAAACGTCCGTGTATGCTTGCAATGAAAAAGTTGTCATATTTCTGTATTTCTTTTTCTAACAACTCTAAATATTTTTTTGCGGAGTAGGGTGGGGTGTCTCTTCCATCTAAAAATGCGTGGATAAATATTTTTTTAATTTTATATTTTTTTATTGATTTTATATATGCAAACAAATGGTCTATATGGCTGTGGACTCCTGCGTCTGAGAGTAGTCCCATGATGTGTAAGCTGGTTCCTTTTTGCTCTAAGTTTGTTAAAAATGCGTTAAGTTTTGTGTTTTCGTAAAAAGTTTTGTCTTGAATGGCGCTGTTTATAATTGATATTTGTTGTTTGACAATTTTTCCTGCGCCAATTGTTATGTGTCCTACCTCAGAGTTTCCCATGTAGCCATCAGGTAGCCCAACGGATTTTCCGGATGCGTCAATAATTGCGTGTGGAAAGTTTTTTAGCCACTTATCCAAATTTGGCGTGCGTGCATGTGTGAATGCGTTGTGTTCTTTTTTTTTTCCGTAACCAAGTCCATCGAGAATGACAAGCGCTGTCGGTTTGACGTTCATACGATTCCCTTTTTTTGTATTTTTGTTACATTTTTCTATTAATACCTGAGTATAGTTTATTTCAGTCTAAGAGGAAGTTTATGACATTATATAAAAAGAAACTGTTTTCTGGTTTGATTTGTTTAACTTTGTTATGTGCTACATTGTCTATCGCGTGCGAGGAAAACTCCAAATTTAATTTGCCTGAATCTGCAACAGAAGATTTAAAGAGTGAGCCATTATCCGAACATGATGCCTTTTTGCAAGATTTTGATCTAAACCCGGGAGACCCTTCTGTTTTGCCTCCACTTCCAGAAGAGAAATCTAAAATATCGGAATGGGCTACCATCTGTGGAATATATTTTTTCATAAAGTATGTAGAGGCTGAGGATTTTGTAATAAAGTTGTGGAATAAAATAACAAAAAAGAAGAATGAAAAAACAAGCGAAGCATGAATTTGCGCTTTATTACCCTGGGTTATCAAAAGAAATAAAACGAGAAGATCAAAGGTAACTAACTATAGACGATGTTTCTTTATTCCATCGTATTGTATATGTACTTCGTTGACTGTAAATACAAAGATAAAACTCAAAATCAAGCTTTATTTTATCCGTTCGTGCTGAGTGAAGTGAGACATTCGATTCACCGTGTTCACCAAGGACAGGCGTAATGAGCAACAATAATGTCCGAACGCCCTGAGCGAGGCATAATACCGAATAAATTATAATTTTGGGTAGGGTTTAATCTTGTATCGATGGCTTGTAGTTTCCCTGCTTTAGGTACAAAGGTGTTAGCTGAAAAGTTTTTTTGTAATCTTTAGAGTTCCATATTTGCAATGCTTCTATTCCAACTTGTTCGATACTACATGTTTGTGGCATTGGTTCTGGCAGAATTGCTTTTTTATCAAATATAGATCGTATCATATCTTTGTGTAACTCTGTTCCGTTTCCTATGAGTGTTATTTTTTCATTTGTATGTTTTTGAGTGATTTCTTTTAAGAATACTTCGATGTTTTTGTATCCTGTTTGAATCTCTTTTTTATTTGGTGATATTGCATAGTAAACATCGTTACTGTACGCGTTAAGCATTGCTATTGTGACGGATGAGTTTGTATTTTTATGTTCATTAAAAAATGCTTTTATTCCATCGATGCCTACGATTGGTTTTTTAGATGCGAAGCTAATTCCGTTTGCTGTAGTTATAATCACTCGCAGGGTTGTAAATGGCCCAGGGCCTTGGTTGATTGCTATGAAATCGATATCAGAAATTGTCAGATTATTGTTTTTCAAAAGTGAATCTGTAAGAGGAATAATGTTTTTACTTGCGTGTGTTTTGTCGTCTTGTACCTTTTCGACAACATTATCATTTTCAAATAGAGCAATGTCTATTCCGTTGTAATTGTGCTGAAAGGCGAGAAACTTTGTCATGTCCTTTTTAACGTCCTCGGTTTTTACATTTTTGTTGTTGGTAAAACGAGCTAAACGCATCATACTCAAGAGTCTTTTCTTTTTTTGGAACAACTCTTCCGCAGTTTAGACACTTCCAGCCGTCAAAGTTTAAAAAGTGGTCAAAAAACGTTTGCACTACCATTAACCCGCTGCATTTTTTACATTTCATTTAGCTATTCTCCTTCAAAGGATACTTCATAAAACAGAGGCCACGCTCACAGAATATTAAGTAATGTCCAAGTTGTTGTCAAGCTTATAACTTTTACCATTACAATGTTGATTTGAATTGTAAGTGGTCAAGGTAGGATTGAAGAATAAAGGCGGCAGCAACTGAGTGTGACCGTTGATTTACATCCTTGGTTTTTTTTAGTTTCGATGCATATTGGCTACTAAATTTTTCGTCCCACAAAACCCATTCTTTTTCTGGAAAAGATGCTTCCAGCCTGTTCTTTTCGTTGATAACTTTTTTAGTTTGTTCACTTTCTGTTCCGCGAAGAGTTTTAGGATAACCAACAATTACTTTACTAATTGATTCTGATGAAAAAGTTTTTTTTAAAAATTGAATTATGTTTTTTTTCTCAATGGTTATATGTGGTTTTGCCGCTATACCAAGAACATCGGATGTAGCACTCCCTATCCACCTGTCTCCAAGGTCCAATGCCAAAAATTTCACTTGTATTAACCCTTTGTTATTTCGTTTACAAAAATAGTTCCATTTTTTATACTATAAAAAATCCTTAGACAAAAGACAAAAGTTGGCTTGTTTGAGGTGTTGTTTATTTTTTATTAACACAAGATCGGAAGGAAATTTAAAATGGATCTTCAATCTTTGACTATAAGGTTTGTAGATTTTATGTGGAGTGGCCCAATTATTCTGTATTTTTGCGGAATAGGTTTTATCCTGACGATTGCGTTGTGTTTTATGCAATTTCGTGGCTTTTTCAAGAGCATAAAGTATTCGTTTGCGCCTTCTGATAAGGGTGTGAAGGAAAAAAAAGATGCAGACCTAACACCTTTTCAGGCATTTTTGAGTGTTTTGAGTGCAAGTCTGGGAAATGGTTCTTTGGCTGGGATGGGTGTTGCAATTGCTGCGGGTGGTCCTGGAGCTGCATTTTGGCTTCTGATTGCTGGCTTTTTTGTAATGATTATTCGGTATGCCGAGGTGTACTTGGGAAGTCATTTTATTGGTCTTTCGGCATCAGGAGGTAGCCATGGTGGCCCTGTAGCTTATCTGAGTAGGGTTCCTGGTGGAAAGTTTTTGCCTTATCTTTTTTCATTTTTTTGTCTTCTTT
>Ga0257119_1001782_pt1 | contig 14232 bp, 15 predicted proteins | sample SI112_200mmetaG_FD_190179 | JGI IMG/M metagenome (GOLD analysis project Ga0257119, IMG submission 190179) | Marine microbial communities from Saanich Inlet, British Columbia, Canada - SI112_200m | ecosystem: Environmental > Aquatic > Marine > Inlet | place: Canada: British Columbia | collected... | reverse complement strand
TCTTGTGTGGACTGAAAGGTGAGCAAGATCAGTTCCATATTCAACTGCCGCATAAACGCATCCTGCTGCCTTGGCTTCGGGCTCCGATTCATACAGTTCTTTATGATATGGATGTGTATTTAAACTTGCTAGACCAGCAATTAGCATTAAAAGTATGTGTTTTTTCATTTTCATTCTCCTTATTAAAAGCATACATGTAACTCTCTTTCTAATTAATTTTCAATATAGCAAAAAAGGATGGTAGAAAACAACAGTTTATACTGTTATTAAGGTGCTTTTGTTGTAATGTCGGTGTCCTATGTATGTCTTGTAAAATAAATAATATTTTTTGCCCAAATTATTGCGATTTTTAGGTTAACTTTCTTATACTAAAAACTAGTAGGGGGATAGTTGTTAGGAATAAAAAAGGAGAATGAAAATGAAAAAATCTATATTCCTTTCTATTTTAGTTACCGTTCTTTTTATTGTGCAAGATGTATTTCCACTCAGGGTCAAATTTAGGCACCCAGAAACCAAGAAAATTTTTGATTTATATGTAAACAAAGACAGAACACCGTATGGTTTAAAACATACAATTGATTGTATACATGATGACGATAGTTTGCCTGAAGACCGCCAGGTTTTTGTCTTAAATGGCAAGATTATTGGAGATAAAGAAAAAATTATGGATCATCATCCAACAAAAGAATCGGTTATAGATATTATGCTTCTTCCCAGGAGCCGTGATGGAGAAGAAGGTGAAGAGGGAGAAGAATGTGAGGCTCCGGTGGTAGGAAAATCAGAATTTAATGCAAACAGAGCCCTTACAAAAGCTAGAGATCTTCTTGACAGGGTTCTTGAGAGTGGTGCTACTGCAGCGTAAAAGAAATTTACTAAAATTTAACCCCGACCAATATTGGTCGGGGTTTTTTATTACATTCCAAAATTTTCTAAATATTTTTTGTATTTTTTTCGGTGGAAGAATTTATTTAATTGTTGTTTTAAAAATATTTGCAAAGTTGTTTTCCCGTGTAAAATTCCTCCAATGCTAAAGTTTTCTTCCAAAAGGTCGTTTGTGTTTGGCGATGTGAGAAACCTTATAGCTTTTTCTGCAATTTTTTCAATTTTTTCATGTTTTATAAATGGTGATCCCAAATTATTTTTACCATCAATTTTATCCCCAAGAGAGATTACATGATAGCCTTCCTGTTTAATGTCGGCTTTGAAAACAGGGTACTCAAATACAACTATTGGTTTTTTTGCAAAGACAGCTTCAATAAATTGATTTCCCCATCCTTCAAATAAACTTGGATATGTAATTAAATCTGCAAATACATAAGTGTCCCAAAGTGAGTAAATTTTTTCTTCAGTGTCGGATGTTTTCCTCTGTGCCTCAACAATATTGTCAATAAATATGGCCTTAATTCCTGCACGTTTAATTTCTTTTTTTAATCTTTCTAAATAAAGTTGTGCAAACTTTTCTGTGAACCCTGGGAGAACAAGAACAATATCACTATCTTTTGTAATTAGTTTTCCGTTGTATAAAGTTTTACCAATAAGGCTGTCTTTTTGTTTTTCTAGTTCTTTTACAAATTGAATGGCCAACTCTATTCCTTTCCGTTCTACAATTCGTGTTGCCTGTAAAACGAAGATGTCATTATGCTTAATTCCAACTTTTTCAATAAGGTCAGAGTTGTAAGCGTCTTGAACCCAAAGCTTTTGGCTAAAATCAAATACGTCTGGAAAAACGGTCGCAACAATTCCACGTTGTCTTTTTAGCTCTACTTCTGCCAAGGAGTTTATGCACACGTGAATTATGTTTTTATTGTATAGTGGAACATAATATTCTAAAAAATTATGGATCAGATCGCTTGTTGGTGTAGCATATTCTTTTCTCTCCCAGTAGTAGTCATGGTGAGTTGCTATTATTGGGATTGTTGTTTGTTCTGCAATTCGTCCAAATGCAAGTGCTGCAGGCAAATGAATTCCAAGAGAGAATATGTTATGAATTAAAATTAGGTCAAACTTTTCTTTGTCGTGGTATCTTAAAAATTTTTCTTCAATTATGTCTGATATATCCACAATTTTTTCAGCTAACTCTTTTGTTGTCAGATCGTTTCTATTAAAGTATTTAAAACTATTTTCTTTGACTTGAACAACTTCAGGATGTTCAAATTCTAGCTCGGAAATTACAAAATCGGCTCCATCTTGCAGCGGTCCAGAAATCAGGCAGACACTATTGCCAAGAGATTCCAAAATTTTTTTTCGTTTTTCAATTTCTAAAGATACCCCATCTGTTTTACCCACACGGTAATGGACTATGGCAATTTTTTTACCTTTTGTTGCATACATCTCATTATTTGGATCTTTAGATTTGATGAAATTTGTAAAAAGGGCGGCGATAGTAAGAAGAGCTATAAATACTTTCATGCCAATTCCTTTTTTTTTATATTGAACATGTGTTGTGCTTAATTTATAACCTATCTAATATGTGTATGGCAATATTTTTTTATAGATAAAATTGAGGTAAAGTTAGTTTATGTTGAATAAGTTGCGCAGCATTCAGAACTGCGCAACTATAGTTTGTGTCTCTGCTATATTAATATTGAGTCTTTAAAGCCTCTGCCTTGTAGTCAAATAGAGGCATTGGGTTAATTCCAAGTTTTGTGTTTTCAGATTCCCCAGCCTTTTCAAGTTTCATCAATATTTCTCTACCGTTGTCGGTTGATTTTTTGATTGCTTCAGTTGTTTCTTCATCAACAAAAAATACTTGTACCCCAAAACTTAGCATGGTCTTAAGTGAAGAATCAAAATCCATTTTATGAATTGGTTTCATTTCTTCTTTACTTGCCCATTCTGATGCTATCCAACCATTAAAGTTAGTGTAAAAACTTTTGCTTGGAAGAACATAAATTGTTCCACCTTTGTCATTTTTCATAAAAGTTTCTTTGTCGTTACAAGCTACAATCCATGGTCCCATATCAAAGCTAACTTGGTGGTACCACAGATTTCCCCAGTCAAACAAATAGCAAGCTGCATAGCCGATGTGTGGAGTCGCAAAAACCGATGGTGACTCTGGAAACTTTGTACTTTTTTTCATGGTTTCATCTGCGCCAAATACTTTAATGTCCTTGTTTGGTGAGCCATGGAACATAATCTGTGGCTTTGTGTATGTGTCTTCTATCTCAATTGTTTGGCCCTTGAGGTCAAGTGTGGAAGGTACAGATATTCTGGGCAAAAGGTATGGTTTTAGCAATAGGCCGCCTATAAAAAATACAGCGGCGAACGAGAGAATATTTACAATTCTTTTCACTTTTTTCCTTTTTTGTTAGAAAAATATTTCCATAAATTAGGAAAAAGAAACGGCACTTCTTTTTTGTATTTTTTGTATTCTGCGCCAAAGTGTTTTTCTAGCTCTTTTTCTTCTATTGTTTTGTGGTACATTCTACCAAGAATATACATAATAAAAGATGCCATTAGGCCAACACCAAATGATGAAAACCAAGTTCCTAAGCCTAAATAGTATAGCATTCCACCAAGTTGCATTGGATTTCTACACATTCCATATGGGCCAGAGGTAACTAATTTTTGTGTAGGTGCTATGTGTGCAGGAGAACCTTTACCTATTCTAAACTGTAATAGTATTGACCAACCAATTAAAAACAGCCCAACAGGTATTGTTATTATTACGAAAATTACTTCTAGTGTATCGACGGTGAGCAAAAATATATCTTTAATTAAATATGCTGTGTTTTGTATGTTTGCTAGGGTTTTGTAAATAAAAGCATTGCTTATCACAATCAAAAACCATGGAAATAGAATTCCAAATAAAACAAGGCCAAAAAATGATAAGATTATTCTATATGGAAGAGAGTAAGCTTTTTTTCTTATTTCAATAAGTTTTTTTACAAAATAATTTATGCTCATAGTTGTTTCCTCATTTTTTTAACATTTTGTATGTACTTGGAATTGCACCAGCTATTGAAAGAATAATTAATATCCAACCGGTTGTCAGGTCGCAACAGCTAAAATAATGTCCCAAAATCATTCCCAAGCCTATTCCAAAAATGAATTTGCAAAAAATATGTGCGAATATCAGATGACGTGGAAGCTTAAAAAATTTTTGCATATTTTTCTCAAACCATTTACAAAATAAACAAGACATCTTTTTTCCTTTTTTTATTTGGTTAAAATTCTCTTTTTAGGTTTATCACTAACATGGACTTTTTTCAATTATTTGGTAAAACGGTATAAACAAACTTTCCAATATTTTATGTAAAGGGGAGACATGTTATCTTTTTCAAAATTTCAATTTTGCCCATCATGTTCGACTGAGAATATTTATCAGAATTCAGAAAAGTCATTTTTGTGTAACAGCTGTGGTTTTACTTATTTTCATAATCCTGCGCCGGCAGTTGGGGCCATTGTTTTCGATGGAAAGAAATTATTGCTTTGTCGTCGCGCGTTCGATCCAAGTAAGGATAAGCTGGACTTTCCTGGAGGGTTTGTTGATTATCAAGAGACGCTGGAACAAGCATTGGTGCGTGAGGTAAAAGAAGAGCTTAACCTCGAAGTTACAAATATCGAGTATTTTGCTTCGTTAACAAATTTGTATGAATATAAAAAGGTTATTTATCCGACTGTCGACGTGTTTTTTAAGTGCCAAGCAAAAGATCTTTCACGATTGTCTGTTGCTGATGACGTTGCCAGCTATGAGTGGGAAAACATTGAGAATCTAAATATTGATGATCTGGCATTTGATTCTGGAAAAAAAATTATTAAAAAACTTAAGTAAAATTTGGATCCCATTTTGGGTTATCCGCAATTTTTTGTTTGAGCATATTTTCAAAGTCGTTGATGTTTGTGATATTTTTCTCAAGGACGGCATAATAAATTTTTGTGCTCATTCCATGACGTAAAAGACCTTTGGCATAAAAATGTTTTTTCATCGCCATTATTATTTCTCGATGTTGTGGGGTCATTTTTTTAAGAATTTTTTCTGTGTTTTTAAATGCAGTTTTTTCTAACTCATCTGTAACCCAGATTTCAATGTCCCATTTTGTTGTTTTGCCCGGATAAAAAAATCCAATTTTAGTTGCGTTTTTTTCTGAATAGCAGTTTGTTTCAATTTTTTTGATGTCATGTTTTGTTTCAAGATAGTTGCATGTTTTTTTTATAGCTTCTTGTACAGAATGTGTTTGGTTGATTAGCAAATGAATGTCGATATCCGGTTTTATGACTGTCTCAAGCAGAACGCTGCCCATTATTTTGGCTGTTCCAAGTTGCTTTAAATATCCAAGAAGTCCAAGCCTCTCAACAATTTCTAGTGCTTCTTTTTGTAATATTTGTTGTTGTTTCATTGTTAGCCTTGTTAGCCTTTTTTTTACCGTTCCAATAAACTAGAAAAGTTTTTTTAGCTCCATTTTCTGTTCTTGTTTATTTCTTCTTTATCGCGAAAAGCTTTCTCTAGGTCGATGTCATACCTATTTGCTATTGAAAGTAAAAATATCAAAACATCTGCGCATTCTTCGTCTACGGTTCTCATTTTTGATTTTACGTCGATGTTCAATTTTTGTTCTTTTCGAACTGCCTTGAAAAGTTCACCAACTTCTTCGCCAAGCATCAGGCATTTATCCATTACTGTTTGCTTTATAAAATTTCTTTCAACTTCAATTTCGTGTATGTATTTTTGAAAGTCTATTAAGGTTGGCTTTTTTTTGAGGGTTGCCATTATTTTTACTCCTTTTAATACTTTGTTTTTTTAACATATGCAATAAAAAAGCACCAAAATAGTTGGTGCTTTTTTATTATTTTATTTATTGCTTTTTATGCAACAACAGCTGCTGGTTGATTTTTAGCGGCGTCTGCTTGTGCTTTAATTTGTGCTTGCTGATCTTTCATCGTCTCTACAGTTAATTCCATCATTTTGTCCTGCATAAATGCTTGTTGTTCAGCTGTTATTTTAGGAATAATTTCTAGTGTCTTTTTGCCAATGTCGGAATTGTAAAATTTGAGAGTTCCTTCTAATTCAGCTTCTGTGTAATGCTTTGCATGGAGTTTAATGCTAAGCTCTTTAGATTCTTCCATTATAGCTGCAAACTTTGTTTTTGTTTCTGTGCTTACATTTGCTGGCCATTGGATGTTTTTGCTTATTTCATCAAGCGGCATAAGATTAACAAGTTCTCTTGCTAGCTCTTCTTTTTTAGATGTTGCTTTGCATAATAGTGATGTACATAGTGCTAAAACAATAAGTAATTTTTTCATAGTGCCTCCTATTAAGGAATTATGATGTAGAAATATATTAAATACGTGCAACACTACTAAACTGGAGGAGAGAGGGGGATTCGAACCCCCGATCCCGCTTTCACGAGATAACGGTTTTCAAGACCGTCGCATTCGACCACTCTGCCATCTCTCCCTATAAAAAAATGTCAATAAACAAGAATAATTACTTTTAATTGTAGCTTTTTTTGAGCGAAAATCAATTATTACTGTTTTACATCAATTGATTTGTGTTCCAAAAAGAGCTTTCTGTTTCTCTATCTAATACATATATTTTGAGTATAAAGTTCTTGCAATTGAATCAAGACAGACCCAAATATTTATGTCCCCTTGTATCTCTGGTCCAATTGTCTCTACGATAAAATCTTTAGGTATTAACTTTCTTATTATTGTGTCTTGATACATAACAAATGGTTGGTTTGATATAAATAAACAGCTTCCAGGTTGCGGGTTTGTAATAAGCCATTCTTTAAGTGTATCTGCCGTATTTGCTCTTCTGACATGTCCGTTTTTTTGTAGTGGAGTGTCTACAAACGTTACAGTGACAGGTTCTTGTAATTCGTTAGGGAATTCAATCTGATCAAAAATGAACTGTGCCATTTCTGTTTCTGTTGTTGGTTCTATATTGTGTAAATTAAGATTATTTTTTTTTGGAAGTTGTTTGTCGATAAGAGCTTGCACTTCTTTTGTATTTTCCATATCTGGTACGAGTTTTCGAGCTGAGGTAAGAAACACTAGCTGTTTATATTTTATGCTTCGATTAAGTTCTTTTAGAAAAAACGAAATTCTTTTAACTAGGCCTGGTCCGTAAGCTCCCAAAATAATCACGTATTCATATTCTTTGTCTTTTGCTTGTATGGTCTTTATCATTTCAAAATAATTTAAGAAAGGTACAGTGTGATCTTTTTTATCGCTGAATTTATCCTCTATTTGCCAGCGTTCTTTACCCTTTGGGCGCAACCATTTTTCTTGCGTAGCCTTAACAAGGCTTTCAAGGTCATTTTTGTATTGTATTTTAAGTAGTGACAAAAATAGCTTAAATGGTGTTGTAGGATCTTCAGATTCATCAAGTATTGTTCGAATGCGAATGGTGTTTTCTTGTGGTGTAATAGGAAGGGTTTGACTTGAGAAAAAAAGATTTAAAACGAGGAAAAAGAAAAACATGTCTTTTTTGTGTGTGTATACCATTATCTTTTTCCTTTTTTTGAAACGAGTTGCTGTGTAAAAAAATGGCACGCCCAGGAGGAGTCGAACCCCCAACCTCCCGATCCGTAGTCGAACGCTCTATCCAATTGAGCTATGGGCGCACTAAATTTTTTGGCGGAGAGAGAGGGATTCGAACCCTCGTGCCCCAAAAGGGACTCTCGCTTAGCAGGCGAGCGCTATTGACCACTCAGCCATCTCTCCAGTCGTGTATATTTCAAAGTACAAAACAAGTATAAAATAAATTTTGATATATTCAAACTAATGATTTTATTTAATGTGTAAGTTGCAACTTTTTTGTAGAGAATGTAAATAAAAAAACAAATACAAGATCAAGCTTGATCTTATCCATTCCGTTCGTGCTGAGCGAAGCATGTGTTAACATGCGAAGTCGAATGCATACGAACACAAAATAAAGCTTGTTTGCGCCGTTCGTATATGTCCTTCGACGTTGCTAAAGACGAACGGACGTAGAAGTATGTTTGTAATTCCCTATGCGAAAAATAATAGGCCATGTTATAGTGCAAAAAATGTGCCTTGAAATGAAATATTGGATGTTTAATATGTCAGAATATATTGAAGTAAAGGTTGTTCCTTCTTCTGGGCGAAGTGAATGTTTTATAGACGAGAATGGATTTATAAAATGTTTTTTAAAAAGTGCTCCAGAAAAAGGAAAGGCCAATAAAGAACTTATTATGCGTATCGCTTATTATCTTAAAGTTTCAAAGCAGTTGGTTTGTCTTGCCGCGGGAAAAGCATTGCGCCACAAGTTGATTAAAATCGAAACGACGTTGTCAAAAGATGAAATTTTAAGTATGTTTCCAAAAAAGGTAGCTGAGGAAAAATAGAGGGAGGAGTTGATGCCTGTTTTTTTGTGGAGGGGTGTGGATCTTAAAGGTGTTATTCACTCAGGAAAAATTGAAAGCGCATCCTTTGAAGATCTAAAAAGAAAGTTATACGAAAAAAACATGGCACTTTCTTGGTGGTCTACGGATATACACATTTCTGCAAAATTTGTTTCCCGTTCAACAGTAACAGACTTTTTTAAAAATTTATCATTGCTGCTCGATTCTGGAATTTTGGTTCCACAAGCCATGCAAATATTAACAAAGCAGATAAAAAATTATGCATTTTGCAATGCGTTAAAAGATATTATTGATGATGTGCAGTCAGGAGCTCCTCTGTTTAAATCGCTTCGAATGTTTCCATTTTTTTTTGATTCAGTTTCAGTTTACATTGTCCAAGTTGGGCAAGAATCTGGTAGCTTGTGCAATGCCTTGCGTTCATTATTTGTTTTTAGACGTTCGCAAGAAAATTTAATCCGTAAGTTAAAGGCTGCGGCGTTGTTGCCAACAATTGCCTTGTGTGCGTTTGTTGTTGTTGCAACTGTGATTTTTACAGTTGTGGTTCCTATGTTTGCATCTATGTTTATGTCTTCTCAGTATTCTGTTCCACCCTCGACACGTATGATAATTGCAATAAGTGATTTTTTGGTAAGTGGGCAAGTTTTTTGGTTATTTTTGTGGTTGTCATTAGTTATATTTTTTTTGTGGATTATATCCTATTTAAAAAAAATACAGTTGTATGCACATCGTGTAGTTTTATGTTTGCCAATTGTTTCAAAAATTGTGACTTTACGCTTTAACATAATGTTTCTGCACGCTCTTTCGTTACTGGTAGAAAGTGGCGTACATGTTGTAACAGCTTTACATATTATTTCTGATGGAACACTTAACACAGCTATAAAAAATGAAGTTTATAAGGTTACAGACTCTGTTGCTGCAGGACTTTCTTTGTCTGATCAATTGTTGCGATGCAAGTACAGTTTATTTGCAGAGGATATTGTTTCTTTGGTTCATGTTGGACAAGAGTCTGGACGATTGCACGAATTATTAAAACAGGCTGCAACATTGGCGCAGGAAAATTTAAATAGATATTTATCTTTGTGTGTAACGTTGTTCCAGCCAATTTTTATATTTGTTTTGGGGATGTTAATTGTATTTCTTATTTGTGCGATATATATCCCTATTTTTAATCTGTCACAGGTTGTTATGTAGTTGTCTGAAGGGAGATTTTGATGAAAAAGTTGTGGATGTTTAGCCTGTTGCTTTTGGTTTTATTTTCAAATGTTATTGCTGGACCTGGCGATGTTGTTGAAGGGCCTGTTGATGAGTCTGCTGGACAAGTTGGATCTGGCGGTGAAACTTTGCCAGGATCAGATTCTGCAACATTAACAGCGGAAGAAACGGCTAATCCTGTCGGTGCTGTGGGTCCTGGTGTTTCTGGCGTAGACGATTTACCTGACCTTGGGCCAACAGGTTCTCCTGTGACTGGTCCTGTGGTAGAATTGGCCCCTGGGATGGAATCAGCAGGCTCTCCTGTTCATGAGATTGGACCAGATGTCTCTGGTAGAGAACCCGGCGTTACACCATCGGTATTACCGGGTAGTGTTGCAGAAGGTCTTGGGTCTCCCGTGTATGCTGATCCATCAACAGCAAGTGATGCCTCAGGTGCGCCGGGGGAGCTTACATTTTACGATACAACAGATCCTGAGGAAGAAGGAGTGTTTGTAGATCAAATGTCGGCAATAGACAACAACGATAGCTTAAGCAAAGACCAAAAAGCTGCAGAGTATCAAAAATTGGCACGCAAATTTGAAGATGATTACAACAGTGCTTACGGAAATACTGGTGTTTCTGGTCCTGTTGGTCCAAAAGAATTGGAATATCTTTCCAATGCAGCAGAAGCTGAACAAAAAGTAATTGAGATGTATCAAAGCAAATTTGCCGGTGGGTTTAGGCGAGCAAGTGAAATTGAGGCTGCACAGGTTCGGTTGTCTAGGGTGTATGGAAAAATGTCAGACTATTATGTTGAAACTGGAAATGCCGGTCCAAAAGAAAGCTTACAACAACAGGCTGAATACCTAAACATGGCAAGTTCAAGTCTTGAAGAAGCAGCTAGCAAAAAATGGTGGCAATTATTTACGGATAAAACAGAAAAAATAGAAGCTTTGGATGATATTGGACAGCAATTGGTTACATTAAGAACCAGGCTAGACCCAATTATTCATAAAGATTCATTTCTTGCCAGGCTTAAAAGTATGTCTGAAGATAAATTAGGAATGACTGGCACAAGTGATGTAGCTTCTACAATAACTTTTGCTAATACAGCAAGAGGCGTAAAAAGAACGATAGACGAGTTTAACAGAATTATTAAAGAGGGACTATTAATGAACGCAAAAGTTCTTGTACCTGATAGTCATATTTCAATGTATCAGAAAGAATTAAATAGCTTTGTTAGTGATCCTAGAGTACAAGAAATTTTGAAGTATGATACAGCAATGAGCTCTCGGCTGCATAAAGATGAAACTTCCAGCGGAAGGGGAGCAAAAGGTGAGCCGAGACCCTACGGCACTCCAGTGTCCCCATCTGTTAGTCCTGGAGTAGATATAGGAGTAGATTAGTATGTCTAACATTCTTTGTTTTTGGATGAGTATATGACTGATTGATTTTAACGTGTTTTTTGGTGTATGATGTGCAATATGTAACGGTGATTTGTTAAACTTTCTTCAAATAAGGAGATTTTTATGAGGTTGAAATTGGCTTTATTGTTATCGATTCTTTGCTTGGGAGGCTTCCTTTCAGCAGTTGATTTGAAATTGATTAGTAGTCGATTATCGCGTTTAAATAAATGCATGGACTGGGTGACTGAGGAATTTTTACAAGTTGTTGGTAAAGGGGCTGCTCCAACAGGTGTAAATCCATTTTCTGTTGGCCATGAACTAGAAATTGCTACATTGAAAGCAGAAAGAGATAGTTTAGCGGAAGAAGTTGTTAGACTTAAAGCCGGTGGTGGTGATAGACCATCCAGTGCCCCGCCAGCACTTTCCGGTGACCCAGAATTACAGGCTAGAATAGCAGAGCTTGAAAAAGCCGTTCAAGATGCTGTAGCAGGAAGACATGTAGATGTTAAGGTTGGAAGGCCTCAGGATCCAGAAGAGTGGGCAATTAATAAAGGCTGGAAGAAGCCATTTGCAACAGAAGAGGATTTGAAGGAAGCATTGTTGAAGAAGTTCTGGCAGAAGATGTTTGCTGGTACTGCATTTGATTTAGAGACGGCTAAACAAAGATTTGAACATGGTGCAGGAATGGGTTCAGGAATGGGAGACCCAAACAGCATTGAAGACCTTAAAGAGCACACTAGAGATACACAAAAATGGTACACCTTAGAACAGGTTAAAGAAATTATGAGAAATGACGGTGTTCCAATTGCCGGAGAAGATGCAGTGCCGCCGGCACCACCAGCTGGAGGCCCACCAGTAGGCGATCCAGCTGTAGGTATGCCACCACCACCACCACCGCCACCACCGCCACCACCAACGGGTGGTCCTAAGCCAGGTGATAAACCCGCAGGACTGAGTTTTCTAGACCAAATTAGGGCACGTGGACCAGTTGAGTAAGTTAATATCATTATGAATTTTGGCCCGGGTTAAAGCCCGGGCTTTTTTATGCTCAATGCCGTTTAAAGATACACATTCGATGTGTCCTTCGGACTTACTCAGGGCGAACGGCAAGCAAGCTTGATATTGAATTTGTTTTTGAATAAAGCATTTGTAGAAATTAGATTTCCCCGTTCGTACTGAGTGGAATGGGCCCTGCAATTTGCTGTGTTTCCTCAGTGCGAACTGGAGTTTCAATTTCTGTAAGAATTTATGATTTCATACAAACATACATTCCCATCCGTTCGTCCTGAGCAACGTCGAAGGATATATTCGAACGGATAATTAAATGTTATGTGGATCTTCCTTGTTGTTCGAATCCATTCGATGCGTCCTGCGCCCTCACTCAGGGCGAACGGAACAAAAACGGTCACTTGTAAGCATACACCTTTTTGTTTTTCTGGTTTGTCAGCAGATTGCTTGATTTAAATATATTTTTTGATGTATGATGCGCAATATGTAACGGTGATTTGTTAAACTTTCTTCAAATAAGGAGATTTTTATGAGGTTGAAATTGGCTTTATTGTTATCGGTTCTTTGCTTGGGAGGTTCCCTTGCACCAGCTGATTTGAAAACGGTTAGTCGTCGATTGGTGCATTTAAATAGATGCATGGATTGGGTGACGGCTGAATTTAGAAGTGTTGTTGGGACGGGTATAGCTCCGCATGGTGCAAATCCATTTGATGTTGGCCATGAACTAGAAATTGCTAAATTGAAAGCAGAAAGAGATAGTTTAGCGGAAAAAGTTGTGAGGCTGGAAGATGGCGGTGGTGGTCGGCCACACAGTGCTCCACCAGCATTTGCAGGAGAAGATGATTATAAAGCTAGAATAGCAGACCTTGAGCAAGCTGTTATAGATGCTAAAGCAGGTAAGAAAGTAGCTGTAAAGCTTTCAAAGGCCTGGGATGCTGAAGAGTGGGCAATAAATGATCGTGGCTGGAGAAAGCCTTTTCCAACATCAGAAGCTTTATTGGAGGCTTTACGAAAACAATATGCTAAAGAAAGCCATATGGATGTAGAGGATGCAGAGAAGAAATTTAAAGGTGAGTCAACTAAGTTTGGTATGGGCACAGGAGAAAGTCTTGGCGATTGGGATGATCCTAAAGATATTAAGGACAACATTACCTTAGAAGGCGTATCAGATTGGAATACTTTAGAAGGTGTTAAGGAAATTATGAGGGATGCTGGAATACCAATTATAGGAGAAGATGCAGTGCCGCCGGCACCAGTGGGCGTAGAACCACCAGCAAAGCCCTATGCTCCACCAGGACGACCACCAATGCCTGCTGGTTTAGGGGCTGCTCTACGTGGAGAAAAACCAAAAGGTGTTGTTCCACCAGGACGACCACCAATGGGTGGAATGTTTGCTGAGCTTAAGAAAAAAAGACCTAAAGCGACTTAATTTAATATAATTATGATTTTTGGCCCGGGTTAAAACTCGGGCCTTTTTTATGCTCAATGCCTTTCGAATCCATTCGATTCGGCCTACGGCTTTACTCAGGACGAACGGACACTATTGTTTGTTCATAAAAAACGCATTGAACGCAGATCAAATAAAAAAAAATAGCTTGATTAATGTTTTCTTTTTGATATAAGATGAGCACATGTTTTTGTAGAGGTGTATGGTTAATTTTAAAGGAGATTGTATGAAGAAATGTATTCTTCTTATCTTATGTGTCCCATTATTATATATGTGTGTTGCTCAGTCCAAAACAGTTGCGGAATTTAGAGCGGATCTTGCTGTATTAAATAGTGAATATGTTGCTCTTGAAAAAAGATTTCATGCCGTGCCGATTGCAAAGGTCCCACATGTAGCACCACCGGTAGCGCCTGTTCCTGGACCAGTTCATACGCTACCAAAGCCACCAAAACCAGCACCAAAACCAGCACCAAAACCAGAAGGCCACGGAGAGCCAGTAGTAGAGCCGGTTGCACATGACGAGCCAGAAGCACCAAAACCTTATGACGGTGAAGGTGTGGCAGAAAGAATTTTCCAGGAATACAAAGCTTGGATGACAGAGTTGGAAAGACGTGAAGCAGAGAACAGAGCTCTAGCAGAAGATAGTCGTGAGTTTGATGAATTGAATGCGTCTAAGGAAGCTTTTGTTTTGACTTTAGATTCTTTGCGTAGAACACTCGAAGATAAAGATATAGATAATCCCGCTCTTAAAATGTCTCGTGATGGCAGGCAAACTTATGATTCCCTAGTTAAAGCCTTTGAAGATGCCCGTGGGCAAGCTATGAATCCGCGTTATATTCTCCCTGTTAAA
>Ga0257119_1001779_pt1 | contig 14238 bp, 6 predicted proteins | sample SI112_200mmetaG_FD_190179 | JGI IMG/M metagenome (GOLD analysis project Ga0257119, IMG submission 190179) | Marine microbial communities from Saanich Inlet, British Columbia, Canada - SI112_200m | ecosystem: Environmental > Aquatic > Marine > Inlet | place: Canada: British Columbia | collected... | reverse complement strand
CAGGGGATTATACTGTAACAATCACCGACAATCAAGCATGCCAACTTACTGAAACATATACCCTTATTCAACCAAATGCTCCTTTAAATACACAAATTGACGGAAACTTTTTCGTCTGTTTTGGAACAAGTGATGGAACGGCTACTTCAATAAATTCTGCGGGAGGAACACCGCCCTATTCTTACATTTGGAGCACCGGGGAAACTACTGATGCAATTTCAGGGCTTATTGCCGGAGATTATTATTTAACAATTACTGATAATCATGCTTGTATAGATTTTGACAATATTACAATTTCAGAACCTAACTCTCAGTTTTCTGTAAGTTTGACCGGTACAAATGTCGATTGTTATTCAAATTCTACCGGCTCAGTTTCATCGACAGTTTCCGGAGGTTGGCAAAATGCGAGCTATGCATATCAATGGTCGAATGGCGAAACAAGTGCAAATATTTCAAATCTTCCGGCAGGAAATTATTCTGTAACAGCAATTTCCACAACTGCGGCAACTTGCTCGGCTACTGAAAATATTACAATTAGCGAACCTAATTTATTACTTATCGATAATTTCTCACTCACCAGCATTTTGTGTTTCGACGAAAATACAGGTGCTATTGATATAGAAATAATTGGCGGTTCAACTCCATATTCATATTTATGGAGTAGTAGCGAAACTTCAGAAGATTTAAGCAATTTGTTTGCAGGGGATTATACTGTAACAATCACCGACAATCAAGCATGCCAACTTACTGAAACATATACCCTTATTCAACCAAATGCTCCTTTAAATACACAAATTGACGGAAACTTTTTCGTCTGTTTTGGAACAAGTGATGGAACGGCTACTTCAATAAATTCTGCGGGAGGAACACCGCCCTATTCCTACATTTGGAGCACCGGGGAAACTACTGATGCAATTTCAGGGCTTATTGCCGGAGATTATTATTTAACAATTACTGATAGTCATGCTTGCGTGGATTTTGATAATATTACAATTGCTGAACCTAACTCTCAGTTTTCTGTAAGTTTATCCGGCACAAATGTCGATTGTTATTCAAATTCTACCGGCTCAGTTTCATCGGCAGTTTTCGGAGGCTGGCAAAATGCGAGCTACACATATCAATGGTCGAATGGCGAAACAAGTGCAAATATTTCAAATCTTCCGGCAGGAAATTATGCTGTAACAACAATTTCCACAGCTGAGGCAACTTGCTCGGCAACTGAAAATATTACAATTAGCGAACCTAATTTATTACTTATTGATAATTTCTCACTCACCAACATTTTGTGTTTCGATGAAAATACAGGTGCTATTGATATAGAAATTATCGGAGGTTCAACTCCATATTCATATTTATGGAGCAGTGGTGAAACTTCAGAAGATTTAAGTAATTTGTTTGCAGGGGATTATACTGTAACAATCACCGACAATCAAGCATGCCAACTTACTGAAACATATACCCTTATTCAACCAAATGCTCCTTTAAATACACAAATTGACGGAAACTTTTTCGTCTGTTTTGGAACTAATGATGGAACGGCTACTTCAATAAATTCTGCTGGAGGAACACCGCCGTATTCTTACATTTGGAGCACCGGGGAAACTACTGATGCAATTTCAGGGCTTATTGTCGGAGATTATAATTTAACAATTACTGATAATCATGCTTGCATGGATTTTGACAATATTACAATTGCTGAACCTAACTCTCAGTTTTCTGTAAGTTTGACGGGCACAAATGTCGATTGTTATGCAAATTCTACAGCTTCAGTTTCATCGGCAGTTTTCGGAGGCTGGCAAAATGCGAGCTACGCATATCAATGGTCAAATAGCGAAACCAGTGCAAATATTTCAAATCTTCCGGCAGGAAATTATTCTGTAACAACAATTTCCACAGCTGAGGCAACTTGCTCGGCAACTGAAAATATTACAATTAGCGAACCTAATTTATTAATTATTGATAATTCAACTATTAGTAATGTTTTATGTTATGGCGACAGTACAGGAACAATAGACATTGAAGTTACGGGCGGGACAGCACCTTTCTCATATATTTGGAGCAATGGAGAAACAAATGATGATATATCAAATTTACTAGTTGGATTTTACGAACTGACTTTTACCGATGCCAATAATTGCCAGAACAATTTTAACGGAACAATTACTCAGCCCGATTCTGTTTCAGTCTCTTTAAATTACTTATCACAAATTTGTTACGGTGAAAATAATGGGCAAATATTAGCAAATGCTTCAGGTGGAATAAGTCCATATTCTTACTTATGGTCATCGGACTCAACAAATATTTACAATTCCATAAATAATCTTTGGCCGGGCATTCACTCTGTAAAAGTTACAGATGTCAATGGATGCTCTAAAATTGAAACTGCAATTATTTTCCAAGCACCCGATTCCTTGCAAGTTGATTATGCAAACATTTCAGATGTTTCCTGTTTTGGTGGCAACAACGGACTAATTGATATAACTACGATTGGCGGTTTTGGGCAAAATTCATTTCTATGGAGCAATGGGGAAACAACGGAAGATATTACAGGTCTATTTATGGGGAATTATAGCGTTACAATAAGTGATGTTAACGGCTGTTTTGCCGAAGCTAATTTTTTTGTAAATCAAGCTGATTTATTGTCGTTATACATAAACAATACAGTAGATGTTTTATGTTTTGGTGGAAGTAATGCCTCTATAGATTTAGAGGTTCAGGGTGGAATTTCACCATATTTTTACATTTGGTCAGACAATAGTTCAATTCAGGACATTTCTAATTTGAGCGCTGGAACTTATAGCGTTACAGTGGTAGATGAAAATGCTTGTATAGCAAACATTGATACAACAATTTCTCAACCTGACCCAATTATTCTAAACTTAAATTATACTGAAAATGTTTGCTATGGCACTTTCGATGGAGAAATTGTTGCAAATGCAAGTGGAGGGACCTCTCCATTTACATATCTTTGGAGTAATAGCGAAACCAACCATACAATTTCAAACTTGCCAGCAGGAACATATACTGTTAGTATATCAGATTCCAACTCTTGTACAATTAGTGAATCGGCAAGCATAAATCAAGCGAACGATACTCTTCAAATTTCTATTCTTAACGCTACGAATAATATATGTAATGGAGAAACCAATGGTTCAATAGATATTATTGCACAAGGTGGAACTATGCCCTACACATACTTGTGGAGCAATGCAGAAACTACTGCAAATATTTCGAATTTGCCTGCCGGATTTTATAGCATAGAAATTACTGACCTCAACTCTTGTATTGCAAATCAAAGCATTGAAATCACAGAACCGGCAGAAGTGTCAATACAAGCAAACATCAGCAATCTATTGTGTTTTGAAGATAATACCGGAGCAATTGACATTACTGTTTCGGGGGGAACCCCAATGTATTCATATTTATGGGCTAATGGGCAAACAAACGAAGACATACAAAACTTAGATATTGGCATTTATAATATTACAGTTACAGATATAAATGCTTGCACGGCCGAAAGTTCATTAGCGATAACACAACCGGATAGTATCTCACTGAGTTTAGATTATAACCAATTTTTATGCTACGGCATGAACAATGGTTATATTAATCCTATAGTTAGCGGAGGAACTGTCCCTTACAATTTCGTATGGACAAATGGAGAAACCAACGAAAATATTTCTAACCTCGAAGCCGGCACATATTCAGTTACAATTTCGGATATTAACGGATGTAGCACATTAGCATCGGCAACTATCGAACAACCTTTAGATTCTTTCGAGTTAACAAATGTTACCATAACTGATGTAACATATTATGGATTTGTGGACGGTTCAATTGACATTTCATTAACTGGCGGAATTTTGCCATATACTTTCAACTGGAGCAATGGTGAAAGCGCTGAAGACCTTATAAATACTGGTGCAGGAATATATGAAATTACAATTTCGGATAATGTAGATTGCCAGATAATAGAAAGTTTTGAAATTATTCAACCCGATGTAGTTTTCCCGCCATGGCCATACACTCAGACAGGAACAAGCCACGAGATTCAAATACCGGACACTACCCCAATCACAATAAGTGGCTTGCAAATAGAAATTGGGGATTTTATTGGAGTTTTCTACGATTCGCTTGGAACATATGTGTGTGCAGGCTATCAAGTTTGGGTAGGAATTAATACTTCAGTAATTGCCTATGGCGAAAATATTGGAAACGATGGTTTCACAATTGGCGAACAATTTAAATGGAAAATCTGGAAATCGACTGACGATATAGAATATTATGCAGATGCAAACTATGACTTGACTATGCCCGACACCGGATATTTTAATGCTAATGGATTAAGCAAATTAACGGCTCTTGCAGGATACGAGTCTCAACAAATTGCTTTGCCCGAGGGTTGGAGTATTTTCTCAACTTATATATCTCCGGGCAATCCCGATTTTAATGATATTTTTATACCAATCCTAAGCGATATTATTATTGCTAAAGATAATTCAGGGCAGGTATTTTGGCCTTTATATTCTATCAATTCAATTGGAGATGCCAGCACCGGTCAAGCATACTATATAAAAATGAACCTCGCTAATAATTTACTAATTGGAGGTACTGCTTTAGTTCCTGAAAATACACAAATTAGTTTATACGAAAACTGGAATATGCTTGGATATTTACGTAATTCAGCAGCTTCGATAGAATTACTTCTATCTCCAATTTCAAGTTCAATTAGCATAGTGAAAAACGATGAAGGAAATATTTTCTGGCCAATCTATTATATAAATATGATTGGCGATATGGAGCCAGGAAAAGGTTATTTAATAAATATGATAAACCCGGAAACATTTTATTATCCGCCGAATAGTAGTGTAATAAACAAATCTTCAATTATTGAAAGCAATCCCAAATATTTTGGAAAAGCAAAAAATACAGGTTTATCCCCTTAGTGTGAAGATTGTTAATTAGTCCCACTAACACGGTTTGCATACCTGCACCAGCAGGGTGTTTCAAACAGACCTGACAGGTTTCGAAAACCTGTCAGGTCTTTTCATATCATCCAAATATTTTGACAAATACAATTCGAAAAAATAGAAATAAATAAATTGCATTTTGCCTTTTTTATTATTACTTTAGCTGAATAATTGATCAATGATTTTTTTATTAAAAAAAATTATGAAAACAAGATTTTTTTCTTTTTTAACCTTTCTCTTTATTACCACCAGCCTTATAGCTCAAGATGTGCAATTCGAATGGGCTGTTGGTTTGGGAGTGACAAACGACTTATCTGTTCGCTCAGCCACAATTGACAATGTAGGCAATGTTTACACCTCAGGAAGCTTTGAAGGAACAATTGATTTTGACCCTGGTCCTGGAGTTTTTAATCTATCTTCAAATGGAATGGAAGATATTTATATTACTAAATTTGATAGTGCTGGGAATTTTGTTTGGGTAAAAAGAATTGGATCATTAGGTCCGGAGGAAGGTTATTCGATAACTATAGATTCTATTGGAAATATTTACGTAACTGGTTCTTTTTATGCTTGGTCTGTTGTCGACTTTGACCCTGGTATTGGGATTTATTACCTTTCTTCAAACGGAAACTATGATGTTTTTGTTTTAAAATTAAGTTCAGTGGGCAATTTTATCTGGGCTAAAAGTTTTGGTGGCAATAGTACAGATGGAGGTAATTCAATTATTATAGACGATGAAGGAGACATTTATATCTCAGGATATTTTAATGATACTGTTGATTTTGATCCTGGACCAGGAGTATATAATCTTATTACAAATTATTATGGATATGACTTATTTGTTACCAAACTAGATTCACTCGGTAATTTCATTTGGGCAAATTGTATGCTCGGTATTGGCGAATTTAATGCTTATTGTTATGACTTAGCTATTGGTGATAAAAATAACTTATATATCACTGGTGAATTAAATGGTACAGTTGATTTTGACCCAGATTCTATTGGAACTTCTAATCTTACTTCAAATGGAGAATCCGATATTTTTCTCTCTAAGCTAGATGTTTCTGGCATTATGTTATGGACGAAAAGCATTGGTGGTTTTGATTATGATTATTCGTGGTCTATTAAAATTGATGTAAAAGGGAATGTTTATATTACAGGTTCATTTGAAGGAACAGTAGATTTTGACCCTGGATCAGGTGTATATAATCTTACCTCAAATGGATTCTATGATATATACATTTCTAAGTTTGATCCTGCTGGTAATTTTGTTTGGGCTAAAGGAATAGGCGGAATTGAACATGATCTAGGCTACTCTTTAACTCTTGATACATCAAGAAATATATATATTGCAGGAGAGTATGGTGAAACAGTTGATTTTGACCCTGGACTTGGAATATTTAATCTTACATCAATTGGGTATGATGATATTTTCATTTCAAAGTTTGATTCTCTTGGAAATTTTGTTTGGGCTAAAAGCATTGGTGGAAATAGTTCTGAAGGCGAAGGTTTAATCTTTCTTGATACTAGCCAAAATATTTATACAATTGGTTCTTTTTATGGAACTGCTGATTTTGATCCGGGACCTTTAGTATATAACTTGACTCCGGTTTCAAGCTATGATTATTTTATTTTAAAACTTTCGCAATCTTTTTATATATCAGATAATATACTTAATGTTTCATGTTTTGGAGGCTCAGATGCTGCTATTGATATTTCTCCATATTATGGTACTCCACCATATGCTTTTTTGTGGAGCAATGGCCAGACTAACGAAGATATTTCAAATTTACCAGCAGGCACATACTATCTAACAATAAATGATGCCGCCGGCGATACTATAATAGACACTTTCCAAATTATTCAACCTGCTGAAATTATTGTGGCATCTGTGAGTTTTGGGGTTTCATCTTCAATTGCAAGCGACGGTTTTATAAATTTGATTGTAAGTGGTGGCATATCTCCCTACACATTTTTGTGGAGCAACGGCGAAACAAGTTCAAATATCGATAGTTTATCAATAGGGAATTACTCAGTTGTAGTTTCTGATATGAATTTTTGTACAGTTTCCGATACTTTTGAAATTGAAATTCAGCTTATCGATTCACAAATTATTGCCTTGCCAATAGGCTGGAGCATTTTTTCAACCTACATGATTCCATCAAATCCTGATATAGAAAGTATTTTTTTGCCAATCATTTCAGATATCGAAATGGTAAAAAGTGGAACAGGATTGATTTATTGGCCTGCATTTTCTATCAATCAAATTGGAAACCTTACCTTAGGTCAAGGATATCAGATAAAAACTTTAATTTCAACAAACCTTATTGTTTACGGTAGCATTTGTGAACCGGCATTTTCACCTGTTTCCATAAATTCAGGCTGGAACCTGATTGGATATTTAAGAACAAGCCCCTCTCCTATCGGCATTATGTTAAGTTCTATAGTAAACGAAATTGTATTAGTAAAAAATGGTTTAGGAGAAGTTTTTTGGCCTATTTATAATGTCAATAATATTGGGAATATGGTTCCTGGCGAAGGCTATCAGGTGAAGATGACGAATACTGTTAGTTTGACTTATCCCGGGAATTAATTTTCTTAGTAGCTGAATACCAGTACACGGATTTGCAAATCAGCACCAGCGAGAATAAGTTAATCGCCTGAATGCCAAACCTGTAATATTTGTTTCAAATTACTCAATTCTAAAACTGGATTCTCCAAAGCATCATTGGGAAAAATCCTGTCTGATAATCAGTTATTAAACTTTTTGTACGGCCCGAAAATTCCCGGCGATAAATATTTTTATGGTCTGTAATATTTTGTAAATCGACTGCCCATTCCTGATTCATTCGTTTGCCATTTGTTTTAAAGCCAATTCTGCAATCGAAACGAAAATAGTTGTCGAAACTTTGTTCGAAAGCTTTGTCCCAATCATATTCAGTATAGTTCGATTCAATTGAAGCTTCAATATCAACAGGAATATAAGGCTTCCCGCCGGCATATATTACTTTTGCATCGAAAGTTATAGAATTGTGTTTCCCTACTTTAAATTCATATCCTCCCAGTGCATTCAAAACAAAATTCCCATTGAAAGCTGTATTGTGTTCAGTTCCGCTAAAGCCTTCATATTTCGACTCGAAAAACGAGCTGGTAATCAGAAAATAATATCCATTGCTTAAAAATTTCTCGAAAGTAAATTCAATTCCATAATTTGTTCCCGTACCTTTGTTTAGCAAACTATCTAACAAGGGCGAATAAAAATCGTCGCCGGAATTTAGTGCTGAATATTCAGGATATTCTCTATTTACCGGAATATTATATAAATGCTGATAATAAACTTCCGATTTGAAACGTAAATTTTCGCTAAACAATTTATCGAAACCTACCACAAATTGACTACTCTTCGATAGTTTTAAATCATTATTTGTTTCAATGTATTCCCCATTCTCAAGTCTGGTTTTGAGAAAATAATTTAGCCGGTTTTGTATTTGACTATGCAGGCCAAATCCCACATTTACAGATGAAGTGTTAGAATAGTTCCAACTCAAACCAAGGCGAGGCTCAACAGAAATTTCATTATTTAAATCGAAATAAAGGGCATGTATTCCTGAATTTAAAATCAGCTTGTCGCTAAAACGATGTTGCCATTGATAAAATGCTTTTAACAATTGCAGATTTCCTTCTAAATCGAAATTTCTTTCGAAAGCATCAGTTTCGTATTTGTATGCACTATCAAGATAATTTATTTGGTAAAAGTCATAAACAAATCCGTAGGCAACATTATTTTTAGAATTGTATTTTTTACTCAATCGAGCCGATAAAGAATACTTATTTTCAGTAGTTATACCATGATAAAACAAATAATTTGAGTTTGCCAGAATTGCTCCTGCATCGTCGAAAAGTAAAGAATCAATTTTTGTTGTAGTTTGAGTTCCGAGAACCGATAGTGTTGTTTTTATTCTTGTTTTTTCATTAAGAAAGTACAAATGCGAAAATCCAACAACTCCCATATCACTACCAAAATCAAGATCAACGCCTCCCATTTCATAGGCAGAGCTATTGTCGCCCTCCTCTTTTTCACTGTCGTGAAGTTCTATGTAACTCAAACCACCAATTCCAAAAATTGAAAACCGGCCATATTTTGTGCCGGGGATATCAATTTTAAAAGACAAATCCTGATATTGCGGAATTGCTACACCAACTCCCATATCAATGCCCAGCTTATTAAAAACTTCTAAAGTCGAATATCTGTAATTTATTAGATATGAAGAATTTGATTTTTTCGAAAACGGACCTTCAGCTCCAAACTCGAAACCATTAAAACCAACTTGCCCAACATATTCTGCTTTTTCGTTGTTTCCCGTCCTCATTTTCAAATCGAAAACTCCCGACAAAGCATTACCAAATTCTGCCGGAAAAGCACTTGTAAAAAAATCGGAATTAGTTAACAAATTATTATTCAACATACTAACCGGACCACCTGTTGTTCCGGCAGCTCCAAAATGATTTGGATTTGGAATTTCAACCCCATCGAGCCTCCACAACAAACCAGTTGGAGAATTCCCTCTGATTATTATATCATTTCTTGAGTCGTTGATGGACATTACGCCGGCATAGTTTGCAGCCATGCGCGAAGGGTCGCCCAAACTTCCTGCAAACCTTTCTGTTTCTTCTATCGAGAACGAGCGGGAGCTTACAGTTGCCATCTTGTTATTTGCTCTGGTTTTATCGGTTTTTGCTTTCACTATAATTTCACCTGTAGAAAAAACCAGTTCTTCCATTTCTATTTGCAAAATTATTTCTTTTCCCGAATTTAGCATTAAATTATCAACTATCACCGAATTGTAACCTAAATAACTTATAACTATCCCTTGCCTTCCAATAGGGATTTTTTCAAGTCGGAATTTCCCATCTATGTCAGTAGTTGTTCCAACAATTGGATCGGAATTACTCAAAACAATAGTTGCTCCAATAAGTGGAGTTTGGGATTGTTTGTCAACGATACTTCCTCTAATTGTCTGTGTATAATCGCTTTGCGAAAATAGGACTATGCTAATTTGTAGCAAGGAAATAAATATCAAAAGCTTTTTCATACTTCAAAATTTTGTTTGTAAAATTAACTTAAAAATATTGACAAAAAAATAAGTGAAGGGTTGCAATACTTTATGTTAAATATTGAGATTCTCAAAGTCTCTTATTTTTGTAATTTTAAAATTTTTGTTCAAACAAGTTTTATTATTAATTACTGAAATGAAATTCATTTTTCGCCTGATTCTTTTTTCTTTATTCTTAATTATTTCGAGCTGTGGTTCTTATAAATATATTCCGGGAAATTTAGCTAATCGAAAAATTAATATTCCGCAACAAGTTAGTGTTAAAGAGAATTTTTGGAAAATTTCGGAAAGTATTGACATTTTTTTTCAAGGCATTGGCAAGGGGAAAAAAGTTTTGATTGTTCAGGGTGGATATTTAATTCCTTCGGTAGAAATTTGGGATGGCTTGAAAGATTTGGAATCCAATTTTCGTTTTTATTATTACCATCAGCGGGCTTGTGGAAACTCTACAAGACCAATCGATAAGTTTAAATCAAAGAGTTTTGAAAGAAATTCAAAAATATTGGTGAAAAATTTGGGGATTGAAGCTCTGGTTACGGATATCGAAAAGATTAGACGAATTCTTGGTGAAGAAAAAATTACATTGATTGGACATTCGGCAGGAGCACTTATTGCTACATTGTATGCTTTAGAATTTCCCGAAAATATTGACACTTTGATTTTGGTTTCACCAATCAATATTTTTTCAAAAGCTGAATATTCATATAATTTTTACAATCATGTAAAGGAGACTCTTCCTAAAACTTTTCACGAAGAATATGACGAATATATTCATAATTTATTCAATTATAAATACTTGTTTTTTAAGAACGAGCTTTTGTTGAATTATTTAAATACTGAATTTACCAAATATTTTTCTACTGCAATTCTCAGGAATAAATCAGAACTAAAATTTGATAAAAATCTTGAGATAATTGGTGGATGGCAAACACATGCTTTGCATTTGAGTTTAACGCCAGAGATGGATTTGAAAAAATATTTTAATAAAATAAAAGCTTCAACTCTAATAATTTATGGAGAAAATGATGTTTCGCCAAAAGAAGTTGCTCTTGAGTTTCAAAAATTTATACCTAATTCTATTCTAAAAATTATTCCAAATTCCGGCCATTATCCTTTCAATGAAAATCCTGATGCATTCCTTAATGTTATAAGAAATTTTTTAAAAAATAATGAGTAATCCATTACTGGATGCCACTATTAAATCTATAGTTTTAAAATGTGGTGATGTAAGAATTTGAAAATAAAAAACCCTGTGAGTTTTGAATACTCGCAGGGTTTCTTAACATTAGCAAAACTATTGCTTATAATTGAGAATTAATATAAATCAAAAACTTTCATGGCTGCTTCATGAATTTCCCAATTAACGACTTTCGAGAAATCAAATTTCACAAATTTCCAGCCTTTATGTCCTTTTTCCTGAAGTTTTGCAATATTTTGCTTTATTGTAGAAAGTAGAATTCTTACATTTTCGGCATCCTCAAAATCTTCAGTTTTTACATTTGTAGCAAGAAAAACATTCACAGAATATGTCCCAACATCGGCATCAATCCATTTATAGGCATCTGCAAAAATGCTTGATTTCATGAAATGTTTGTCTAATTTTTTATCAGAAATGGGTACCAGTTTAAATCTACTGTCGGTTCCTGCCGAAGCAATATCTTTAACAGGTGCAGAACCTACAAAGAAAAATGCGTCTATATTTCCGCTAAGAAGTGCAGTTTTAGCTTTACCGAACGACATATTTACAGATTTCCAGTTTATACCTGTAATTTCTTTTATAGTTGAGGCAGTAATATTTGTCCCTTGATTGACAGAACCTATTGATACTGTTCGATTTCGTAAATCTTTTATTGATTTTATTCTACTGTCAGCTCTCACAATCAGGTGAATTTCTTCTTTCCCCAGCGGAAGCAAAATTCTAATATCCTTTGTGCAATCTTTGCCTTTTTCTCTTTCACTCTTGTCTTTAATGAAAGTTAAAACATCTTCTTGAATAAAAAATACCTCTTTTTCCTTTTTATTTATATTTCCAATTAATCGTTTTCCATTGAAATAACTACCGGTGGTTGTTTTTATTGAAACGAAAGGGACTTCAGTTTCAGTGATTTTAAACTCTCCCTCTTTTACAAAACTTGTGTCAACTTTAATTACATCTTTGGCTACCCTTTTAATATCATTAGCCATTTCGGTGTATGAACCATTTTTAAATCCTGTAACTATTTTAACCTGTGCATTTAATACAGTTATACTAAAATAAATCAAGCTTAAAAATAAAGTAAAACTAATTTTTGTTTTCATACGTCAAAATTTAATACAATTAATAATTGTGGACAAATATACAAATTTTAAAGATTTTAAACTCCTACACTAAAAAAAAATGAACAAATTTTAATATGCGGCAAATAGTGTTTAGAAATTGGGAATTATGTTGTGAATTAAATTCCTTAAATATTTCGTCTCTTTCTAATCAACGTTTTTCAAATACTCAAAAAACAATTGCATTCCCTTTTTCTTCTTTTCATCGAAATTGTAACTAATATTATTATTAAGGTAATTTTTTATATCCTCTACATTAAAAGATATTTTGGCATGTGATTTTATTGCTTCCGAAATATTATTTATACCAAAACCTAAACTTCTGTTAAATTTCTCTTCAAATGTTTTATCAAACTCCGATTTTGTTGCCCAGACAGCAAATACGAAAGGCAAATTTGTAAATTTATACCATTCGTTTGCTAAATCGTATTTGTATTTGTATTTGTCTAAATATAAAAATGCTCTGTCTCCAATAATTACAGCTGCATCGGAGTTTTTTATCACATTCGATTCGAATCCTGCTTCTGTTTTTTTAAAATCCACATCAATTTTCCAAAAATATTTTACCAGAATTTTTACCAAATTTATAGAAGTAAGCGATTGATAATCCAGATAAATAGTTTTTATATTTTCAAGTTTGGTTTCGCTAAAAAGAATCACTGATTTTACCTCACGGTTTGCTCCTATACAAAAATCAGAAATTATTTTATAATCCTCAATTTCTGGAAGAATTGCAATCGGTACCAGTGCAATATCAGTTTTCCCTGTTTTCAGTTTTTTGGCACAATCTGCCGGAATATCTAATGATAAATCAATCAGCTCATTTATTTCAGAATTTTGTAAACCAAAAACAAATGGGATTGTATTTAGGTACGAAACTGCCGATATTTTGACTTTTTTCATTTCTTTTATATGTTATAAGGAAAAAAGGGCTTCTTTAGTAAGCACTTAAAATTTAACATTATAAATTTAATACTCAATAAACAATATTCAATAAACAATAAACAATAAACAATAAACAATAAACAATATTCAATAAACAATATTCAATAAACAATATTCAATAAACAATATTCAATAAACAATATTCAATAAACAATAAACAATAAACAATAAACAATAAACAATAAACAATAAACAATAAACAATATTCAATAAACAATATTCAATATTCAATAAACAATATTCAATAAACAATAATCAATAATCAACAATTAATATTTAACATTCAATAAATCAGAATATTACCAAAGTCCTATTTTTGCATATTTGCTTTAGTGGTTTCAATACTTTTATAGACTATAGCTATTAACTCCTCCGTTTCTTTCATAACTTGAGCTAACTTATTTGTATTTTGGATAAGTGGTTTCCTTTCTATTATTTTAAGACAAATTCTACTTTCTTTTAACTCTTTTAGAATTATCTTCAGTTTATGAACAAAGTCTTTTCTTGACTCTGCACTTTGGGCTTCTCCATAATTTAATGCTGGCGAGCTACTACTTCTAATTAATTGACCAGCTAAATAGGTTCCTAATTTTGAATTATCAATTTTATCAACAACATTACTCATTCTAATTGAATAGTCAATAAATCTATCTTCTAAATCAAATTTCTTCATTTTCTACTTTTTACTTGTTTGTCCTTTCTGAGTGTTGATTATTGAATATTGAGTGTTGAATATTGTTTATCAAGTGTTAAGTGTTAATATTTTGCATTTATTTTTTCAGCACCAAGAGTAGCAGAGACAACACCAATAGTTGGTGCAATAAGCCAACCAAAAAATGGTATTAAAAAAAGCAGATAGAATATTACGCCATTTGCAAAAGCAAAAGCTTTGT
>Ga0257119_1001776_pt1 | contig 14243 bp, 10 predicted proteins | sample SI112_200mmetaG_FD_190179 | JGI IMG/M metagenome (GOLD analysis project Ga0257119, IMG submission 190179) | Marine microbial communities from Saanich Inlet, British Columbia, Canada - SI112_200m | ecosystem: Environmental > Aquatic > Marine > Inlet | place: Canada: British Columbia | collected... | reverse complement strand
GGAATCAGTCGAGTACCGCTTCTGGGTTCATCTCGAACACGGAAGGCCCGATTGTATATTTTGGTCTTTAACGTCGATGGTAATTATAGGATTGGCAATTTGGGAGAGTAGAACGCTGCCAGATTAACTTTTAAAATAAGCCCTGACAAATCTTTGCCCCTGACAAGTCCTTTCTAAAATAATTATATTTAACCTTAATTGATTTGTTGAAATTTATTTACAGGCCTTAAAAATGTTGATATGGAATTCTTGATTCAATATTCTTTGAATTAATGGTCGGTAATGCGTCATCTTTTTAAGATATTGGATAAATTATGAATATTGAAATTGAGATGAGGACAACCGGCTAATTACATATTAAAAATTAATGTTAAAACTAACAAGAGTTGAAAATGGGTGAATCAAACTATAAAAAATCAATAAATTTTTTGCGCGGTGTTCCAGCGGAAGAGGCGCTTTCAAAACTGATACCAATGGCATCTAAAGGATATAAAAAGGCAATAACCAATTATGGGACGGATGTCCTTCAATATGGGCACTTCAATGGTTTCAAACCATTGAAGGATCTAATAGGAACCATGCATCATGTTGATCCAGAGCGGATTATTGTCGGCAATGGGGGCATGGAGGTAATTTCCCTGTTATTCAAATCTTTACCAAAACAAAGTAATATCATTGTTGAGGAAATGACTTATGATAGAGTTATTCACGATGCCCAGAGGTATGGCCATAACTTGATTGGTGTTGAATTGACGCAGACTGGATTGAATATAGATCAATTAAAAGAAGTGATCCGTAAAACATCATTTTCTGCTTTTTATGGTATTCCCTTCCACCAGAATCCTACCGGCATTGATTATACACCAGAGAATCGCAATGCTGTCGAAAGTATATGTAAGGCAAATAATATTTTTTGCATATGGGATATCTGTTATGAGCCACTTCGTTATGACGGGAAGCACAATGAACCCATAGCCGTTTCAGAGTGGGGACCCATTTTAGTCAGTTCATTCACAAAGACGATTTCACCTGGCACAAAGTGTGGCTATATGGTCCTTCCTGAAAAAATTATTAAAGAGATGACTAAAATAGTCGCAAATACCCGGCTAAACCCTAATCTACCGACCCAAGGGTTTATCGTTGATTTCATCCAGTCAGGTGAATACAATGACTATTTGAACTATCTGTGCACCCTGTATAAACCGAGAATGGACGCGCTAAATACTTCCCTTAATACCAATTTTCCAGGTGCCTTTCCCGTAGTCATCAAAGGAGGCTTTTTTTCCTGCATTACATTAGAGGCCATACCATTTGAAAAAGAAGAGATATTTCAGACATCCGCTTTGGAGGCCGGTGTTGGTGTCGCCCCGGCATGGGATGCTGTAGCTCCCAACCTAAGGGAAGAAAAACAAAAAAAGGGATTATGTGTCCGTTTAACTTTTCCGGCATATGATGCTCAAGAAATACAATGGGGTATTGCAAAACTAAAACAGGTAGAAGAATTGATGAGATAAGAGTATAATGCCTGGTTCATTTGTGTTGAGTAAAGGAGTTTGAAAAATGGAAAATCAATCCAACCCCCACCATTTGGTTCTTGGAAAACTTAATGACTTTTTGACGGGTACTATTTTACCAGACACACTTGATGAAAGATATCGTCAAAAAATTGCAAAAAGTCTTGTCATTGACTGCAAGTTTGAAAAAAAAAATATTCAAAAAAATATGAGTCTTGAGGTTATCGCAGGGCTAAAAAAGGCGGTTATAAAAATTGATTTTTTGGTTGATTTTCACAAAAAAACCATTGTGTTGATAAAATTTGCCCCAGGATCTCTTGTCACCAGAAGACTTTCGACCTTGGCATTGTCAAGGATAATTAAACCTTACCAGATTCCGCTTGTAGTCGTTACCAATGGTGAGGATGCAGAAATCCTTGAAGGTGAATCAGGAAAGGTGATTTCAACCGGGTTTAAACTTTTACCTGGTAAGACATATATAGAGAAAAATATGAAGTCTTATTCATTTAAGCCCATAAATGAGACCATGTTTGATAAAGCTTCAAGAATTGCATACGCTTGTGAAATTGATGGTTCCTGCTCCTGTGATTCAGATATCTGCGTTATCTAATAAAATTTTTATTCTAAAAAAGTTATATTTACGAATCATAATCTTATTTGCTTAATGTTTTTTTTAGATAGTACCCAGTATAGGATTTTTTATTTTGAGCGATATCTTCTGGTGTTCCCAAAGCAACTATTTCCCCCCCTTTATCTCCACCTTCAGGTCCAAGGTCGATAACGTGATCTGCGCATTTGATGACATCAAGATTGTGCTCAATTACAATAACTGTATTATTTGAATCTACCAGCTTGTTTAAAACAAATAATAATTTGTTAATATCATCTGAATGGAGTCCCGTGGTTGGTTCATCCAGAAGATAGATTGTTTTCCCCGTTCCTTTTTTGGACAGCTCTTTTGCAAGCTTCATTCTTTGGGCCTCTCCTCCAGACAATGTAGTTGCAGCTTGTCCAAGTTTAATATATCCGAGTCCCACTTCGATGAGGGTTGCAAGTTTGGTCCTAATGGCTGAAATATTTTCAAAAAACCGGATCGATTGGTTAACTGTCATATCCAGGACCTGTGCGATATTTTTATTCTTATATTTTATATCCAGTGTTTCTCTATTGTATCTTTGACCTTTGCAAATATCACAATCCACATAAACATCGGGTAGAAAATGCATTTCAATTTTAATGATACCATCACCCTTGCAAGCTTCACACCTGCCGCCTTTAACATTAAAACTGAAACGTCCGGGTTTATATCCACGGGCTTTTGATTCTCGGGTATTTGAAAATAATTCTCTGATCGGGTTAAATACCTGAGTATATGTGCCAGGGTTGCTTCTGGGTGTTTTCCCAATGGGGGATTGATCGATATGGATCACTTTATCAAGATGTTCAAGTCCTTTGATTTCTTTAAACTTTCCAGCAGTTTTTCGGGACCGGTTGATCCGGTTTGCAAGGATAGGGTAAAGTGTGGATAAAACAAGTGTTGATTTTCCTGATCCTGAAACACCGGTTACACAGGTAAAACACCCCAGGGGAAAAGAGACATCAATATACTTAAGGTTATTTGAATTTGCCTGATAAATAGTTAAAGACTTTCCATTTCCAGTTCTTCTTTTTTCAGGGATTTGAATATTTTTTTTGCCTGATAAGTAAAGACCGGTCAAGGAAATTTTATTTTTGACAAGCTCTTCAGGGATACCCGAAAAAATGACTTCACCACCATTTATTCCTGCTCCAGGTCCTATATCAATGACATGATCAGAGGACAGGATAGTCTCTTCATCATGTTCCACAACCAATACTGTGTTACCAAGATCGCGAAGATTCATTAAGGTAGTCAATAATCTTGCATTGTCCTTTTGGTGAAGCCCAATACTGGGTTCGTCCAGGACGTAAAGAACGCCAGTGAGTTTAGATCCGATTTGGGTGGCAAGACGGATTCTCTGGCTTTCTCCTCCTGACAAGGTTGCAGCCGATCTGCCAAGAGTTAGATATTCTAGACCAACATTTTGTAAAAAACTTAATCTTTCCACCAGTTCTTTGATGATTTTTTCTGCAATAATTTTGTCTTTACCTAAAAGACATAGGGATGAAATGTATTTAACTGAATTCTGGATGGAAAGAGACGTGATCTCCCAGATGGTTTTATCCCCAACTCTGACAGATGCGGATGCCCTGTTGATCCTTGATCCATTACAAACAGAACAGGGTTTAAAATTCATGAATTTTTTTATTTCTTCTCTAATGTAATTGGAGTCGGTTTCATGATATCTCCTTTTCAGGTTTGGAATCACACCTTCAAAGGTTTTTTTATACCTGATTTTTTTTTCCATCCTTTCGATATAAAAAGAGATCTCTTCTTTTTTTGAGCCATATAGCAAAACCTGTTGGAATTCATTAGAAAGATCTTTAAAAGGCGTATAAATATCTTCTTTATAATGGGTAACCAAAGCGTCCAAAAACTCCATAAACTGAACTGAATCTCTGTTTTCCCATGGTAATATAGCCCCTTGACGTAAAGAAAGCATTGGGTCAGGAACAATAAGATCCGGGTCAAACTGGGTTATAGATCCTAAGCCTCCACATTTTTTGCACGCCCCCTGGGGAGAGTTAAATGAGAAAGATGCGGGTGTAAATTCAGGATAGCTGACTTTGCAAGGTAGACATGATGCTTTCTCGCTAAAAAGGATTTCCCTGTTTAGGGTGATATCCAGCAGGGTTACAAGTCCCCCTGATAATGAGAGTGCCAGTTCCAATGAGTCGGTCAGACGTTTTTCAATTCCATTTTTAATAACCAGTCGATCGACAACGGCATCTATGGTGTGTTTTTTATTTTTTTCCAATGGCGCAACATCGTCCATTAAATAGATCTTATTGTCCACTCTGATCCTGGCAAAGCCGTCTTTTTTTAATTTTGCAAATAATTTTTCGTGGGAGCCTTTTTGCCCGGTGATTAAGGGAGCTAAAATCATAATTTTTGATTTTTTATCAAGATCCATGACTTGGTCAGTGATTTGATCAATGGACATGGAAGATATAGGCAAGCCGCATTTATAACAATAAGGAATGCCGACTCTTGCAAATAATAATCTAAGATAATCATAAATTTCAGTGACGGTACCAACAGTAGACCTGGGATTGTGACTGGCAGTTTTCTGTTCAATGGATATGGCAGGACTGAGCCCGATGATGGCATCCACATCTGGTTTGTCCATCTGGCCTAGAAATTGCCTTGCATAGGTTGAAAGGGATTCAACATATCTACGTTGGCCTTCAGCATATAATGTGTCAAAGGCCAGGGTTGATTTTCCCGAGCCTGAAAGCCCGGTAATAATCGTCAAGCTGTTTCTGGGGATCTCAACAGAAATATTTTTCAGGTTATGTTCCCGGGCACCTTCAATGATAATTTTATTTTTATCCATTGAGTTATCTTGTTTTATTGTGGCATTAAGTTTTTAGCCTGGAAGGCTGCCATTTTAATGGCCTGTGTTAAACTTGAATGGTCTGCAATCCCTTGCCAGGCAATATCATAAGCAGTCCCGTGATCTACTGAAGTTCGAATAATAGGAAGGCCTAAGGTCGTGTTGACACCATCCTTAAAATGGGTGAGTTTGAATGGAATCAGCCCCTGGTCATGGTACATGCAAACCACAGCATCATATCTTCCCATGACTGCCTGATAAAAAACAGTATCTGGCGGCAGAGGCCCTTTAACGTTTATTCCCTTTTTTTTTGAATGCCTGACGGCTGGTGCAATGATGTCTTCTTCCTCCGGGCCAAACATGGATGCTTCACCTGCATGCGGGTTTAGGCCTGCAACAGCAATTTTGGGTGCTTTGATATTAAATCGATTTTTTAAAGAGGTATGGGTCAATTTAATCTTTCCGATAATATCTTCTGTGGTGAGACTTGGTACCACCTGGGAAAGTGGAATATGAATTGTAACCAGAATAACTTTGAGTTTCTTGCCAGATAACATCATTGCGTAATCTTTTGTTTTTGTTCTATGGGCCAAAAGTTCAGTGTGTCCATGAAATTGCGAGCCTGCAAGCTTTAAGGCTGTTTTTGTAATGGGGCAGGTTACAATGCCTGAAATGCGATTGGTCAGTGCAAGATCAATCCCTTTAATGATATAGTCCTGCATGGCAGTCCCTGTTTCAAAGGTTGGACCCAAAAGAGAGGAGCAATCTATATTTATATTGGAGATATTCATGATATCCAGTGTATTAAATTTATATTTGCCCTGATCTGGATCAGTTATGATGTGGATATTATGCCTGAACTTTAAAAGCTTTAATGCTTGTTGTATAACTTGGGAATCTCCAATGATAAGAGGCTTGCACAGAGTATAAACTTTTGAATAGTTTAAGGCTTTCACTAATATTTCCGGGCCGATTCCCACAGGGTCTCCCATGGAAATACCGATATAAGGTCGCTTGGATGACAATTTCATCAGGTGTTCTATAATATTAAGGTTAAATAGTGCAAAATAAAATGCAATATACTATTGGATGAGGAAAGTGTAAATAGTGGGAGAGCAAATATCAGGTAATATACCTATTATTGTGTTTAATTCAAAGTTAAAATTCCATTACTCAGGAGAGCTAATATTCAGGGATTCAAATGTGGATTAAATATAATTTATTTAATATAATTGTGAAACTATAGTAAACTACAGACTCAGAAAAAAAGAAGAATTATTTATCAAATTCGAAGTAATTAGAAAGAAATAGGAATAAATAAGAGTAAATTTATTTTTTTTGAAAACTAAAATCTCTAATGAAATGTTAAAATATCCTGAAAAAATAAATAGTTGTCGAAGTAGCTGTAATGTTTGAAAGATTTTTTGTTTCACAGAAAAAAACCAATAATATCAAGCAATTAAAAAATTATGCCAGTCAAAAATTTCATATTCCTCTAACACTTCCCATTAGGTTTGACCAATAAAAAATAATACAATAAAAAAATATATCTTTTTTTAAATATCGGCTTTACCCTTTAGTAGTTGTTAATTTTGCTTCATAAATCAGTTTTTCTATTTGTTAGGTGGAAGAAAGAGGACCAAGTTTAGATAATATGGAATTGCTCTGGGAAAAAGTAAAATACCAAATCAAAAAAACATTGCCTGACCATAGTTATAGAATGTGGGTAGATCCGGTCCAACTTATTTCCTACAATAATAATAATATTAAGTTATCCAGCCCAAATACCTATTCTATAAAACGATTGAAAGATAATTATCTGGTGATATTTGAAGAAGCGTTTTTAAAATTAGGTATTAATGATATAAGTATTGAATTTAAAGTAATATCCAAAGAAAAATTTTGTTCCAAAGGAAAAAACACAAACATTGGTGCATATCCAGCAGTTCCTCTGCTGGTGAAAAGATCGAAACAATTAAATTTACCCGGATTCAAGATGAAGTTTAATAATGGGCGAATGTTTAATAAAGGTTATACCTTTGATGATTTTGTTGTGGGGAATAATTCAAATTTTGCATATTCTGCATCCCTATCTCTTGCCCAGGGAAATATAAAAGGATCCAATATACTTTATATTTTAGCTAAAACCGGACTTGGTAAAAGTCATCTTTCCCAGGCTGTTGGTCACCATATTATCACTAACAGCCTTTCTAAAAGGGTCTATTATGCGACTGCAGAAGAATTTACCAATGAAATGATATTTTCTTTGAAAAACAAAACCATAGAGAGATTCAAAGAAAAATATAGAAAGAAATGTGATGTATTGATTCTTGAAAATGTTCATTTCCTGTCTGGGAAAGAAGCGACACAAAATGAATTGGCTATCACCTTAGATTACCTTCTTGAAGCAAATAAAAAGGTTATTTTTTCAGGGTGCGAGCTTCCGGATGAGATACCTAAACTCAATGACCAGCTAAAATCTCGTTTAAGCCTTGGGCTTGTTACGGAAATTAATGCTCCGGATTATGCAACACGGGTCAGGATATTGAAAAGAAAATCTAAAGTTTTTGGATATGATATTCCCAATCAGGTAACCGAATATATTGCCCAGGAATTGTGTGATGATGTCCGCCAACTTGAAAGCGGATTATTTGGTGTGGCAGCAAAAGGGCATTTAATGGGATATAATATTGATATTGAGCTGGCAAAAAGTGTATTGGCAAACATAACAAAAGCAAAGAAAAGAATTACGGTTGAATCCATTAAAAAATTGATTTGTAAAGAATTTTCAATTACAGAAGCAGATATTATATCTGCGTCAAGGAAAAGGAGAATTGTAAAACCAAGGCAAATGGCTATTTTTCTTTCCAGAAAATATACGGATCAACCCATAAAAAAAATCGGTAACAGCTATAATAAATATCATGCAACTGCTATATACGCCATCAATGCAGTAGAAAGAGAATTAAAGCAAAAAAGTGTTATTTTTGAACAGATAAATTATCTTTCAAAAAAAATTGAATCAGGAAAACTTTAAATGGGAGTTTCCGGTTCTATTTACAGACAGCTTCAAAAAATATCAGGAAAATTATATGTCACAAGAGAAAAAGAAGAGTTGCTGTGTTACTCCTATGATGCAACGGGTTCATCTTTTCTTCCTGATGTCATTGTATTCCCGGGTTCAGAAAAAGAAATTATACAGATCTTAAAATTAGCCTCAAAAGAAAGATTAATTGTTGTACCCCGTGGAGCCGGCTCAGGAATGACAGGGGGTGCGGTGCCGGTCAAAGGCGGGCTTGTAATGGTCACAAGCCGTATGAACAAAATTTTTGATATTGATGAAAATAATTTTTTAGTGAGAGTGCAGCCCGGTGTTATTGTTTCAGATATTCACAGAAGAGTTGAAGAAAAAGGCTTGTTTTATCCACCTGATCCTGCCAGTTCATCTGTTTGTACCATTGGGGGAAATGTTGGTGAATGCGCAGGAGGTCCAAGAGCTGTAAAATATGGGGTGACACGGGATTATGTACTGGGATTAAGAGCGGTGCTTCCTTCGGGAGAAGTTATTCAAACAGGTGTTTCTACAGCAAAAGGGGTTGCTGGATATGACCTAACACGATTGATTGTGGGCTCAGAAGGAACATTGGCAGTGGTCACTGAGATTACATTAAAGCTATTGCCCAAACCTGAAATGATTAAAACAATGGCCGTTTTTTTTGACAGCATGCAAAAGGCTGCCAAAACTATAGCCGGTATCATGAAAGAGGCGACGATTCCAAGGTGTGTTGAATATTTGGATGAATCCTGCCTTGATCTTGTAAAAGACACTCTTAGCTTTGGTTTGCCGAAAGATATAAAAGCCATGTTGATTCTGGAACTGGATGGAAATGTCAGCAGCGTTGAAAAAGATGCAGATAAAATAAAAAGATTATGTTATTCCCATGATGCACTAGATGTATTAGTTGCAAAAGATCAAACCCAGGCACAAAAATTATGGGATGCCAGAAAAGCTTTGTCTCCTGTGCTGTACAAAATTGCAAAAAATAAAATTAACGAAGATATTGTTGTTCCCATAGATAAAATCCCTGATATGGTTCACGTAATTCAAGAAATACAAAAGACATCTGGTTTAAAAGTGGTCAGTTTTGGCCATGCAGGCGATGGAAATATACATTGCAATATAATGTATAACAAAGCTGATGAAGATGAGTTAGAGAGGGCAGAAAAGGCAGTTGATAAGCTTTTTAATTCTACATTGGATTTAGGGGGAACAATTACTGGAGAACATGGAGTCGGTATGACCAAACTTAAATATCTTGAAAGAGAAATAGGTGCAACTCAAATTGAACTTATGAAAGGTATTAAAAAGGTATTTGACCCTCAGAATATATTAAATCCAGATAAGATTTTCCACTGAATATAAAATATCAAAACGCCTAGGCATTAGAATTATCACATCTTTAATGTTCGAAATATGAAGATCAATGAAGTTTTATTGCATACTGGTTGTGGATTAATAGTTTTTCCAAAATATCAATTTTTGGATTTTTATTATGCATTATGCAACATCGTATGGATATTGAGCAATATTTTGAGCAGAGCCTGTTTTTCTTATTAAACTCCCCAAAGCAATCAGGTATGTCTATGGAGTCTTTTTTGATCAAGTTATCGTTAAAAATCTGGTCCAGTTGTTTTATTTCCATTATGATTCCATATATAAGTTTTTTTCTTATTTAGTGTAAAAAAATCGATAGGTCAACATCTAATTTTTTCAATAATAATCATTGATTCCAATTTTTCAACTAATGGTTTCAATGTTTCTTTTTGAATAGCCGATACAAGAATACCCTGGTTTAATAGCCATTTATCATCAAATGAATCAAGATCAACTCTGTCAATTTTATTAAAAACATACAGGGTAGGGATACCATCCAATTTTAAACTTTTAAGAATTTTTTCAACAGAATTTTTTTGCTGCTGATACCGGGGATTGCTGATGTCTATCACATGGAGGATAACATTTGCATCCAAAAGTTCTTCCAAGGTTGCATTGAATGCCTCCATCAATTCTTTTGGAAGATTCCGGATAAATCCAACGGTATCTGTGATAATAACTTCTGTATCCTTAGGAAATCTAAGTCTCCTGCTGGATGGATCAAGGGTTGCAAACAATCGGTCGGCTGCTATGATCTTACTTTGGGTCAGGGTATTCAAAAGTGTTGATTTGCCAACATTTGTATAGCCAACAATTGATATAATGGGTAAATCTTTTCTTTTACGTCTGGATTTTTGTTGGCTTCGTTGTTTGCGGATTTTGACGATTTCTTTTTTTAACCGGTTAATCCTTTCATTGACACGCCGTCGGTTGATTTCAAGTTTTGTTTCACCAGGCCCCCTGCCACCTATTCCACCTGTCAATCTTGACATGGCTGTGTTTTTAGTAATCAGGCGTGGTAAAAGATATTCCATCTGGGCAAGTTCCACCTGGAATTTGCCTTCTCTTGACTTTGCCTGCTTGGCAAAGATATCCAGGATCAACTGAGTCCGGTCAATGACCTTCATTTCAACAAAATCAGTAATGGAACGAATCTGAGATGCTGACAATTCCCTGTCAAACACCAAAAGGGTGGCATATTTTTGAATTGCCTGAATGATCAGGTTTGAAAGTTTCCCTTTGCCCACAACAAATTTGGGATCAATGGTTTTTCTTCTTTGGACGGCTGTACCAATTACATTGATACCACTTGTCTTGCAAAGCTCTTTAAGCTCTTCAATGGATGAATAAGCGTCTCTGGGGCTTGAAGTAGTTGCATTGATTAAAAAAGCTGTTTCTCTACCTGATTCAGGTTTGTATAAAGAATTTTTTTTTGTCAGCTCAGATTCAAGTGCCAGGATCTGAACCAGGCAATCCATATTCAGGTCTTGAATGGTGGCAGGTTCGAGAATCTGATATGGGTCTGAATTTTCACCCGGAAGAATGTGGGCTGAATAAATTATTCCAGGTTTACCGTCCTGTGAAATACAAACAGCAGTAATATAATCCAGTCGCAGGAGTGCAAGGTCAGTCAGATCGTCCCTTGTCAGGGGTTCATCTTTTAAATGGGTATGAATTAGTCGAAGACCTTTGAGTTTGCCGGGAAGGGCCATATATCCCGAAGTGACCGGGATAACAATTTTGCGGGGCTCTCCAATAATTACATAAATAACCTTTCCGCTTCGGTCGATTAATAGACCGATCTGCCGTCTGATCTCATGGGACATTTTAACCAGAGAAGCTGCAAGTTCCTGAATAGCTATACATTCCGGTGGTGTACTAAAGATATAAAGATTTTCTAACTCTTTGATCTGGATGTTCCTAAGACCGGACGTGTTACCGTACAATTTTTTTTTCATTCAAATTCCTGATATGAATCCGGTGCCAGTTCTTCAAAACGGGTAAATTGACCAAGAAAATGCATGAATGCAGTGCCTGTAGCACCGTTTCTATTTTTAGCAACGATAATTTCAGCCGTCCCTTTTTTAGGATTGTCTGGTTCTTTATTATAGACTTCATCTCTGTAAATAAATGCAACAATATCTGCATCCTGCTCCAGAGCACCTGATTCACGAAGGTCAGACAGCATGGGTCGTTTATCAGAGCGTTGCTCAAGCATACGGTTAAGCTGGGATAAAGCGATAATCGGAACATTCAGTTCCTTGGCAAGTGCTTTTAAAGATCTTGAGATTTCAGCGATTTCAAGGTCTCTCCTATCAGTCCTAAATGGTGGCTTCATGAGTTGAAGGTAATCCACTATAATAAGGCCGAGCTCATTATGCTTTTTATAAAGTTTTCTTGCTTTTGCCCTTATTTCCATTGCAGTGATATTGGGCGAGTCATCAATAAAAATGGGCAATTCATTTAAAACACCTGCTGCATCTGTTGCGTTTTGCCAGTCTTCCTGACTGATAAAACCTGTTCTAAGCCTGTTTGAATCAATGCGGGCCTCAGAGGTAAGCAGCCTCATGGAAAGCTGCTCATTGGACATTTCCAGTGAAAAAACAGCAACAGGTTTGCGTTCCTCAATTGCTACATTTCTGGCAATATTCAAAGCAAAAGCTGTTTTTCCCATGCTTGGCCTAGCTGCCAGGATAATCAAATCAGATTTTTGTAATCCAGAAGTAATCTGGTTCAACTTTGCATATCCGGAAGACAGACCTGAAAGTCCCCCATCTTTTCCCTGCTGTTCTTCAAGTTTATCAATATTTAAATTGATTAAATCTCCCAGGCTTTGAAAAGAAGTGCCTGATTTTTTTTCTGAAATATTAAAGATTGAGCTTTCAGCAAAATCAATAATATCCTCAGCATCGCCTTTGTCTTTAAGGCATCTTTCAACAATATCAGATGCAGCAGTTATCAATTGCCTTAAAGAAGCTTTGCTTCTGATTATCTGGGCATAATGTACAGCATTTACAGCAATTGGAGCTGCGTCGGAAATGGCTGCAAGATATGCAGCGCCACCGACACTTTCAAGCTCACCTTTTTCTTTGAGCAGGTTGGCAACAGTGACAAGATCTGCAGGCTCATCTTTGGTGGCAAGCTCTATTATTACCTTGAAAATTTTTTTATGTGCGCCTTTGTAGAAATCTTCAAAGGACAGGGTGTCAATAATATCAAGAAGACTGTCATTGTTAATAAATATAGCACTTAATATTGATTCTTCCGCATCAATATCATGTGGAGGTGTTTTGCTTAAGAGGGGGTCTTGAGATATGTTTTTTTTTTTTTGCACAATATAATTTTAAAAACTACATCCGGGAAAATTTAATGATCTTCCCGGATATAGTTTAAGTATTATTTTCCTTCTTTTTCTTCAGCAATAACATTGACTGTAATTTCAGGTTCAACATCCTTGTAAAGACGAATGGGCACTTTATATTCACCGATTTCTTTTATCGGTTCTGCAAGAAGGATGGAACGACGTTCCAGAATGATCTCTTGAAGATTCAAGGAGTCTTTAATGTCATGGGAAGTGACTGACCCGTAAAGACGGGATTCTTCATGAACCTTGGCCTTGATTGTACATACAACATTTTTAATTTTAGCAGCCATTTCTTCAGCAATTTTTCTTTCCTTAGCAATCTGAAGTTCAAGTTTCGCCTTTGTCTGTTCCATGACTTTTCTGTTCTGGGGTGTCGCAAGGATTGCTTTTCCCTGGGGCAGAAGATAATTACGTCCATATCCTGGCGCCACATCGCATTCTGCTCCTGCGATACCTAATGTGTCAATGGTTTTTTTTAATATAACTTTCATTTAAGCCTCCAAAAAGATTCAGCCGTTTTTTTCAATTGGGCTGACTTTTAGTTTATTTTTTATTACATAGCAGTATCAAGTTTTCTAAAATTGATCCAAGTATCAAATAATCCAAATCCAATAACAAGGAACATGAAAAGAGGTTGAATTGCAATTAAGGTGTAAAAAAAAAATCTTAATGCAAAAGGCCACCTTTTCTTTTGGAAAAAAAATGATGCCACTGCAATTCCCTGAAAAAAATATACAAACATTAAAATAATCAAACAGTTTATAGCAATTATTTTTAATGTGTATATGGGTAAAAATATAAAAATAGATAATGCGATAACACCAAATACCAAATAATCAGGTGCTTTCCATTGATTTAAATTTTCAATACTTTTAACGATGATTCCTTTTTTAAATAACACTTTTTTTATCAATATAATGTTGAGCCATACCATGGTAAGATATGAATTAATAAATATGCTCGGAAAAATAAGAACAAATAATGAGCTTGCTTTTTCAAGCATTTGCCGGTCAACATTCATTTCTGGATACAATTGTGCAGATTCTGAAAAAAGCTGGGATGACAATGCATGATATCTGGAAATATAATTTGAAATTAAGTTATCAATTCCCTGGGCATATATTAAAGAATAGATAAATAAAACAGCAGCGCAGGTTCCAAGAACTGCAAAGCATGTGTAGAGCATTATTTTTTCAACACTCAAATGTTTTTCTATAAATTCTCCAAGGAAAAAACCTGTCATCAATAAGGAACCAAAGTAAAGTGTATTAAATGCAAAATTCTGAGTAAATACAACCAGCATTGTAAGACTTGCCACAATGATAATTCCGCTGGCGTTTCTTCCTGTCTTAAGTCTGTAAAACAAAACAGGCAAAGGAAGGACCATCCATGCAAAAACTCCGATAAGCGGCATTATGTATATTAGTGCAATGATCAATATACATAAAAGGACA
>Ga0257119_1001758_pt1 | contig 14327 bp, 10 predicted proteins | sample SI112_200mmetaG_FD_190179 | JGI IMG/M metagenome (GOLD analysis project Ga0257119, IMG submission 190179) | Marine microbial communities from Saanich Inlet, British Columbia, Canada - SI112_200m | ecosystem: Environmental > Aquatic > Marine > Inlet | place: Canada: British Columbia | collected... | reverse complement strand
ATTTAAAATTGAATAAAAAAATTAACTAAAACTCATCAATGTTAATATATTTGAGCATGAAAATTGTAGAAACGTTTATGAAAAAAAAGTTTATGAATTAATCAGGATAGAAACCGAATATTCCTTATTGGTAAGAATATATGCTGATACCGTATCGGAAACCTTACTGAAACTCAGCAAAGAATATAAAGAAAAACATGGCATCGATTTGGAATTAGATAAAGTTATTGTATTGAACGAAATTGCCAATGCCGGAAAAATAAAATTTCAGGATTTGTCTGTAAAACATTTTGTGAACAAAAATCAGTTGAAAAACGTAATTCAACATCTTACTGATTTAAATTTCATTCAACGCACCGGACGCACCAGCGACACGCAATATATTATTCATAAATCGAAATTAGCAGGCATAAAAGACGAGAAAAAATATCTGAGCTTAAAGAAACAAGAGCGTTTCAAGCAAATTGAACTTCTGAAACGATACTTAGTAGAATTTAAAGAGATTGATAATGAAAAAGCTCGTGAAATACTCAATTTGCCCGATTCGCAAATTTCTTATGTTTCGCGTCTTTTATCCGAAATGCTCGAAAAAAATATTATTGAAAAAGTCAGAAAAGATAACAGAAAAGTATATTACTCATTAAAAGAATAGTTCGTTTGCAGTTTCGTTTGCAGTTTCGTTTGCAGTTTCGTTTGCTGAAAATGCAATCTTGCAAATGAAAACTTACTAAATATGAAAGGTTTATGAAAATGGAATTTAAATCCTATTTGCAGTTTTTCTTTGTAAGTTTGTTTGTAAAAAACAAAAACTGGGGAAAAACAACTGAATATGAATTGTTTACAAAATAAGATTAACAATTGTCTTTGCAAATTTTTTAGTTATGATTAAAAAAGCAAAAATAAAATATTTTACTCTCACAGATGAAATGAGAAAAGGTGAAAAGCTTGACTGGTTTCGTGAAAACCATATGCAGGATATTCCATTTGAAACCATTCAGCCCGACAAAAACAACAATTGGGTAAATTTGACGGATAATGATTTTGAAGAATTTATTCCAATGCAGGAAAAAGGAAGTAAACAAACTATATTTGCTTTTTCGTCATTGGGTGTTTCATCAAACCGTGATGCTTGGGTTTATGATTTTTCAAAAGAAAATCTACAGAATAAAATTCAATTCTTTATTGAAAGATATAATCATTACATTGAAAATAATGATGGTTCGTGGAAAACGGACATTAAATGGAGTAGAGATTTAAAAAAGAAATTTTCTCAACAGAAAAAAATAGAATATTTAGAAACATTTCTTAAAAACGGCAATTATAGACCTTTTACGAAACAATTTTTCTATGCTGAAAAAGTCTTAAACGACATTTTAACTCAAAACCATTTTGATATTTTTGGGAACGATTTAGATAAAGAAAACATTGGTATTTGTTTTTCTGGCAAATCTTCAAGTAAAGATTTTCAATTACTTGCAGTTAATTCTATTTGGGGGTTATATTTCTTGGAAAAAACAAACCTTGTTCCCCACTACCGCTACGACAAATCCGGCAACCGCATAGAAAACATAACTGACTGGGGGTTGAAACAATTTAGAGAGCATTATGCAGGAACTTTGACAAAGTTGGATATTTTCCACTATACTTATGGCGTATTACACAACCCTGCATACCGCAAAAAATACGAACTAAATTTAAAACGAGAATTTCCTCGCCTACCGTTTTACAAAGATTTTTTCAAGTGGGTAAACTGGGGCAAACGGCTTATGGATTTGCACATAAAATACGAAACTGTTGAGTCATACGATTTAAAAATAATCGAAGAAGAAAAACAAAAAGAAAAGCCCAAAGCAAAATTAAGACGCAACAAAGAAACCAACGAAATAATATTAGACGAAAACACAAGCATTTTAAACATTCCGGATATTGCATTCGATTATAAGCTCGGCAATCGCAGCGCAATAGATTGGATTCTTGACCAATACAAAGAAAAAAAGCCAAGAGACAAAACCATTGCCGAAAAATTTAATACTTACAAATTTGCTGACTACAAAGAAACCGTAATTGATTTAATCAGGCGAGTTACAACAGTTTCTGTAAAGACAATGAAAATTGTAAACCAAATGGAAATAGAAGAACCTCACGATAATAAAAATTTAACAAAATGAAAAACTCAAAACTAATTTTACAAATTGTAATTTTTGTATTTTTATTAAATACAAACCTTAAAGCCCAGCCCTGCAAAGAAGTAATTGGCTACTATCCAAACTGGCAGTGGTACGATCGTGCAAATCTTGTAGAGCCCTCAGCTATTGATTATTCAAAATATTCGATACTAAATTATGCATTTTTTAATGCAAATCTGAATGGATCAATTTCTGAAACTGATTCATGGGCAGACGAAAATTTATTGTTCGGGCAGCATGATTGGGTAAATGGCGGATACCTTCCGAACACTTCCTTGATTGATATTGCTCACACTAACAATGTAAAAGTAATGGTTTCTATTGGCGGCTGGACTTTGTCAAATAATTTTCCGGCAATAGCTGCAAACCCCAACAAACGAACAATCTTTGCAAGCGAATGTGTTAGACTGCTGCAAGATTATAATTTCGATGGTATTGATATTGATTGGGAATATCCCGGATATGCTCCCCACAACGGAACACCTGCCGATGGTGTGAATTACACTTTATTGCTTCAAGAAATTAGAGATTCGATAGATGCTTACGGCTTACAAAATGGGAACGATTACCTGCTTTCTTCATGTTTTAGTGCAGACCCTGCAAAAATGCAAATTATTGAGTGGAACAATCTAATTGGAATTTTAGATATGTTTAATCTTATGACATACGATTTTTTTGGAGCATTCAGTACATTAAGTAATCACAATTCGCCACTTTATGCTCCTGCAGCTGGCGACACAAGTTTTAATATTCATTCAGCTTTCACAAATATTACTCAAACATATGGTTTACCTGCCTCGAAACTAAATATTGGTGTTCCCTTCTACGGACGTTCGGTAACAACTTGTACCGGATTGCATCAAACACATTCGGGCAGTGCCGACAATTCTACATTTTGGGAAGACGATGGTAGTCCTTTATATTACAATGTCTTGAATAAAATGAACCTTTTTTCAAGTTTTTGGGATAGTCAGGCACAAGTTCCGTATTTGCTCGGAAATAGCATAAACACATTTGTTTCTTACGACGACGAGCAATCAATTGCCATGAAAGCACAATATGTTGTCGATAATAATGCTCGTGGTGTAATAATTTGGGAAATTACGGGCGACTATATTGAAACTTCCTCTGGTTCAGGAACCATTGCAGGAACTCCCCTTGCAGACACTTTGAATTATGTTTTGTGCGGGTTGAATGTAAATAGTGAGCAACATTCCTTTAATGAAAATGAAGTGGACTTTGCAATCTATCCAAATCCTGCAAAAAACAACATTTTCATAAAAAAGGACAATTTTACTGAAGTTAAAATCTCTGATATTTTCGGAAGAGAAATAATAGCAACTAAAAATTCTACTATCAATATTTCAAAACTTTCTTCAGGAATATATTTTGTTTCATTAAAAAACACAAAAGAAAATATTCATAGAATTGAGAAATTGGTTGTTGAGTGAAGTTTTTTGGGATAATTGGTTTTGGATTTTAGATTTCTGCCTGTAAACAAAACTCTTGCAAACCATTGCCAGCACTCATAGAAAAAGATTGATTATAGTAATAAAATAAAACGGTCCCTGACGAGATATCTATCAAATTTTTTACTAATTTATGCTCTTCAATTTAAAAGTTTTTGTTTCCAACAAAAGGTATTTATGCGATACATTTTTCATTTTACCATTGATTCATACAATTCAATATATGATTTTACCTGAGTAAGAAGATCAAATTTTTTTATGGGCGAAATTGTCCATTTTCCTTCTTTTGCCAACTGCAATGCCTCGGCTAATGATTTGAAACTTAATGAATTCAGCTTAATATATCTGCCTGAAATAACTTCTTTCAAAGCTCCTTTGTCCGACGAAATTACAGGAATATTCATTGCAATGGCTTCGGTGGCTGCAAAGCAAAAACCTTCGCTATATGATGAAACCACCACACAGCTTGACGAACACAAATGTCTATTCAATTCCTCTTTTTCCAGATTGTTCAAAATCTCACATTGTTTCGAAATTTGCCATTGTTCCAACAATTTTTTCACTTTCGCGAAAAACTTTTTTGGAATAGTCGGAATAATTAATTTTAAACTTGCATCAGGATTTTTCTTAAAAAATTTCGCTGCAGCAGGAATCAAAATATCCAATCCTTTTGATACTCCGAGCCTTCCGAAGAATGTGAAAGTAAAATTCTCCGGTGCTTGCCATTTTGCTCCATTAAACTTTTCATAATCGAGTCCGTTATATATCCTTGAAATTTTTTCTGTTGAAATTCCGGAATCAATCAGACAGTTTTTTGTATAGTCCGAAACTGTAACAATCTTGCTGTATGGCAGTCGGGCAATTATTTGCTCGAACAAAAAATTGAAATTGCGTGTAAAAAAATCCATAAAAGGAAGCTTAAACCAAAGTTTTCCCCACAGTTCGTGAAAAGTTATTACAACTTTTTTCCTGAAAAGTTTTGCCAGCACAGATGATGGAAAACCTGCACTCGAAGAAGTTGTGTGAATAATGTCGCACCTTCGCACATTTTTATACAGATAAAAACCTGACAAGAGAGCAAAAGCTATTCGGTTTGTTAGTTTCAGCCTTTTTATTGAAACACCATTTACGAATTCTTCATGCGGAAGCTCAGGGCTAAATCTCATTGTTACAACTTCAACCTCATTGCCATTTTGAACAAGCTTCTCTGCCAATGTTTTGAACAAAGTTTCAACTCCACCAATATTTGGGTAATAATATTCTAATATGAAGAGGATTTTCATTTTGTAACAGATTGTTGAAACTCTTTTGCAAAAATTTCCCATGAAAATTTTGCCGACTGTGATAACGATTTTTTATTCATTTCATATCGCAACTTTTCATTTTTGCTTATTTCAAGCATAGCTTCGCAAAGTTCATTTGCATCAGTAGGGCTGAAATATTTTGCAGCATCGCCTCCCACTTCGGGCAAACTCGATGAATCGGAAACTATACAAGCCGTGCCACAGGACATTGCTTCCAAAATTGGCAAACCAAAACCTTCGTACAATGAAGGATAAATAAGTGCAATGGCTTGCGAATATAAAACGGTAAGCTCCTCTTTGCTGACGTATCCCAAAATTTCGATGTCCTCTTTGAATGGATGATTTTCTAATGCCGAAAAAAAATTTTCGGTTTTCCAACCTTCTTTTCCTACAATTATAAGTTTATGAATTTCAGTATTTTGTCTTCTGAAAATCTGATATGCTTCGAGGAGCGTTACTAGATTTTTTCGCGGTTCAATTGTCCCGACCGACAGAAAATATTTTTTATCTAAATTTAATTTTGAAATGATTTTAGCATTTTCATTTTTTCTGAAATCCTTATCCCTTCCAAGATAAATTCTATTCACTTTTCCTTTTGTAAAAGGATAGTATTTATGAAGATCCTTAGTTGTATTTTCAGAATTTGAAATAATAATATCGGCTTTTTTCAGAATCCTTTTCAAAAATATCTTTTGCAGCAATTGGCTGTGATAGCGATGAAGATGTGAAAAAATTATCGGTGTTAAATCATGAATTATTGTGATACGTTTAATCCGTTTTGGAAGGTTGAAAGGACCAAAATGAGCAGGCTCAACTACTGCATCAACTTTTAGTTTTCTAAGTAAAAATGGGACTATCACAAAAAGTCGGAGTGAAGCAAAAGTAGGGATTTTTGGAAAATTTGGAATAATATGTTGCTCAATTCCAGTGAATTTATTATCCTTTTTTTGCCTTATTAAAATATATTCGTTTTGCTGATCATATTTTATCAAAGATTTTATCATCTCTTTTGTGTAAATATGAACTCCGGCATATTGATTGTCGAGCGGGTCAGCTAATATTGCTATTCGCATATTAATTTCTTGTTAACATAAAATTTTAAGTTTTCTCCGTTTTATCGATTTTATGAAGTTTTGGCTGATCTATAAAAATGCTCTTCACATTGGTAAATATATTTTCATTGTAATTTTCAGCAAAATCAATAGCCCTTTTTGCTTGAGTATTGTATGATTCCTCATTCAGAAACAAATTTAAAATAGCAGCAGTAAAACTTTCAAGATCGTCAGCAACCATAAATTCATTATTCAAACAATCCATCCCTTCAGCAGCCTGAGAAGTGCAAACTAAAGGCAGTCCGAAACCCAAGGCTTCAATGTTCTTAATTTTTAAACCGGTGCCAACTCTTCCCGGATTTATCACAATATCTGCTTCTTTGTAGGCATCTTCAATGTTTTTCACTTCGCCCAATTTTTCAATATTTGGGGCATCGACAATGTGATTGCAAATATTTCCGGATAGTACGAGTTTTACATTTTCGATTTTGGCGACCAGCTTGGGTAAAATATATTCAATAAAATAATTTATTCCATCGATATTGCTAATATTTCCGGCACCAAGATAAAGAATTTGGTAGCGGGCAGTGTTTCTCATTTTTGCAGAATAAATCTCAACCTTATGCCCTATAGTGAAAACCTGCTGTGTTTTTGTCATATTTTTTATAATAGCTTCCTCTTTTTTCTGAATAGCTATCAAAACATCGGCACGATTGAAACCTTTTGTTTCCTCGCTCCTTGAGGTTGAAAAGAAGGAATCCTGAAAACCCATTTTTTTGTAATTCAGATTCCGATTTGTAAAAATATCGTGAGTATCAATTACTTTTAAAACTGTTTCAGGAAAATTGAGCAAAACCCGCGACATAAAAACATATTCGGCTAATACTATATCGTAATTGTATTTTTTATGTAAAAAACTCGCAATGCTGTCGAGACCCTCGTTATACCAGTCGTCAATTTTGTAAACAAGATTTTCTGAATTTCTATCATTTTGATTTTCTTCTTTTTTGAAGTTTTTGTTAATGCCTACATTTTCAATGCGTTCTATGGATATTGACTCTTCAATTTTATTTTCTTCTTGCTTATCGTCTTCTTTTTCAAAACTTTCTGTCAACGCAGTTTTATTAATATCAGGAATTTGAAGTTGGTCTGTCTCCTCATCGTCAAGACTACGTACAGGATTTTTATTTAGCAATGATTGTTTATTTCCTATGAAAGTTTTCCTTAAGAATATGTAAACTCTGGGATCAACTTTCAAAAGCTTCCTCCCCAATATTCCAATCCAGGCATCAATTTCAACAATGATGTGGTTAATTTGATTTACAAAACCTATCAGGGCAATTGAGAAGTAATTTCTAATAGCGTGAAAAGGAGCAAGTTCATTTTTGGGAAAGCTCAGATTGTTTTTCAATTCATTTGTTTCTCCTTGCTTTGCCATTGCGATATTTTTCTTAAGTTGCCTAATTACCGCCGGATTAGTATTTGGGACAAAATAAAACTTATCCCATGCCTCTCTCATAGCTTTATTATCTGCTTGAGTAGTAACATGCTTAGCATTCGATTCCATGTTGAAATACAGGAAATGAATTTCGAAACCAAAGGTTTTCAGAATGTTTACAAACTGAAAAATACGGCTTCGGTTACCGGCATTTTGCGGATGGCTCGGAGTGGGTGAGACTATTAGGATTTTATTTTTCATAAATATAATTGGCAATAAAATATGCCAACACTTGCATTATTAATTCTCCCAAACTTTATTCATCCTTAGTATATCCCATTTTTTCCAAAGTGTTACCGTGCTTTTTCCAAAACATACGTTGCAACTTTTCCGACATTTCATTTTTCCATTCACCAACTTTACCTCTTCTGAAAAACAAATTATTAAATTCATGTTTTTCGCTTTCGGTATATTTTTGTCTTTCGTTACCACCAAAAAACGCATCTCCATTTCTTTGAGATTCGAAAGTTGGAATTTTATCTGCTAATGGTTCGGGCATATCCATAAATGAACGAAACGACTCAGTATATTTGAGTGGGTCGAGAATAAAATCTTCAAATTTGATAACAATATCGGCGAGTTTAGTCCATTGCTCAACATTGCGAGACCAGCCACCAAAGTATGAACCAAATGGTGCTCTTATGGCAGATTTTAAATTTTTTGTGAAATCGGTTCCGGGTTCTACTATATCTTTCCTATGATGAGCCATCGAAATCAAAGCATCTCTTCCATCTCTAACTAAATAAATAATATGGTTTTCTTTTGCACATAAACGCAAGGTTTTGGATGGCAGCTCATGCGATTTCAGAACCAGAAAATTAAATTTTGATTGTAACTCACTTAATCTGAATTCCGCTTTCTCGTTAAGTTTTCCTTTTTTTTGCTTGCGTTCGCTTAAATTTTGAAGCTTTTCGATACTTTTATTGTAAATCTCGATACTATTCCAGGAATATATTCCATAAACTTCGTAAAGCACATTCCTCAAAAAAGTATTTCCCGATCGAGGAAAGGAAGCAAGGATAATATTTGGTTTATCAATATCTTTATTCATTCTAATTTATACTTCCAAAGTGAGTTTTTTCACTTTGATTGTTTTGCGATAAGTTTCAAGTACTTCGGCCGGAGAGCCAATTTGGATGCATTCTCCTTTGTGCATCAAAAAAACACGATTGGCATATTTTTTCACAGTTCCCAGATTATGGCTTACATGAATAATGGTTTGTCCTTGAATGAAAGCTTCATTGAAAATTTTATCAGATTTTTCTTTAAATTTCTCATCGCCCACACCTCCAAAAAATTCGTCCATTAAAAAAATATCTGCTTCGGCATGAATGGCAATGGCAAAAGCTAATCTACTTTTCATTCCTTTGGAGTAATATTTGATTTTTGTGTCGATAAAATCGTTCAATTCTGCAAATTCTATTATTTTGTAAAACCTTCTTCCAATCTGCTTAAAAGTCAATCCCATCACCGAAGCATTGATATAAATATTCTCACGAGCAGTAAGTTCGATGTTAAATCCCAAACCTAAGCTTAATCTGATGAAACTACCGATGGTTGTAACTTTTCCGCCTTTGTCTGGTTTATAAACTCCACTCATTAGGTGCAACAATGTAGATTTACCACTTCCATTGGCTCCAACTATACCAATAAATTCGCCTTTTTTAATTTCAAAACTTACATTTTTGACAGCTTTGATTTGTCTTTTTCTTTTCGAGCTAATAAGATCTATGATTACTTCACGAAAAGTTTGGGTTTTATTATCTTGAATAGAAAATGTTTTACTTACATTCTCGAATTTGATAACCGTTTGATTTTTCATATCTTAGAACTTTTCTGCCGCTTTGTGAAACAACTTTTTGAAAACAATTAATCCAATTCCGAGAAGAGCCAAGGCATAAGCATAATCGAACAATAAAACTCCCCAATCGGGCGGCTTTCCATAAAGTAAAACATTTCTTGTATTTATAATTATTCCTGCAACCGGATTAGCATATAATAAGGCAGGAAACTTATCAAATACTCGAGATGTTCTGGCAAAGAAAATTGGGTTCAGCCAAAAAAGTGCAAGCAAAAGCATATCCCAAATTTGACTTACATCGCGTATAAAAATATGAATAACTGATAAAATTATGCTGATTGCTAAAACAAGAATACAGACATTTAGTATCATCAAAGGAAGAAACAATAAGTTCCAATTGGGGAAAATGCCTGAAAATGAGCTTGCAATCAGATAAACAAATATATTAAAAAGCAATCCCATCAAACTGCTTAAAACTGCCGATATATAAATATCAAGTTTATTAAAATCTACATTCTCAAGCAAATATCTTTTGCTTTTAATCATATTCAAACCCTTCTTGGTTCCTTCAAGAAAGAACATCCAAATCACTAAGCCGGAAAAAATATGCAATCCGTAATTTGGTATATTATGCTCTATTACTAAAGAAAAAACGATATAATAAACAGAAAGACGAAAAAGCGGATTTATGAGAGCCCATACCAGCCCTAAAAACGTACCATAATACCTGATTTTAAAATCTGTTTTTGCCAGAATCCAAATTCTTTCAAACTGATTATTTTCAGGCAAAGATTCTAATATTTTCTTTACTATCATTCTCAAATTTGTTCAACTAAAATTATCTAAACAATCTCTATTCTGAATTTCTTATTTAAGCAATTCATGTACTATTTCAAATAGTTTAATCCAAAACGACACCATTATCACAGCTTCGCCCTGTCAGTTACACTTTGTAACACAACAAAACTAAACTGTGCAATACAAATATCTGCAACAAACATAAATATTTTATTTGGTTTTTTCTATTTTACTGAAACCGAAAAATTATTAGAAGAAGCAAATATAAAATTGTGGATAAGAAAGAATATCTAAGAAAACTCAATATTTTTGAAGTGTCTTTTAAGAAAAGGTCAGGAATCCTGCATATAGCGGGCTGAATTGTTCAAAACAAGGATTTTATTTGAAAGCTTTCTCTAAAAGTCCATCACCATTTATTGCAAGACGATTGAAATATTCAGGAACATTTTTCCCGGTAATTTTATCAACATAAAGCTTTGCAAGGTGCTGTCCCAACATAAATCCTTGTCCTCTAAGTCCAATAAATAAGCCCAAATCGGCATCAATAATCATTCGTGGCTCAACGTAGTAGCCGCTCCAAAGCGCCTGAAAACCAACTGATGACAATTGTGGCAACCAATCAAGAAATACTTCTGACACTATTTCAATAAACTCTTTTGAACTAATTTTAACGTTTTTGCCTGTTTCATTAGCTTCATTCATTGGCGAAGCGCAACCAATAATTTGTCCTGTTTCGACAAGTTGTTGTCCGTAAACGGCCGAGAAACCTTTATATTTTTGTCGATCTATCATCATTGGTAGAGGAGAATTATTCAAACCAAGGTGTGGCAAACGACGAGTTATAAATGCCTGATGCTTAACCGAGAATAGTTCGGTTTCAATGCCAAGTTTTTTTGCAAACAGATTGCCATCTGAACCTAAAGCATTTATGAAATTTTCTGTTTCGTATTCTATATATTCTTTTTCATGTGTTTGAACCAATACTTTGAAAACGTTTTTTTCTTTCTCAAGGTTAATTAATTTGCAATCTTCGAGAACATTACCTCCCTGATCCAAACCAATTCTTCTGATAAGATCAATCACCTTTCCAGGTGTTGCCTGCCAGCAATTCTTTGTAACTAAAGCAGCATTATATTTTTTTATATCAGGATTAATATAATGTGAAATTTTCCGGCGAAAATCTTTTGGTTCAATCATTTCTGCTTCAGACCATGACATAGAATTCTGAAGTGCGTTATACATTTCGTCGTTATGAGCAAAAGTTACATAATTGATTGGCAAAAAATCAATATTACTGATTTCTTGAAGTTCCTTAAATATATTAAGATTTTCAGATGCAATTTCAGCCAATTCTGGCAAACTGAAATTTGAGCGACCTCCGGCGATATTTCTCCATGATCCTCCTCGACCAAAATTTAGTAAAATAGGATTCTGTCCGGCTTCGGCAAGATACCTAAACAATGCACTGCCAGCAATTCCACCACCTGCAACCAACGATTGAACTTTAACTTTCTTTATAGATTTGTTGATTTGTCCAATAATTTTTTCGTTTGCTTTCTTTGGGTAAAGTTCACCTAAGTTGATTTGATTGGAAAGCGGACCTCTTGGTGTGGCTTCATCAATAATTGAAATTCCATATGGCCGAATTGATTGTTTTAGTCGTTTTATGCACCGGCTTCCGCGGCAAGCACCCATTCCAAGTCTGGTAGTATGTTTTATTTCATCAACCGATATAAATTTTCGATCGCCAACAACATGTAATATATCATTGAGTTTTACATCATCGCAATGACAAATATACGTTTCAGATTCCATTTCCGGAAGCTTTTCAGCAAACTCAAATTTTTCAGGATAAATATTTTTTGAAATAAATCCACGTACTTCAGTAATATTGTTCCCAATAAACTTCAAAGATTTTACTCTGGCGATATGCGTTTTATTCTTTTTTCTGAGAATTTTTTCTACAATTCCTTCTCCGAGTCTTTCTCCATTATTATCAACTAAATACACCTCAGATTTTTCTTCAACAGCATATTCTATAGGAAGAAATAACCAATCTTTTTTTGGATTATATCCAAAAATTGCCAATCCAGGACATTGATAAACGCAATCCATGCACCCGGTACATTTATCAAAATCGATTAATGGAACTGTGCTTGTTGAAGTTTTGGTTATTGCACCTTGCTTACATGCAAATTCGCAAGGATTGCAAGCAAAACCATAATTACAATCGAGAATAACAAAGGGTTTTGAGCTAAATCTTTTTTCGTTGGGAAAAAATGGCTTATCCATTACTAAAATAGGATGTTGCTGCGATTCGATATATTCTTTAGAAACAGACAAATATTCTTCGTAATCGTAATTTTTGCCCATTTCTTGCAAAATTTCGAAAGCTACTTGTTTTCCGCGAAGTACGGCACTTGTACCTTCACCTATTCTTATAGAATCACCGGCACCAAAACTTTTGCGACCAAAAATTTCGTTTCCTTTTATAAAAAGCTGATTGTCGGAAACCAGTCCGGTGCATATATTTATTGCATCAATATTGTCAATAAGTTTTTCAGTTCCCGGAATAGGTTTGAAATTTTCGCACTCGGCAACTATTGCTCCTGTAATTCCGGTATTATCCTCATTTGGAACAGCTTTCAGCAAAATGTGCGAAAGGATGACAGGAATTCCTAATCGTCTGACACGATTTGCCTGAACAGGAAAACCTCCTTCGCAGGGTAAAGCTTCGATAATTGCCTTAACATTTGCTCCTGCTTGCATCAACTGATAGGAAGTAAGATAGCCAATATTTCCAGCTCCAATTGTCAAAACGTTTTTCCCCAAGAGGGTAAGTTCTGTATTCATCATTTTCTGAACAACTGCTGCAGTATAAACTCCTGGCAAATCGTCGTTTTCAAAACTTGGCATAAAGGGAACTGCTCCTGTTGCAACAACAAGATATTCTGCATCTACAAAGTATATTTCGTCTGAATTAATATTTTTGACAGCAATTCTTTTTCCTTCGAGAATATCCCAAACTGTTGAATTTAGGAAAATTCCATCGTGACAATCTCCAGCAAGAGTTTCTGCAATATCGAATCCGCGCATACCGCCATATTTTTTCTCTTTTTCGAAAAAGAAAAACTGATGTGTTTGCATTAGAAATTGCCCGCCGATTTTGTCATTGTTGTCGATTACAATATTGTTTATATTTTGTTTGTTAAGTTCTTCGCGTGCAGCCAGTCCGGCTGGTCCGGCACCAATAATTGCTACCGTTGTTTTATATATTTTATTTGCCTGATTTACATCTGAAATAGATATTTTTGGAGTATATGTTTTTGGAATTTCCTGAACTTCTTTTACATCGTCAACTTTTGTAATACAAATTCTTTTTGTCTGCCCATCGACTAACATTTCGCAAGCACCGCATTTGCCAATTCCACATTGGAGACTTCTATTTCTATTTTGAAGACTATGACTATGAATAGGATATCCAGCCTGATGCAAAGCAGCTGCTATAGTAAAACCCTTTTCTCCAACTACTTTTTCCTTATTAAAACTGAAAGCAACTTTTGCAGCATCTTCAATATCAATTATTGGATGTTCAATAATCTTATACATAATTTCCAACTATATTTTTCACTAAATACTTGAAGCAAAAATATTCATTTTGTATGCATACTTTCAATGACCTTTGTCATTATAATTTGAAAGCCAAATTTTTGATTTAGTAAAATTGAGAATCCTGTATTGAATGTTGAATGTTTTTGAAATTGAACACTGCTCACACCAACAAATTGTCAATGTGTTAAAAGTATAAAGGTGATTACTTTTATGAAAACTAAATTTTTAACTACTCAAAATTCAACCAAATACTTTTATATTAGATATTTTGAATAAAAAGTTTGATATCTGGCAGTTGTATAATAAATGATTATGGGAAGCCATATTTTGTTACAGAAACAACTATAGCTTGGCAAACGCACGCTCAACATGTCTGCGTATGCAGGATTCTCTAATCGTAAATATACATAGTATTTTCATCTAAAGCCTCATGTTTTTCTCTTCCAAAAAGAAAATTTATGCCAAACTGAAAATTAAATGTTCTGGCTTGGTAAGGCCAAGGGAATTTGTCAATTTGGTCGATACGCCAACCTACAATATTATCAGCAATAATATAAAATTGGAATGCCTTTGCAGTAAAACCAGCACCGAATCCAAGATTGTTTCC
>Ga0257119_1001749_pt1 | contig 14380 bp, 12 predicted proteins | sample SI112_200mmetaG_FD_190179 | JGI IMG/M metagenome (GOLD analysis project Ga0257119, IMG submission 190179) | Marine microbial communities from Saanich Inlet, British Columbia, Canada - SI112_200m | ecosystem: Environmental > Aquatic > Marine > Inlet | place: Canada: British Columbia | collected... | reverse complement strand
CAATACTTTTGTGTATACTTTGTAGCGATCAGTCATTTGGCTCCACTTTCTGGCTTCGTAACCTAAGTGTAACCTTTTGACTGATTTTTTATCCTGTTTGTACGGTAGAGAATCCAAAACAAAAACCTCGTAGTTATTGCTTCTACTACGAGGCCTGTAAAGGTATTTAGCTTTCTTCTTTTTCGCTATTATAAAATCTCTTTTATCGTGTTATCGTCATTCATCAGGATGATCTTTGGTTGCCAATGAGCAAGCTCAGGGTCAGGAACGTATCCGTAGGTCATGATGATGATCCGATCTCCGGGATGGATCAATCGTGCGGCCGCCCCATTCGCCTTAATCTCCCCCGATCCCGCTTTACCGATAATGGCGTAGGTTTCAAGGCGTGCGCCGTTGTCGATATCTACGACTTGCACCATCTCGTGCTCGCGAATATCTGCTGCGTCCAATAAATCTTTATCTACCGTCAGACTGCCTTCGTAATGTAAGTCTGCTTCGGTGACCACCGCGCGGTGGATTTTTGCTTTTAGTAACTTGCGGTACATCTAAGTTTTCCTTTATTTGATTTTTTTCCAGACGCACAAGATCGAGCGACCTGCGCTATAACCGATGATGCGGTCAAGGAATCGCGAAATGGGGATGATGACTTTGTCCCAAAATTGAATTTGTTCGTCTGTGGGGGTATTTTGCCGCAAAAGTAGACGATTGGCAAATGAGAGAAAAACGCCAAAAGAGTCTAAATAAATGCTTATATCTATTTCTGTTTCGAGTGGCGTAATTGCAGACAAGCTGGCTTTGTTATATCGTCGAAAATGACCAATTGCCTTGTCGAAGGGGCTATATAGACTCTCGTAAGCAGGAGATAAAACGATAAGCTTGCCGCCCGCTTTCAGGTGTTGGCTTGCCTGCGCCAATTCTTCGCCGTCTTTTTCTATATGCTCAAGCACATCAATATAGATGATCGAATCGAAGAGCATTTTCTTATCCAAGTCTGCGACAAGTCCTTTTTGGGTTTGGCAAGAAGCTGGTAAGGTTTTTTGTTCGATCTTTTCATCAATTCCTGCCAACAGCGCGCCGTCTGGCTCAAGACACACCCAGGTTTTATTACTATCATTGCAGAGAATCTCTGTCGTTGCACCGATCCCCGCGCCAACTTCCAAAACATTTTCTCCCAAAAAGGGAGAAATAAAACGAGAGAAATAGCTTTTCCAATTCTCTACTTTGGTGAATTTTTTTAACTGAGCAATAGGGTAAGATCGTTCAGATATTTTCACACGATTATCTCTGTTTTACGCAAGTAATTTTCAAAATCAATTGCAGGGATAAACATTTTCATACTGCGATAGCCTAACACAGCAAAAGACAATATAGTTAGAAAAAGAATTGCTTGCAACATAATTAGTACCAAACCCACAGCAACATTTGTTGCCCACCCTGGAATAGCCAGCGGAGTAAGGTATTTGACGTAGAGCAGGATGATAAATCCTATAATATCCAGAATAATAACAAGAAAAGAAGTGAGAATAAGGCGAACATAAACAGTTTCTGTGTAGACTGATATCGCGCTTAATCCATGCAGCACCAAGGACACTAAATTCATGTGCGACTTCCCAGCATAACGTAGACCTCTATTAGTTGAGATCGTTTTCCATTTCAGGTTAGAATGCATGATCCCCGCAGCAAAATGATTCCATACCTCTTGGTAATAGACAATTTTTTCTAAAGCTCCAGGAGGAATGAGACAGAAATTCCCAAATGAAATTGTACTTCCTGTTAATATTCGGAAGAATAATTTGAAGATTTTGTAAAATAATGTAAAGAAAAAACCTTCAGAACGTCTAGCGCGTTGGGCAAAAATGATCGAGTTTGAGTGTCTATCATGTTCAGCTAACAGGCGGGGAATGTCAGAGGGCTTATCTTCTCCATCACAATCCATCACAATAATTGGTGTATCTGCTTCCTTGTGCATCTTGTTCAATGCTGATAAACCAACAGCAATAGATCGTTGATGCCCCAAATTACGCGAAAGGTGCATTAGCCGAATGCTGACAACATGAAGGAGTTCTCCTAGATCATCTCTTATTTTCGGAACATACACAGAGCCGTCATTTACCGCAATGATATTTACCCTGAACGCATTTTCTTTGGCTACTTTTTCTGTTTCCTCGACTAAAAGGATAAAAGCTGCCCAATCGTTGTACACCGGAGTAATAATAGTGATTTCTCTCATTGTAAACTCTTTAGATTTGGATAAACTGCCGCTTCGCAAATGTTTTAGGCTTGGTTCCGTTTAGAAATATTTTCTGAAAAAGTCACTGCAAGTTTTTTACCCGGAGCTTGGGAGATCGCCACGTCGGGCAAAAGCCATCCTCGCAATGACATCCCTGAGTAGTTTCTTTCACTCAATATACTTCACTACAGCTAATATAACCCCATTTTTATTAAGAATATACTCTGGTGCAATATCTGGATAAATTACTAAGTCGTTATTAACACGAGAAGAGATAACAGCATAAAAATTTTCCTTCGGTAAATTCTCTTGGCGAAAATCATAAACCTTAAAATCTGAACGACCATATCTCCAAAAAACTGTTGGTGGCCCCCAAACAATAATTTTAGCGTCTTTTTCTATATTTTCGTTTGTGTATATCGCAACTTCCCGAAAAGCTGTTCCCCAATAATCCGTTTCATATTGCCGAGAGGCACCTTCTGCTCCACCAATAAAACTATTATAGTAAATGTACTCATAAGGATGCAGTTTCACCCCAGCTAAAAGTCCCGGTAATATTAAAAGGACAGAGATAAAACCTTGTATAACTGGTTTCGTGAGTTTTTTCTCAAGAAAATCAAGCGCTGCCCCAGCGAAGAGGAATAGTGGTGGCAAAACGAAAAAAGTTTGTCTGAAATTATCATAAAGATATGGTAGAGAAGAAATTGCAGCGCCTGCTGGTATGAAAAACCAAAGGCTTGCCAGAAAAAACAATTCGAAAGTTTTCTTTTTTCGTAAAACTTGATATATAGAGATAAAAAAGCCAACAAAAGCCAAAATTAAAAGAGGTTCTGTAAGTTGATAAGAATATAATTTGGGCAGGTAGTGCCATGGGAGCATATTGGCATCATACAAATTACCATCGTATAAGACTTTTCCAGGCCAAGGGAAACGCATCATCACCTTGAAGGTGATCGCCAAACGTAACATAGGCTCTCCCCATAAATAAGGCCATGTGATATAGACAATGGGAAAAGCCAAGAGACCATAAGCCAATAATGTAGGAAGACTTTCTTTGACCGTTTTAGAAATTGCTTCAGTAACAGAGTTGCCTTGTGATGACAGTTTGTTTTTATTTAGAACTCGAATAAGATGCAATACCCCGACCAACCCTGCGGCGGCAAATCCCATAATGCGAATGCCAACCGTCAGCCCCAGAGCGAGAGAAGCGATTAGCAGCTTTTTATTCGACAAAAGAGATTTCAATAACTCGTAATTTGGGTGCAACTCCACTTGCCAGATGTATTTACGAAAATCGGGCATGAAAGGAAGATATAGTGCAGCAGAAAGTAGGAGACTGGACAGAAAAAAGAATATCCCAGCCCAGAACTTGCTCAAGAGCGGACGCAAGTATAAATCAAGCTCTCTTGCGCTGGATGCATCGGTGTTAGGCAAGCCCTGCTCCAGCCAGTATCCTGCTAGGAACATGGATAAAGCTGCCAGTGCGATTATCCCGACGAGGCTCCCTAGAGGGAGAATAATGCGTGCCCATTTTGGGAGCTTTCCCCAATCAGCGCGGACGATTGGCGTAGGGTCAACTTTGGGGGGAGACTCTTTTATTGGCATTTGGGCGAGAGAATCGCTCATCCGCAAGCCAAAGTAGATCGTCGCGATGAAGCCGACCATAAAAGGGATGTCGCGGGAGTTGAAAAATGCGTGTCCCCAAAAAACCGGTTGACTTGCAATGAGCAAACTGACACCAAGTGCGCTCCACCTCTTCATCCAGCGACGTGCTAAAAGGTAGAGGATTATGATCCCGATTTGGAAAACGAGAAAGGTCAACAGATGCCCGACATCGGAAATGATCCAATTTGGGAAGAGCTTGGCTATTTGCACGATGAGCATCAAAAAACCCGCCCCATAATAGCGCAAGGTTGGGTCGTGAAACTCCAGTTTGTAGTCTGACTGAAATATCCCTGAATAAGCCGAGATGGATTCTTCTGCGTAATTATAGAAATTGTATTCATCCCAGCTTTCGCCGTAGTCGTGGATGGTTAATAGCCCAATAAGGAGGCTGAGAGCTACCAAGATGACGAGGGGAAGGTATTCAGATTTAGACTTCATTTTCTCAGACCGTAAAATACTTCGCATCCACATGATGCAGCACGATCGCCGCAGTAGACTGCTCAGGAATCAGTTGATACGCCGCGCTCAAGGTCATGCCCAGTGCTTCTTCAACGGGGAGCAACTCAAATACTTTGGTATGGTCATCCAGATCGGGGATGGCGGGGTAGCCCCATGAGTAGCGTTTGCCTTGTTTGGAATCAATGCCCATCTCGCGCTGAATATGTGCGTGCAAATAATTTGCCGCCGCTTCAGCGGTTTGGACAGCGAGACCATGCACGAAGTAGGCTTCGGAGTAATCACCAGCGGCTTCAAGTGCATCGAATTTTTCGGTGGCTTCCTGACCAACGGTGACGATCTGGAAGGCGACCACGTCCATTTGCTCGGAGCCGACGGGGGCGAAATAGTCTGCGAGGCAGAGATTATCGCCCTTCGGTTGGCGGGGGAAAGCAAAGCGTGTTAGCGCTTCTCTAGCGTTTTCAGGGTTGTAGATAACAAGTTCATCGTCATCTGCTTGGCAGGGGAAGAAACCGTAAACGCCTTGTGGTTTCAGCCAGCCCGTTTGCACGGCTTCTTTCTTCATCTTCGTTAGGCGTGCTTCAAACTCGGCTTCGAGCTTCGCCCATTCTTTGCCCTTCTTATTTTTTGCACCCCACGATAATCGGAAAAGCTCTTTTTTGTAGAGATGCTCAAAGACCATCTCCAGCGGCATATCTTCAACAACCTTTGCCCCAAGTTTTTCAGGTAGTGAGATGGGATTGGGCACAACCTTCGAGCGTTGGATTTTGCCCGCAGGTTTGGATTTTGCGTTCGCCGCTCGTTCCGCTTCGCGCGTGATTTGGGCTTGGTGCTTCTCCATCAACGCTGGTTTGGCTTTGGCATTTTGCAATAACTCCATCGTTTCGAGACCTTCAAAGGCATCTTTACAATAAAATGCGCCTGCTTCGTATTGACCGCCATCATCGGTTTTGTTGATGCGCAACCCAAAACGCCGATTGATTGCTGCTCCGCCCAACATGACGGGGATATTCTGTCCACGACGATGCAGTTCATTGACGATCAGCGGCATCTGTTTGGATGTGCTAACCAGCAACGCCGACAAACCAATCGCATCCGCATTTTCTTCGATGGCGGCGTTAATAATCGTCTCAGCGGGGACTTGTTTGCCCAAATCCACGACATCAAAGCCGTTATTGGTCAAAATGGTTTTGACAAGATTTTTGCCAATATCGTGTACATCACCATAAACGGTGGCGAGCACGACTTTGCCTTTGGATGTGCCTTCTGCCTGCTCAAGATATTGCTCTAGTCGGGCAACGGCTTTTTTCATTACTTCAGCAGATTGGAGCACGAAAGGCAAAATCAGTTCACCTGCGCCGAACTTGTCGCCAACTTCTTTCATGGCTGGGAGCAGGACGTTATTAAGTACTTCAATGGCGGTATCGTGTTTCTTCTCGACGACCTCGTCCATGATCTTGCCCGCGATAATTTCATCGACATCATTTTCCACACTTGCAGATTCGCCAACCGCGCCGGGCTGACGAAGGACGATTCGCCAGTGGAGTCTTTCGGCGAGAGTCATCCCTTCGGTGGGATCAATGCTGGTATCTAAGGCGGTCGCTTCGCGTCCTTCAAAATGCTCGATCACGCGTTGCAACGCATCGGGGCGTTTGTTGAAGATCAGGTCTTCTGCCAACTCACGTTCTTCGGTGGGAATTTCGCCAAAGGGCGGGGTGTGGGCAGGATTAATGATCGCCATATCCAAGCCAGCCTGTACGCAGTGATAGAGGAAGGTGCTGTTAATGATCGGGCGAGCGCCTTTGCTCAATCCAAAGGAGACATTGCTGACACCCAGCGATGTAAAGACACCGGGCAATTCTGCCTTTATTCGCTTGATACCTTCGATCGTATCTTTAGCAGAATCAATATATTCGGCTTCGCCGGTGGCGAGGGTGAAGGTCAGCGCATCCACAATTAAATCTTCGGCTTTCAAGCCGTGATCATTCACGGCAATATCGTGAATGGTTTTGGCTATTTCGACTTTACGCTCAGCGGTTTTCGCCATGCCAACTTCGTCAATGGTCAGTACCAAAACAGTGGCGTTATGTTTCTTTGCCAGTGCAAAGACTTTATCTGCTTTTTCGCGGCCACTTTCTAGATGGGTGGAGTTGAGCATCGAGCGCCCGGGAGCGACTTTCAAGCCGGCTTCCATCACAGCCACATCTGTCGTGTCAAAAACGAGCGGGACGTCAATGCCCGATGTGACCAATTTGCGCACGACGTTGCGCATCAGGCCCGCTTCGTCTTCGATCTCGGTCACGGCGACAGAAATATCGAGGGCGTGGGAGCCGTAATCAACTTGTTGGCGGGCAACTTCGAGAATTTCATCCCAATTTTCTTCGAGCAGCAGGCGTTTAAATTTGCGACTGCCCTGGGCATTACAACGTTCACCGATGATAAAGGGCGCCGGTTCTTGTCGCATGGTAAATGATCGGATCCCGGAAGCAAGCCGAGGGGTAGAGCGTTCCGGGCGTGGTGCGGGTACGGTACCGTGCACTTTGTCCACCAATGCTTTTAGATGCGTAGGGGTCGTTCCACAGCATCCGCCCACCACGCTGATCCCATTCTTTTCAATAAATTCGTAGAGATCGTTTGCAAAAGCTTCAGGCTCAAGGTGGTACACGGCTTCGCCATCCACGTTCATGGGCATCCCGGCGTTGGGGATGCAGGAAACGGGCAGATTGGCGTTTTCGCCGAGGAATTCGATGGGCGCGCGCATATGCTCGGGGCCGGTGGAGCAGTTCATGCCGACGACGTCGATGGGCAGCCCTTCGAGAATGGATAGCGCGGCAGCGATGTCAGTGCCGAAGAGCATTCTGCCCGTCGTATCGAGCGTGATTTGGGCTTGGAGCGGGACAACGATCTTTGTCTCGGCGAAAGCAGTTTGGATGCCTGTGATGGCGGCTTTGACTTCGAGAATATCCTGCGAGGTTTCGATGAGCAAAACATCTACTCCCCCTTCAAGCAGACCGGTCGCCTGTTCGCGGAAAAGTTCGGCGAGGTCATCGTAGCCAAGATCGGAAAGGTCGGGATCGTCGGCGGAGGGGAGTTTGCCTGTTGGGCCAAGCGAGCCAGCGACAAAACGTGGCTGCTCGGGCGTGGAATATTCATCCGCCAAACGACGCGCAAGAGATGCGGCGGCCTTGTTAAGTTCAATAGTTTTATCGGCAAGGCCATATTCGCCCAGCGTGAGACGATTGGCTCTGAAGGTGTCGGTCTCGACAACATCCACGCCTACATCAAAGAAAGAACGATGCACTTTTTCGATCGCTGCGGGGTTCGTTAGCACAAGATAATCGACACAGCCGTTATATTTTTCTCCGCCGTAATCTTCGGCAGTCAGGTTTTGGTTCTGGATGCTGGTGCCCATCGCGCCATCAAAGATGAGTACACGTTCGTTAAGGGCGTCGAGATAGTTGCGGTTGGTGTAGGTTTTGATCATGAGGTTTTCCTTCAAATAATTATTTAGGATAATTTCTAGCCACCAGACACTTTAACAAAAGAATAGGTTGATCGACAGGTAAAACCGGGTAAAGTTGTTTTGCGAAACACATTATCAGGAGAAAACCATGCCGACCAACCAACTGTATCATACATGGATTCAGCAAATAAGTGAACTACGTCCAGGCCAAAGGATCACCCAAACTCGCAACTTTGTTTTGTTGATGTACGGAATCTACCAAAGCCGTTCAGTTTATTTGAGCCGGATTGCCGGGAAAATACCTGGCAAAGCAAAACTACAAAGTACCGTCAAGCGTTTTGATCGTTTCCTGAATAATCCAGCCATTCGAGTTCGTGAATGGTATAAACCGGTCGCTCTTCAGTGGCTAGCAGGACAGTTTGCCAGAATTGGAGAAATCCACTTGATCGTGGATGGCACCAAGATCGGTTTTGGTCATCAATTACTGATGGTCAGTATGGCTTATCGTAAACGTGCCATCCCGATCGCATGGACTTGGGTCAAGCATGTTCGTGGGCATAGCACTGGCAACAAACAACTGGCCTTGCTGTCCTACGTAAAAACGCTCATCCCACATGGCGCAGCCGTATTTTTGGTTGGCGACACCGAATTTGGGCCTGTAAATGTGCTCAAACAACTGGATCAATGGTATTGGTACTATGTTTTGCGCCAAAAAACAGATACGCTTGTTTGGTCACAGACTGAAAACCTGTGGTTGCCCTTTGGTAGCTATATCCAGAAACCTGGTCAGAGTTTCTGGCTTGCAAGAAGAGAACTTTCACAGAAGCACATTTACCCGACCAATCTAATCGCGCATTGGAAACCCGACGAAAAAGAACCTTGGTGTCTGGCAACCAATTTGCCTGATTTGCAAACCGCTCTCCGTTTTTACAAGCGTCGTATGTGGATCGAAGAAATGTTCGGCGACATGAAAAAACATGGGTTTGACCTGGAGAGTTCTATGCTTCACAGCTTTCTGCGATTATCAAGATTGACGCTGGCGGTAGCCTTTCTTTATGTCTGGCTGGTCTCTTCCGGGGCTCGTACTATTCACCGAGGCCTGCGTCATCTGGTTGACCGCAAGGGCCGCCGTGACTTGAGTATTTTTCAAATCGGATTACGTTTTACCGAGAGGCGTCTTGTCAATAAATTGCCAATTCGCATCTCTCTTTGTAACTATTTATGAAACTGTCTGGTGGCTAGATGAAAAATCCACTTCGCTTTTGCCTCGCTCTTGTTTTGGGCTTGAGTGCCTGTTCCCCAACTCTTGCCCCGCCTGAGCCTGTTATCGCTCAACCCGAAAAAGCTTTGGAAGAAAACAGCAATCCAATACCAGAAACCCTCACCCAAATCCCCGACGAAGAAGCAACTCGTCTGATGTATGAACTCGTCAATTCAGATTCGCAACAAGCTGTAGATACCATAGTAGCTGCGAAAGATACCCGATTCATTGCTGTTTTCATAGAACTCCTACGCATAAACCAGATGAGCTTCTTCAAAAATACTGGCTACAAAGCACCGCTTGAAGCCCTCGAAGCTCTCAGCGGACAACCTATTGGCTACGATTGGTTTGCATGGGTAGAGTGGTATGGAGGCACAGACCTGATCCCGCCGCCCGGATTTACAGGCTGGAAAGGAAAGCTCCTCTCCCAAATAGACGTCGAGTTTGGCAACTTTCTGAGAGACGATTTTCCATCCACGATCCGCACAGAAGAAATTGTCTGGGGCGGCGTAGTGGTAGATGGCATTCCGGCTTTGAATAACGCCACCATGATTCCCGCCGACCAAGCCAACTACCTTAGAGATGACGAACCCGTCTTCGGCATCTCCATTAACGGAGATAACCGCGCCTATCCCCTACGTATTCTCGATTGGCATGAAATGGCAAATGATGTTGTCGGCGGTGTTCCCGTATCATTGGCATATTGCACACTTTGCGGGGCAGGTGTAGCTTACGATGGACGCGCATCGAATGGAGAAATATACGATTTCGGCTCATCAGGTTTTCTCTTCCGTAGTAACAAACTTATGTACGACCACCAAACACGCACTTTATGGAATCAACTCACGGGCGAACCCGTACTTGGAGAATTGGCAGGCACTGGTGTCAAACTAGAGCTGCTACCCGTCGTCGTTAGCTCATGGGAAGATTGGCTTGCCCAACACCCCGATACACTCGTCCTGGATCTTGATACAGGTTACCAACGTCCCTACACGCCCGGTTCTGCTTACGGTCACTACTTTATCGACGAGGACACCATGTTCCCTGTCTGGCAGCGCAGTAATCTGCTCCCCAACAAAGACCGTATCTATGCTTTAGAAATTGAAGATATTCCAAAGGCGTACCCTGTAGAAATTCTTGCAGAAGAACAAGTCATCAACGACACAATTGGGCAAACCGATTTAGTACTTATCGCTTCGCGTGGTGAGGTTACTGTCAGTGGTGAAAGTCAATACGCAGGAGAGGTATTCTACAACGCTGGTGGCGAAGTCCGTGCTTATGCTCGCATCGATAATGAGACTTTCTCTACAGCCCCTCAATTAGATACGGTACTCGATACAAAAGGCCGTACTTGGCAAATTACTGAAGAAGCTCTGATCGGGCCAGAAGGAGAGCTTGCCCCTCGCATAAATGGTCATCTCGCTTACTGGTTCGGCTGGTATTCCTTCTTCCCGCAAACTTTACTATATGAGCAACCCTAACAAAAAAGGTAGTGGCTCTAAGTATTTGATACGCTCTCGCTGGATTTGCAATCCAGCGAGTTTCCAGAGAAGGCGGGGATTGCAAATCCCCTTAGAGCGCTTTTATCATTTAGTCTATCCACTACCACAAAAATTTGGAGACATACATGAAATATTGGATTTGGGCCATCCTCGCAATAGCTTTGCTTGGCTGTGGTAGCCCTGCAGCAGAAGAGCCTGAAAAAATGCAGGCGGAACCAACTGCTATCCCCAAAAACACAACAACTTTGCCAGAAGGCGGATTCGACCTTGCCCCAGAATTAACCAATGAAATCTGGCTCAATACAGACGGCGTATCACTCCGCTTGGCCGATCTGCGCGGCAAAGTCGTCTTGCTTGATATGTGGACCTTTGGCTGAATAAATTGCCAACGAGTAATTCCCTCGTTGAGGGAATGGGATTATGCATATAAAGACCAAGGCCTCGTTGTCATTGGCAATCATTACCCAGAATTTGCTCACGAGCACGATCTGGAAAACCTAAAAGAAGCTGTTATAAAATTCAGCATTGAGTACCCTGTAGCACAAGATAACGACGGAAAAACTTGGCGGGCGTATAAAAATCGTTATTGGCCTACGCTCTATCTTATAGACAAGCAAGGCAGAATTCGCTACACCCATATTGGTGAAGGCGCATATGCTGAAACCGAAGCCGCCATCCAAAGCCTGTTGGCAGAAACTTACCCATAAGCTAAGAAATTCAAGGCTTTCACCATCATATCTCATAGAAAAGGAGAAAAAAAATGATCAAAATCAAATCATCTGAAATCACATCAAAAGCAGAATATCTCTCTCGTCGGGATTTTCTGAAAACTGCCGGGATCGTCACCGCAGGAGCAGCCTTGTTGGCGGCTTGTGGTACGGATGAAGTACCCGCTGCGCCCCCAACCCAAAGCTTGCCAACCGACCAGAAAACAGCCCCTCTGTCCGAAGAACTTACCCCTGAAGATTCCGTTCTCAACTACAACAACTACTACGAATTTACCACCGATAAAGAACGTGTTGCCGGTCTTGCCAAAGACTTCAAATCCAGCCCATGGACAGTAGAAGTAAGCGGCTTGGTCAACAACCCCAAAACCTACGGTATCGAAGATTTTCTTGGCAGCTTCACCATCGAAGAACGCATTTATCGCATGCGCTGCGTAGAAGCCTGGAGCATGGTTATCCCCTGGAATGGCTTCACCCTCGCCTCTTTGCTAAATGAAGTGGAACCGACATCCGATGCAAAATTTGTCCGCTTTGAAACCTTGGCAGACCCCGACCAGATGCCCGGACTTGTTAATAAACTATACCCCTGGCCCTATCAGGAGGGACTCCGTTTGGACGAGGCAATGAACGATCTCACGATTCTCTCCACCGGGCTGTACGGGGAAACGTTGGCAAACCAAAACGGCGCGCCGATCCGGCTTGTCGTCCCGTGGAAATATGGATTTAAATCGATTAAATCCATCATAAAAATCGAGCTAACAGCTGAACAACCATCCAATTTCTGGCAAGATATTGCCCCCAACGAATATGGTTTTTATGCCAATGTTAACCCGGCAGTAGATCACCCACGTTGGTCGCAAGCTACTGAGCGTAGAATTGGTGAGCTAAAACGGCGTGAAACTTTATACCTTAACGGATATGCCGACGAAGTCGCCCATCTCTACGAGGGTTTGGATCCCAACAAACTCTATTAAAATGAATACAAAAAAATGGGAGTTTACTCCGCTGCAAATTGCAGCACATCTTGGCTCGTTGATCCCCGCAATCCTGATCGGGTGGGATATTTCTACAGGCAATTTTGGAATAGATCCAATCCGCGATTTCACTTTCCGCACAGGGAAAGCCGCTTTGGTTTTATTGTTGCTTTCACTGGCCTGTACACCCCTGAATACCCTTTTCAAATTCAAGCAAGTTCTTAAGCTGCGCCGCCCTTTTGGCTTATATAGCTTTTTCTACGCCAGCGTTCACTTTGCGATTTTCATTGGTCTTGACTATGCCTTTAAATGGAATCTCATTCAGGATGCCTTGCTAGAAAAACGTTACGCGCTTGTCGGGTTGGCGACAGGTTTGATCCTGCTCGCGCTGACGATCACATCAACGATAGGTTGGCAACGTCGGCTGAAGAAAAACTGGAAAAAGCTTCATAAGTTGACCTATGTTGCTGGCCTATTAGCCGTCGTTCACTATATTTGGCTAGTTAAACAAGGAGTCCTTGACCCTTGGTATTTTGCCGCGATATTACTTGTCTTATTTATCCTAAGGCTTCCTACTATAAAAAAAGCCCTTTCTTCACTCAGAAAAAGAAATTTGCAGCGTGCTTCTCACTAGCTTATCTAATGATATAATCCGCCGCATGGATGATAAAACTAAACTCACAGCCAAAGAAAAGAAATTAGCTTCAATAAAAAAGAAGGAAGGAAAAAGCCTAACCGCCATGGCGACTTTTGTATTGGGTCTTCTTCTTGGTTATTTTATTTGGGGAAGCAATCCCGTCCCCACGCAACAAGCGGCTCCTGCACCCCAAGTTCAGGCAGAACCTATCGACATTCCAATCGAAGGCTTTCCTAGCAAAGGTCCTGAGAACGCACCAATCGTCATTGTTGAGTTCAGCGATTTCGGATGTTCTTACTGTTCAAAATGGCATAACGAAACTTACGATGACCTGATGGCTGCTTACCCTGACCAAATCCGTTTTGTATATCGCGAAGTGCCTTTCAGAGCTTTTCCTGCTTCTGAAGCAGCCATGTGCGCTAGAGAACAGGGTTTCTTCTGGGAGTACCACGACAGGCTCTTTAGCTATGAATACGGTCTTGATGATGCAGCCTTTGTTCAATATGCAGAAGAACTAAGCCTGGATGTGGATGCTTTCAACACCTGCATGAGCGAACATCGCTATGAGGAGGATATCCAGCAAAGTCTGGAGTATGCAACGCAGCAATTGAACATTAACAGCACGCCCACTTTCTTCATCAATGGAAACAGATTTGTTGGAGCGCAACCCCTTAGTAACTTTATACAGGTCATAGAACAAGAATTAGCAAAAACAAACTAGAAACTTCCACTTAAATTTCAAACGCCAAGATTTCTGATTGTTCTGGAATCTTGGCGATTTTCTTGTATCTCTCTCTACCAGGATAAGCTCATGAAAAAATTTGTCGCCGTTGCTGGCAATATCGGCGTGGGGAAATCTACCCTCGTTGAAATGCTTTGTAAAAAATTAGACTGGGAGCCTTTCTACGAGCCAGTTGCTGAAAACCCCTACCTTTCTGATTTTTACGAAGATATGCCAACCTGGTCTTTTCATTCGCAGATATTCTTTTTGTCGCATCGTTTGCGCAGTCATAATGACCTTGCCAACCATCCCACCTCCGTTATTCAGGATCGCAGCGTTTATGAAGATGCTGAGATCTTCGCACAGAATTTAGCACGACAGGGGCATATACAGCCACGCGATTATCAGACCTATCGCGAACTCTATGAAGCTGTGATCGATATCCTCCCCCCACCCGATCTGGTGATCTATCTGCGTGCGTCTGTGCCAACATTATTGAGAAGGATAGAAAGACGCGGGCGCGATTACGAGAGCGAGATGGAAGCCGATTATTTGGCAGGGTTAAATGAACTTTACGAATCATGGATCGCGAATTTCACTCTCTGCCCTGTGCTAACTGTTCCCGCTGATAGTTTGGATTATGTGGCGCACCGCGGACATTTGAACTTGGTCACTGCGAAAGTGAACGAGATGCTGACCGGAAAAGAAGAGGTGGTCTTCGCACCGGACGAAGTTGCGCGGGCGGC
>Ga0257119_1001744_pt1 | contig 14406 bp, 14 predicted proteins | sample SI112_200mmetaG_FD_190179 | JGI IMG/M metagenome (GOLD analysis project Ga0257119, IMG submission 190179) | Marine microbial communities from Saanich Inlet, British Columbia, Canada - SI112_200m | ecosystem: Environmental > Aquatic > Marine > Inlet | place: Canada: British Columbia | collected... | reverse complement strand
TATTGCATTAACAATTTCGGATCTCTCGCCACAACGCTTTGCAGCATCTCCACCCACAATTGCATGTGGCCCTTCGACCTCCTCACTAACAGCTTTTCCAACATCATGCAAAAGACCAGCTCTGAGCGCCACGTCACCATCCAAGCCAAGCTCTTCGGCTATCATCCGAGCAAGAGAGCCAACCTCTTTACTATGCTCTAAAACATTTTGTGAAAAACTGGTTCGAAAATGAAGTTTGCCAAGCATCGTCACAAGGTCCTTGTGAACTCCTTGCAAGTTAAACTCTAAAACAACACCTTTTCCAATTTCATCAATCGTTTCGTTTATTTCTTTTTCACACCGCGCAACAGTTTCTTCTATTCGTGTTGGATTGATTCGACCATCAGCAATCAACCTATCCAGAGCCTGCTTTGCTATTTCTCTTCGAATCGGATTAAATCCTGAAATTGTAATAATCTCCGGCGTTTCTCCAATTACAAACTCCATCCCAGTTGAAAGTTCAAGAGCCTTGATATTGCGACCCTCTTTACCGATAATGCGCCCCTTCATATCATCATTTGGCAAATGGACAACACACGAAGAATGCGGAGAAACCTGCTCGGTTGTATATCGCTGCATAGCACCAATAACAATATCTATTGCCTTTTGTTTGGCAAGTTGCCGCGCCTCTTCTTCAACTTTCTGAATCCACTTTTCATTTGCAAATCTCACCTCAGAATCAAGCGAATCAAACAAAGCCTTTTTTGCTTCATCTTTTGTCATTCCACTTATAGCTTCTAATTTGCTAATGAGCTCATTGTATACGCTCTTTAATTTACTTTCATCTATACGAATTTTATCTGAAAGACGTGACAGCTCGCGCTCCTTTTGTTGAAGCTCAAGCTTGGAATGCTCCATACTTTCTTCTTTTTGCTCAAGAGTCTCATATTTTGAATTGATCTTATTTTTCAAACGTTCCAACTCAAAGCGCTCTCGTTTAATCTCTAATTCAAACTCATTTCTTCGTTTGTATATTTCGTCTTTTACTTTTAAAAAAGCCTCTCGACGCTCGTTCTCAATTTCACGCTTGGTATTTTTCCATCTATTGACAGACTTTGACAAAAGAACCTGAGACTTTTTGATTCGCATCATCGAATAACCAAAAAGCAACAAGCTTACCCCAACAAGGGAAAGCCCCGAAATCCCTACAACACTGATTAACTCAACCATAATTCATCCTAATTTCAAATCATAACCACACAATTTCTAGATGCGACAACAAAAAATCGTCATACACAAAAATAAAAAACTTTAAACTAGACTTGAAAAGAATTAGAGATTATAAAGAGTTGAGAATCCTAAGAGATACTCAAAAAGAGAGAAGCCAAACAATAAAAAACACAAAGTTATGCGACTTAATAATCTGATATAATTTAATTTAATCTAACATTTCAGACTTTTCGTCAATTAAATCAATAAGCTTGTTACACATTCCTTCTTGTTCTGCTTTATTAGTTTCTACTCGGATCAATTTGCTTGCGAATCTAAACGCAACCAACACTGCCGCTCGCTTTGTATCGGTTACACTCGTCTTTTCCAATATATCCTTCAACAAACTATTAACCATTCGTGCTGTTTGGAGTATATGTTCTTCTGTATCATCACTCAGCAACGTATATGATTCTCCCAAAATAGAAACCGTATATCGTTTTGTTTCATTCATAGTTTTATTCAATCTTCGCTATCTATAAACGAATTTATGTCAGCAATCAACCCGTCAACCGATGTCTTTACCTCTGCGCGATCGCTGATCAACTCTTTGCTATTCTCACTACCTATTTCAAGTCGAGCCTCAAGAGTCTGCACCCTCTCTTTTAGCCCTTCGTTTTCTTTCAACAAAGTGCTACTTTGCTCTTTCAGCCTATTGGCCGACTCTAACAATCCAACTACTTTTTTTTCAAGAGCATCTAACACTTCCATTATCTCCCCTTAACAATTTTCATTATACTTAGCAATTTAATTCAAAGCACAAATACTTGTCAAGCTACAGCTCTTCTTTTTTCTTTTGCACTCCTTTTGCCTCAGATGCAATCTTGGCAAAAACGTCTGGATCAAATATTGCAATCTGACTAAGCATCTTTCTATTTAATAGAATTTTAGCTTTATCAAGACCATGTATAAATGTACTATATGACAATCCATGATTTCTTACAGCTGCATTAATTCTAGTTATAAACAACGCTCTTGTGTCACGTTTTTTTAGTTTTCTACCTTTAAACGCGTAAGCCATAGCCCTTAAAAGAGTCTCTTTTGCTCTTCTAAAAACATTTTTGCGTTGTCCCCAAAAGCCCTTAGCCTTTTTAATTAACCTTTTATGCTTTTTGCGTGTCACAATCCCACGTGCTACACGTGTCATATATTTCCTTTTACAAAATTTTAAATTTTAAATTTTAACATTACATCTGGAATTAATAAATTCTTTAATATGGAAGCAATACTTTCATTCTTGGTGCATCAACCGAATCTATAAATACATCTTTTCTCAAATCTCGCTTTCTCTTAGCTGTCTTTTTTGTTAACAAGTGCCTTCTATAGGCGCTTGATCTCTTAATCTTTGAGCTTCCAACTTTTTTAAACCTTTTTTTAGATGCTGCGTGCGTTTTCATCTTTGGCATATTAATCACCCGTTTTTGTTGTTAACTTTTTAAATAATAAACGCGAGACCAAAATGGTCCAGCCCTTGAGTCTCGGTCTCTTACCATGTTTTCAAGACCAAAACCATCAAATGTTTTTTCAATCTTTTCAAACAGTTCCCGACCTCTCTCCTCCTTAGTCGCCATTTCTCTACCACGGAAGAAAAGAGTCATCTTCACTCTCTTTCCATCTTTTAAAAACTGAAGGGCATGGTTCATTTTTGTCATATAATCATGCTCGCCAATTTTTGGACGGAATTTCAATTCTTTAATCTGTATAATCTTCTGGTGTTTTTTTGCTTCAACCTGCTTCTTCTTCCTAACATAAAGAGCTTTACCTAGATCCATTATTTTTGCAACAGGGTAACCCTCGCCACCCTTATCGGCAATTTGCACAAGATCAAGTTCAGCCTCCGTTGCCTTTCTTAGTGCATCGGAGCGGGATATAACCCCAATATTATCCCCGTTTTCTGCAATAACCTGAATCTTCTCAGATTTTATCAGGTGATTTGCAAGAGGCATATTTCCACTTTTTTTATTTTCTCTCACTGGTACCCAATCATATAAAAATTCAACGTGGTTGACTTTGCTGTTCTCTTATCATTGCTTTCACCTCATTATGAATGGCATCGGCAGTATCAGAATGCTCTTTTAAAAAACTTAAAGCCTGTTCTCTTCCTTGAGCGAACTTTTTATCGCCCAATGAAAACCACGATCCCGATTGCTTAATCACTTTAAAGTGAATAGCCGCATCGAGCAAATCCAGTTCTCTGCTAATACCTTCTGTGAACAACAAGTCTAACTCAACTCGTTTAAATGGTGCGGCAACCTTATTTTTTACAACTTTAACAGCTATACGATTGCCAAAAAGAACATCATTTTTTTTCAGTCCCCCAATTCGCCTTACATCAAGACGAAGTGACGAATAAAACTTAAGAGCATTTCCACCAGAAGTTGTTTCATTATTCCCAAATGACATTGAGCTTATCTTTTGTCTTATTTGGTTAATAAAAATCAAAATTGTTTTTGATTTGTGAACAATCGGTGTTAACTTGCGCAACGCTTGTGACATTAACCTTGCCTGAAGCCCAACATGATGGTCTCCCATATCACCCTCAAGTTCATTTTTTGGGACTAACGCCGCAACAGAATCAACAACAATAATATCAACAGCTCCTGATCGCGTTAACATTTCAACAATGTCCAACGCCTGCTCTCCGTAATCTGGCTGCGAAATAATTAATTCATCTGTATTTACACCCAATCTTCTAGCATGGCCAGGGTCAAGAGCGTGTTCTGCATCTATAAATGCACAAATTCCACCTTTTTTCTGGGCCTGAGCTAAAGCATGTAACGCAAGCGTTGTTTTTCCAGATGACTCCGGGCCAAAAACTTCTATAACTCTACCTCTAGGAAGACCGTTAACCCCAACGGCGTTGTCGATTAAAATCGATCCTGTAGAAATTGAGTCACACTCGACTACAGCCTTTTGCCCAAGAAGCATAACTGCTCCCTTGCCATACTGCTTGTCAATTTGAGCAAATGTCACTTCCAACGCCCCTCTCTTCGCTGCCATATCTACTATTGCCTCTTGGGACTCTTTTGCTTGTTTTTTTTGTTTCATAATGGAAGATCTTCTTTTGTGTTAATAAATGAATCTATATGTTTTATTTTAGCATTTCTGTACAAAGACGCAATAAAGCTATCAGTCCAAAGTGATTGTGCTGTCTTGTAAAGATGCGGCTCAATTTCCTCTTCCTTTTCTGATACTTTTTCTGGAGCAATGCTTTCAGCCTTATCCAGTCGAACTATGTAACCATCGTCTGTACTATTTGGCTTGTAATATTCCCTAATCGCTCCAACCTTTTCAAGCTCAAGCATCGTGGAAATAGGGAATCCTTTATTTAGCATTTTTTTATGCTCTATAGCATTATCTGGACGAATCCAAGAAGTTTCTTCTATCTTTTCATCTAGTTCTTTACCAAGCTCCTCAAGAGATTTTCCTGATTGTTTAGCTTCGGTTAAAGCCTTTTTTAAAAACTCTGCAGCTCTAAACTGATTAAAATCTTCTTCAACTTTATTTTTAATATCGTCAAACTTTTCCACAGAACTTTTTTCGACATTATCAACAATCAACAGATGGCCTTCATTATCAGACGTATAATAACCCAGAGAATCCTTATTTGTTTTGAATAAGCATTTAGCCAAATCGGACCCATTGTCCTCAATCAACTCTACGCTTTTCTTTTTTCCACCATGCATTTTAACAATTTTATCAAGCAAAGCCTTGTTGTGCTTATAGCCACTTACAAGTGCGCTCATTTGAGCCTTAAACATACGTGGAAACTTGTTTTTTTGTTTTTGCTCTACGATCTTATCTTTTACCTTTTCCAATGGCACAAACTCTGAGTTTTTCCTGCTAACCCTCTGTATTATTACAAAGCCATTTTCACCTTTTACAACTTTAGAAATTGCACCATCTTTTTTAATAGAAAAAGCTGCCTTTTCTATCGACCTTTCAAGTTCACCCTTTTTAATGAATCCAATCATACCACCCTTAGATGATGTTTTTTCATCTTCAGAGTCTTTCTTGGCAACTTGCGCAAATTCTTTTGAGTCTTTTGAAAGCTCCTGATACAATTTATCCGCTTTTGTTTTCTCCTTACACAAAATCATACGAATTTCTACTTCGGCAGCCTTTTTCAAAAACTCTTTATGTTTGTTTAAATTGTAATAGCTGTTAATCTCTTTTTCGCTAACATTTAGCTTGTAATGTTTGTAGTCAAAGACCCATTGCTTACCACCACGCTTTTCCGGTATCCAATATCGCTTTGATTCTTTGTTTTCTTTTCTGAAAAAGTTTTTAAGCTCACTTTCGTCAACCTTCTCGCCCTTAGACTTTTTTTCATAATCAGAAAATGGGAATTTCAACAAAGAATATTTACGAGGAACAAACTCTTTTATGCATTCCTGCTTAATTTGAAACTTTGGTACATATGTTGCAAGACCAACCAAGACCAGGCTGAGCATTCTTGCCAGCTCCTCGCCTTCAGACTCAATAAACCCTTCAAGGGTCTTTCCTTGTTGCTGCAACATCATGCGCAACGAATCTAAAGTCCTACCTTCTGTAAAGTAATGCGGAAATTTTTCGGAAACATATTTTAAAACAAAGTCTGTAGTAGGAGATATTGACAATTTGCTTGAAAAGTCACTCAAAAGCGATTCTCTAATAAGATTAACATACGCCATCACTTGAGGATCTGTGCTTTCCCCCATCGATTCCAGGATAATCTTATAATATTCGCGCTCTTCCTTTTTAAAGCCAGAAAACCGCTCTCGTTCTGATTTAACTTTCTCGTTAAATTCGAATAAGTATATTTTTTTTCCATCAACTTCAAAGGCAACCCTTGGCCCTGGACCAAATCTTTGAATCAAAAACGGGGTAACAAATCCTAACGCGATAAGCCCCCAAAGAACCTTTGCAAACCGTCCATGTAGAAAACGCTTAAATGAAACTATCATCAAATCAACCTTTCTTACTAATTTCTATACCGATAAGATAATCACACCGTTTAATTTTTCTTTTTCTTTAATTCTTTCAATAAGATCCTCGACCTCACGCCTGCTGTCAAAAACATCCGTAACAGCTTGATGCCAAATAATTTTTTTACCACTCTTTGCTTTTCCTTGTCGTCTTTTTATAATAATCGGCGGAATGTTTCTTTTTTTCAACCGCTGATTAAATTGCGACATTGCCTTGTACGTTCCCCCTGCAAGTTGAGCATAATATTTTTTGCCATCCGGCTCTGGTTTTTTATCCAACGCCTTTTTGTCTGTCAAAGCCTCAACCTCTTTAGCCTTACCTTCAACAACCTCATCACCAAAAACAACATCAGCATCTGATTTTTTGTCCTTGCCAACCTGCTCTTCAAGCTCTTTTTCTTCTTGTGCAACCTCTTCATTTGCTGCGGAAGAGGCTGAATCATACAACGAAACCATCGATGTTGCAACTTGCGCGTTAAACGATTCTTCTTTTAAATGGCCAGAAATTGTTTCAACAATTTTTCTCTGCCCCCAAAAATATCCCGAAATAAAAATTGCAATCCCCAAAAACAAAAAAATCGCAACAACACCACTCAACTGTCTTGTCGTTAAAAAAATCCCGTTTTCTCTGTTTTCTTGATATTTATTTTCTTCTTCATCTTTAAACATATTTTCTCCTAACTACTTTCCAATCTTAGCAGCAAATTGTGTAATCATTTTTTCTAATTCTTCCAGCTTTTTCTCAACTTGCTCATCCGTTAAATTTACAGAAATTTCTTTAGATCTGGAATCTTCGCTATGTAGTTTATCTTCTTCTTGAGCTGTTTTCAACTTTCTTAAAATCATTTTACCAAAACAAATCTGACGCTTTGCATAATTGCGAGTTTTTTTCTGAATAATATTTATAAGCTCATCTTTCGTCGCAATTTTCCCCTCCAAATAGTCCAAAACATCTGGGTATCCTATCAATTTTTTCTCACACAAGAACTTTTTCCATTTTTTTTCTTTTACAGCTTCCACCTCTTCAATCCATCCATCCCGAACCATTTCGATTGTTCTCTTGTCAATTCGCTCGTACAATTGCGAACGATCACGATCGACATAAACGTATATAAAACGGCTAACAGGATTGTACGGTGGTTTTAGCTTAGACGGCTTTATCCCAGAAGACTCCCAAATGTCTAAGGCCCTCTTAATTCTATATTCATCATTTTTGCTAAGTTCTTGCGCCCTGACTGGATCAATATCATAAAGTTTCTGCCATAAATCTTGCGAACCATCTCTATCTATATTTTTTTTTATATTCGCCGCCAAAGAGAGAGGAGGAAAAAAAAGAGACAAAAGATAAAATGTGGAACCGCCAACAACAATTGGAACATTTTTGCGACCATGAATATCTTTTACACACTCGATAAGTTTTGATCGATAATCGCAAACCGTTAAATTTTTTGGGGAATCTAGAATATCAAAAAGATGGTGAGCAATCGGATTGTCTTTCCATTCTGGTTTTGCCGTGCCTATAGAAAAAGGTAAATAAAATTGACCGACATCGGCATTTACAATCTCGCCAGAAAATTTACGCGCCAGTTTTTCTGCCAGCGAACTCTTTCCAACACCTGTCGGACCAAAAAGAACAATAATAAACTTGCACATCTCCAGAATCAGTTACCTCCTACATTCTTTCAAAAAAAAGATCGCAATGTCTCAATTGCTTTATCCTCTTTTAATTCATTAACCACAGAAATTTCCTCGGCTAGCAAACCCTCAGTTCTTTGCAGCAAGCTCTTTTCACCAAATGAAAGCTCTTTTTTCTGCGAAATAAACTTCAGGTCCCTGTAAATCTTTGATATTTCAAACAAATTTCCACTGCACAACTTTGTTTGGTAATCTTTGCTTCGCTTGTTCCAGTTGCTCGATTTTGATTCCCTTTTAATTCCGATTCTAGAATCCGAAAGCATCTGAAGAATATCATCTATTCTCGACTTAGTGCACAATGGACGAACACCAACAGAAATAACTTTATCAACCGGGACTAAAACGGTCATATCTTTGCTTAAAAAATCTAATTCAAAAAAGCATATTGGCAGACCGCCAACATTCCTCTCAATAACTCTTATGATTCGCGCTACACCGTACCCAGGATATACAACCTTATCATTTACAGACAACATAGGGCCCCCTTCCTAAAGGACTGATCCTTCAAAAAGCTAAGCCATAATGTGCGTATGAGATTATACCAAAATTTGGATAGAAAATAAAACAATTGAGCACTTTATTTTTTTAATTTTACAGAAACCCCCATACCTAAAAGATAATTTGCGTTTTGGCTTTGGTGCTATAGTTTCTACTCACCAAATGCTATATCATATCGCGGCCTATTTTGTTGCGGTCGAACCATAAATTTTTCCTCAATTGGATATTGCCACGCTGGTTCCGAAAAATAATCTTCTCTTAGAAAATCCCTAGGCTGAATAATAGTATTGCCACGCGTCAAAACCTTGTAAGTGATGGCAGCTAAAACAACCAGGTAGCTCACTCCTTTTCTAAGTAACCAGCGCTTCCATGCTGGCCACGAAGCATCCTCGATGTCATATTCAGCCAAAAGAGGCTCAAACTGGCTTAAAAATTCATCCAATGCATCAAGCAATTTTAACATCGGAAGACCGGACGCTTTTTGGTAAAGGCTAATAAGATCTGGCAAAGAAAGGCGCATGCTTCTTCCTTTTACAGAATTTTTCCAAATATTTGTGTAAATAATTATAAGAAGAACCGAAAATTCTTTCAAAAATAAGCGCTCTCTTTTTACATTTCCAGCTTCAAAAGACGCCCAAGTTGAGAAAAACCCATTAAGATTTTTATTTTTCTTTATACCATCTAAACACGATTTCATAAGAGGATGTCCAAATGAAATTTCTGGATCAACTACCAGGTAGTCAAGATATGCTTTGTTCGGGCCTATAAATCTCAAAATTGGGAACTTATTCAAACGCAGCAAACTCCACAATTTTTTATACTTTTCTATTAGAGATGTTAAATACCCAACATGCCGATCAATTCTATAAACAACATCTTTTATCGAGCAAAACTGCCATGAATCGTCTTCATCTTCATTATAATGTGTGGTATAGTTAAAATGTTCGTTCGTATGTAAAGATCTGCCGTATGCTAATAAAAACAGCAGCACGAAAAACACGAGATTCTTCGGGGATCTTATCATTCTACGCTCCTTGCAACATACAAAACTGGTTAGACGTGGTGGTATTTTAACATTGTTCACTTAAAATTCAAACCCAAAATTTAGATGGAAACAATTCAAAGAATACAAAAAAAATTTTTTCGAGGTGTCGCATGGAACACTGTTGAAGCTCTGGTTTTTCATGCAGCAATTATTATTCACCAACTTGTTGTTTTTAAATTAACCACCCCAAAATTTTACGGTCAATTTGGAACGCTTTTTGCTCTATCTTATATGATAGAATCATTGTTAGACTTTGGGTACTTGTCTTCAATAGGACCGTTGTTTACATGGCTTTCTTCTTGCAAACAAAACTTTAAATCTTGGTGTCGCTACGTTCTTTTTCCCCAGCTTGCACTATTCATATTAATACCAACCATTTTTTTTCTTTACCACAAGCCAATATTTTTAAATTTTAAGCACATCTCAATTGTACAAATATTTATTCAACACAAGTATATGCTTGTAATATTTTTAGCCGCAATTGCCTTTGACGGAGCACGCAAAACATTAAATGGCTTAATGCAGGTTGCCTTTTTAAACAAACAGGCTGCGTGCGCAGAAATTGTTGCCATAGCAGTATATTTGTCCCTCGTATGGGGACAATATTTTGCTGGAATACCATTATCTTTGTACTCAACGTTTGGATCTTTAGTAATTTCAACCGGTATAAGCGTCATTATAATGTCACGATGGGTTGCAAAATGGCATAAAGGGCTTCCAGAAGAAAAGGCTCTAGAAACAAAAATCCCATTAAAATCTATCTTTAAAAATCGAATATTTAACTATTCACATGAGCTTAGCACTCAATTTTTTTCGCATGGTTTTTTGGTTCCATTTTTTGCCGTTCATATCGGCATGGAACAAGCCGGAGTTTTTCAGATTATCAGCAGCACAGAACAATACATTCGCTCAATTATTAAGCGAATGTTCGGGCTTACAAGCAACGCACTTTTGGCACACATAAAACAGGCCACGCTCTCGTGCAAACAAAAAATGTTTTACCTTGCATCATCAAGACTGTTTCCTATTTTGTACACAATTTTTATCTTTATGGTCATCAATATAACAAGGCTTATTCCAGCTTCAGGCATATCTGTAAGCTGGGGAACTATTTACTTTTTCTTCATTTTTGCTTTTTTACACAACTTTTTTGTTGTGTATGAAAGGTTTTACATTATAGAGGAAAAAGTTCAACTCCTTTTTTATGCAAACTCTATTGCCCTCTCTATCTTTGCCATTATAATATATCTTTTTGGAGGAAAGCACCTTCTGTTCGCTTATGCATCCCTGGCTATAATAAGAGTGTTTTACTACGCCGCAATGATATATGTCTCTTACAAAATTTGGAACATCAAGGCCTCCTGGACAATTCGATTACGTAATTTTTTAATAATTCTCTTTGCATCCATTTTAGTTTTCTTTTCAGTATAAGAAATTTTCTACTCTAAGCTTGCACAATGTAAAATTATATAGTAGGAATTATGTTTAGTAGTAGTAATTTGTTACTTTCAAAAAACTCAAAGGGAGTTGTATATGAAACGTACATATCTTGTTTTACTCACAGCCATTTTAGCAACATCAATGTGTCTAGATGCAAAAAAAGTCTCGAAAAGAAGAGGAAAAACAACACACTCAACAAGGCAAGCACCGAAAAGAAAAGTAATTCACCCATGCATATGGCTCTCTAAAAATACACCTTCAGCATTAGCTCAACTTTACGCTATAAGATGCGCAGAAGCAACAGAAAATCTTAAGGGACACGGTCTAAAGTTGCAAACTTTAAAGAATGATATCGAAAAAGAAATTGAAACCCTAAAATACACAATCGCTTGCGCCAACCGCCTCGGCCTAAAGGACAACAAGGAAGTAAAAAAACTTATTAAAGAAACAATATCCGCACTTGAAAAAGCAAGTGACCAAACTGAAAAATCATCCAAAAAACTTGTAGACCTAGGCCAAAAAGCACACGACGATGGAGCTAAAAATAGCGAAAAAATGGTCATTGTTGCTTAAAAAAAATAATAAATTTATATTTTAATATAAAAATAAACAAGGAAGAATTATGAAAAAAAGCGTTATTATCATTTTTGCATTTTTACTCGCAAGTGCACTACCTACAGTTTGCAAAGAAGAAAAAAGTTTATGGATAGATTTTAAAGAAGTCGCCGCCCACGTACAAGAAAAAGCCGACCAAGCCTGGGGACACCTGGCAGCATTTTTCCATCTTCACCACAAAACACAAATACATCATGAAGCTATTGCCGCAAAACACGAAGCTATAACACACAATGCCATCGTAAAGCCTGAAGACAAAGACGCACAAAAAGATCACAAAGAAAGTACCAAAATTGTCACAAAACATGACCCAGCAAAGCACGTAGAAAAAGCAGAAAAAGAAGTCGACAAAACAAAAAAGGCTGTACACAAAGCAAAAGAAGCTCACGCTGAACTAAAAGTAGCCGTTGCAAAAGAAGCGGCAAAAGCAGAACCACAAAAAACCGAAGTTCAGATGCTTTCACCGTTCAGTTCGCTTAATATTCCTTCTACTAATAGGGAAATGATTGAATAATATTTTATAACAAGTTAATAATTAGGCCGGATTAAAATCCGGCCTAATTATTAACAAATTTCAACTAACCCAAACCATATTTTTTTTATTAGCTAATTTTTCTGTCATTGGCTCACCATCAATCCATATGGTATTTTTACAAACAAGCGCCCCTTTAAGCTTTGCACCGGATATTTTTGCATTCTGTAGATCAGCCATACACAAGTTTGCCCCACGTAAGTCAGCCTGTTCTAAATTAGCCAACCATAAAAATGCATTTTTAAATATTGCGCCCTGAAAATTAGCACCACGAGCATCAACTTCATATAAAAATGCTCTATGAAATTGAGCACCCAGCGCACTAACTGGATATAATATTGATTTACTCAAATTGACTTCCCAAAAAAAAGAACCATCTAATATCGCCCCTGTCATATTAACATTTTGCATATTAGCTTTCCAGAAATTTGTGTTACTCAAATTGGTTTTTGACATGTTGCAGGCTTCACAATCTGCTTTAGAAAAAAATGAACCACGAAGATTTGCATATTTAAAGTTTGCTCCGCTAATATTGGCGCTATTTAAATTAGAATTCTGCAACATAGCTCCTTCGAAATTATATCCACTAAGGTCAAGACCTTTTAGACTTGCCCCGGTGAAATTAGGATAAGATGTTTTTGGTGCAGCCCCTACGGTTGGCTCTGCCCCTTTTCTAATTATAATGTCCTTTCCTACCGCAACACTCTTTTTGTCGCTATGAGCATTTTCAAAGACTTTCTTAGCAATGATCAAACTTTTTAATTTAGAAATACCAAAGTCAAACGAAAAAGGTTTCATTCCTACACCCCAAACAAAAAGCACTAACAATAATACCCCTTTTTTCATACAAATCTCCTAACATTGAAAAGATCTCAATAGAGCGCAACCAGTATTGCATAATAACAAGACACAAAAAATAATTCCACCTTCACATATATAACCTGTTTACACACATTACTCCTTGGCTATATACTACGAAAATAAGTGTATGTGGAACGATTGTTTCTATTGAGTTATAGGAGACCATATGAAGAAAATAAACACAAGGATAACATTATTTCTGGCGCTTTTAGCATGTTCATATTTTGCCTCTTCTTGCACGTACTATGAAGACGCGGGACCTCCTGTTCCCGAAAATTCTGCCCCAGGAATTCCGGTCCAGGGACCAATAGGATCAGCTAGAGAGTACGAAATTGAAACATTCAAGATGCTAGCAAAAAAATGCGAAGAAATGTTTAATTTCTACAGAATGTACCTTAAAGAATGCCTAGAATATGATCCAGATCCCGAAGGCGAACAATCTTTTGATCTTACATTGGAAAAGTATAAAAATTTTACAACCAAAAAAGTACTCGCCTTCACAGAAAAAATTGATCAAATAGAAGATTCATCTCGCAAGCAACAAGCTGGATTCGAACCAGTACATCTCCCGGACATAATGAATATCCTTTCCGATATGCCACCAAGCCCACAACAAGAACACCTGATTGGACAAAAGGTACAGGGCGAAGAATACGAAAATAAAATAGAGGACATATTCAATGCCCAGCTAGAAATCTTCGCTAAAAAATTAAAATTTGAATTCAGAAGAACTCTGGAAAAATTCGTTTCTCAGAGACACCAAATTGCCCTGGACATGTCAACAAATAAAGTTCCAGACCCAAAAATGATAACCGTCAAATTTGAATTTACATTAAAAGAAGCCGTAAAGGTTGCTGGTGACGCGTTTGAGGTGGAACTTAAAAAAGCGGCTAAAGACATAGCATCCCAAGCAATAGCAAAAGGAAAAGAAGAACTTGGCGGAATGGTACAAGAATACGCAGACGAACACCTACAACGGTCACAAGAAGAAGGCGGATTTCTTTCAAAATATAAAGAGAAATACGACACCGCACAAGATAAATACCAAGAGCTTAAAGATAAAACAGAAGAAAAATACGAACAAGCACAAGAAAAATACCAAGAACTTAAGGAAAAAGTAGAAGAAAAATATGACGAATTAAAACAGAAGGGCCAAGAGCTTGCTGCCCCGATACAAGAAAAAATAGAAGAAACACGCGAAAAATATCAAGAGCTTAGAGATCGTGGCCAAGAAATGGTTGATCGCGGCCGTGAACGCCTAGAAAAAACGGCAGAAGGTGTGCGCGAGCGAGCATCTGACATTAGAGATCGTGGCCAAGAAATGGTTGATCGAGGTCGTGAACGACTAGAAGAGACAGCAGAAGGAGTACGCGAGCGAGCATCTGATATTAGAGACCGTGGACAAGAAGTGGTTGATCGAGGTCGTGAACGACTAGAAGAAACGGCAGAAGGTGTACGCGAGCGAGCATCTGACATTAGAGACCGTGGTCAAGAAGTGGTAGATC
>Ga0257119_1001733_pt1 | contig 14480 bp, 17 predicted proteins | sample SI112_200mmetaG_FD_190179 | JGI IMG/M metagenome (GOLD analysis project Ga0257119, IMG submission 190179) | Marine microbial communities from Saanich Inlet, British Columbia, Canada - SI112_200m | ecosystem: Environmental > Aquatic > Marine > Inlet | place: Canada: British Columbia | collected... | reverse complement strand
AACCGTCGGGCTGGCGGGGTTAGCCTTTGGAGAGAATGGAAGACTTAGGATCGAAAATTCGATTTTGAGCGGTTCTCTATGAATTAGGAATCTCCTGGCTTTAGCCATGGGGAGCTGTCAAGAGCCCCGATGTAGATCTAGCTCATAAAAACTCTCTTTTCTCACTAAAAGGGATATTAACCATGCCTTTTAGGATATATTCACTGTTATTTAAACATAGATGAATATCTCATATGCCTATTGTAGGGTCTTTTACAAGAATATTTTTTTTAAGTATTTTTATTATTTTTATTATTTTTATTATTTTTATTTTTTATGTTTTTGATATATCAACATTTAAAAAAATAGATGTTATGAAAATCATAACAAAAAATCCTTATATTCATTTTTGTATAGCAGGAATCATCTTATCAGATTTAAGTCATCTCCTATTAGATATAAAAAAATTTTAAAACAATTTTTCATTTTGATTTTTATCAATAATTAATTAAATTATTCCCCTTTTAACTAAAAATGAGATAATAATATGAGTTCTACCAAACCCTGTTCTTTAAGACAGCAACATAGCTACGGTCCTGAAAGATCACACGGACCGAAACAAAAAAAATATCAACCTTATGAAAGACGACCAGGACAACCTTCTATATTTGCTACATGTGAATCTAACCTAGCCAAATTAATTTCAAATTATATGAGAGAAAACGTCAGAGAACAACCTGCTACTACCTGGCGATCTGAAATAATTAGAAATTGGGAATTACATAATATTCATCTAGCTCTAGAAAGACATCATGCCCTGCATTGTGATTGCAAAGACAAACAATCTTATCTAAACACAGTGCAAATAGTTCATAATACAACAAGAGAAATTTTTACCTTAGGTGGCTCATGCATGCAACACCTAACAGTTTTTGAAAAATTCAAGTTCATTCCAGAACTATTTAAATCTTTACAATCTCTTGCAGATGCTACTGCAGATCGAACCATATTAGTAGATAAAGAATTAATAAATTTTGCTCATCAAAAAAAAATTATCACCGAAAAAGATAAAATAAATTATCTAAAGGCCATTTCAGATAAAAAACATGGATATGCTTTAGCTGTTTTTTCAGAAGACAGAGTAAAAAGAATAAATAACACTTTGAAACGTAATTTCATTACTCGATAAACTTAAGCTTAGCCGATTAAAGACTTGATCGGCTCAAAGCTTTTACGATGAATGCAGCAAGGACCATATCTAAAAATAGAATCTCTATGCTGTTTGGTTCCGTACCCTTTATGTTTTGCAAAGCTATATTCAGGATACTTTTGATGATATTTTTCCATAATATCATCTCTTGTTTGTTTAGCTATTATCGATGCCAGAGCAATAGAAATGGATAAACTATCACCTTTTACTAATAAAGTAGCATCTTCAATTTCTTTTGGTTTATGAATACCATCTATCAAAGTATGATCGGGTCGTACAGACATATTAAAAAAAGATTGTTTCATAGCAAGCAAAGTTGCTTGCAAAATATTTATCTCATCAATAGTTTCAGCATCTACAATACTAACAGAATAAATAATAGACGGTTGTTTTAACACTTCGTTGTATATTTTTTTTCTTTTCAAAGGAGTTAGCTTTTTACTGTCATTTACCCCTTCTATAAAAAAATCATCGCGAATAATACAACATGCTGCAACAACAGGTCCAGCTAAAGGACCTCTACCTGCTTCATCAATCCCGGCTATATATTTATACCCTTTTTCCTTAAGCTTTCTTTCATAAACATACATGCTTTCTAAACGAGATTTTTCTTTTTCACTTAACACAACACTGCCTAAATATAATTTTTTACAAGCATAATAGATGTGATAATAGACGATGTCAATAACGGTTTAAAAAATAGAAAAAAACAACACGATAAGATAAACTATGCATTAGAAGAATCAACTAAATAAAGAATAACCATGCAAAAAAACTTACGTATAAAAAACTTTCCTATTTCTTTTTTTTCAATAGTAATGGGGCTTACAGGATTTTCTATTAGTTTGCAAAAAGGTATAGAAATATTGCATCTATCATCAATTTTACCAAATTTTTTTCTATATTTTGCTATTTCTGTTTTCTTTGTATTAACAATCTCTTATATAAGAAAAATATGTTTATTTCCATCTTTAATAAAAGCTGAATTTTTCCATCCTATAAAAATTAATTTCTTTCCGACTTTTTCAATTAGTATACTTCTTTTCAGCGTAGCCTTTTTAAATATTAACCTAACGATATCAAAATATTTATGTCTTGTAGGAATGATTTTGCACTTAATATTTTCTATATTTATTATATCTATCTGGATACAACATAAATTCGCAATAACACATATGAATCCTTCATGGTTTATTCCAGCTGTTGGTAATATTTTAATACCAGTAACAGCTGTTACTCATTTTCCATTAGAGATTTCTTATTTTTTCTTTAGCGTAGGATTTTTCTTTTGGGGAATACTTCTTGTAGTATTTTTCTATAGAATATTTTTTCACGAACCTTTAGCTGAAAAGCTATTACCGACTCTATTTATTTTGATAGCTCCACCATCAATTGGATTTATTGCATATTTCAAACTATCTGCAGAAGTAAATGATTTTGGTAAAATTCTTTATTATTTCGCTCTATTTCTAACAATACTTATGTTTTCTCAAATAAAAATGTTTACTAAGATCAAGTATTATCTTTCTTGGTGGGCTTATTCATTCCCTCTAGCAGCTATCAGCATAGCAAGCGCTTTGATGTATCACACAAGTAAAGCTTATATTTTTAAAAGCATTTACTTAACATTGTTACTTATTTTAACAATAGTAATTGCGATATTAATAATTAAGACTCTTACATACATAAGAAATAAGAAAATTTGTATTGAAGAAGAATAAAAAAAACAGCTTATTGTTTTATCAATAAGCTGTTAATAAACTTTTATTTATTTTCTTCTTCTTTTGAATGTTCTTTTACAGCTACTTCAGCCTTTGCTTTAGCTTCCACTTTCACACCTACTTTCACTGCAATTTTCTCTCTTATCTTAGCTTTTTTACCTGTAGCGCCTCGAAGATAATATAATTTAGCTCTTCTCACCTTTCCTGAACGAACAACTTCTATTTTACTTATACGAGGACTATTTACTAAAAACACTCTTTCCATAGAACTACCATAAGCATTTCTATAAACAGAAAAAGTTTCAGAAAGACCTGATCCTTTTTTAGCTATCACTACGCCTGTAAACATCTGAATTCTTTCTTTTTGTCCTTCAATAACACGAGTATGAATCTTTATCGTATCACCAATCTTGAATGACACATTTTGTTTATTAATATATTTTGCTTCAAATTCTTCAATGAGCTTACCTTGCTTACTCACTTTACCGTCTCCTTAATTTTTTCATTAACTTGTTTTACATGAAAGTGCTTGTACAAAAGATCTGGCCTTTTATTAGAAGTTTTTTCCAAACTCTTTTATATCTCCATTTTTCGATCTCTTTATGATTACCTTCTTTCAATACTGTGGGAACTTCTATCCCTTCAAAATTTTCCGGTCTAGTATATTGAGGACATCCAAAAATATTATTCTGAAAGGAGTCTCTCTCTTTCGACTCAGGATGACCAAGTACATCAGGAATAAACCTAGACAAAGCATCTACTAAGACCAAAGCTGCCGGACAACCACTTGTCAAAACATAATCTCCAATACTGATCTCTTCATCAACTTCTTTTTGAATAGCTCTTTCATCTATTCCTTCATAATGACCACATAAAAGTATTAAATGATCTTTACTAGCTAAGTCCTTGCATTTTTTAGCTGTTAATTTCTCCCCTTGAGGAGACAAATAAATCACATGAGAATTTTCTTTTTTTACACTTCTTATAGCATCTACAACAGGTTGAGGTGACAAAACCATACCAGGCCCTCCTCCATATGGACGATCATCAACTCTTCTATGTTTATCTAGTGAAAAATCTCTAATATCAACTAAATTAATATTTATTATATCTTTATCTATAGCTCTTTTAATAATACTTTGGTTAAAAGGACTATCAAAATAGGTAGGAAAAAGAGATAAAATATCAATTTTTTTCATGTTTTATTTATTTTCAATTAATGCCTTAAAAGATGAAGGAGCTGCTCTTTTAACTAAAGCTTTAGCTTTATCTGTTATTCTAGCTCCCATTTTTATCCAATGAGAAACTTTTTCTCCATCGATAAAAACTTCTTTTTCGCCTTCTCCAAATGGATTGTACCATCCGAGTTTTTCAATATATTTACCATCTCTTGGTGCTCTTTCATCAGCTAATACCAAACGAAATGATCTTCTATTCTTTCTTCCTTGTTGCCTTAGTCGAATCACTAATGCCATAAATTTCCTCCAAATTGACTCTTTAACTGTTTCATGTTAGGTGCAAAATTTTTTAATCCGCCTTTTGTCGGCATCTTTTTTAACATTTGTTTAATTCTTTTAAAACTCTTAACCATTCTATTAACTTCATCAATAGTACAACCACTACCGCTCGCTAATCTTTTTCTTCTAGAAAAACCAAGACCAACAGTCTCTTGTCTTTCATTTAAAGTCATAGACATGATAATAGCTTCTATTTTTTTTAACTTCCCTTCCGGCATATCAAAATCACTAAAAGCCGACGCCCCGGGTATCATTTTTAAAAGGCTTTTAAAAGACCCCATTTTCTTAAGCATTCCCATTTGTTTTAGATAATCTTCGTAATTAAATGTCGCTTTTTTGAGTTTCTTTTGTAAAGATTTTGATTCTTCTTCACTAATATTTTCTTCAGCTTTTTTCACTAGGTTAATTACATCACCCATACCCAAGATTCTATCTGCCATAGATTTTGGGTGAAACACCTGCAAATCATCAATTTTTTCGCCAATTCCTTCAAATTTCAAAGGTTTTTTCGTTATTTCAGTAATTGAAATAGCAGCACCTGCTCTAGCATTACCATCGAGCATAGTAAGTATAGTTCCCGTGATAGCTACCTTTTTATCAAATTCAAAGGCTGTTTTCACAGCATCTTGTCCAGTAGTCGCATTAGCTACGAACAAAACCTCATCAGGCTGTAAAACATTCTTAATATCTAAAAGTTCATCCATCAATGTCTCATCGACATGCAATCTACCTGCAGTATCAACAATTAACACATCATATTTTTCTTCTTGAGCTTTTTTCAAAGCTTTTTTAGCTACTTTAACAGGACTTTTCTCATCTAAAGAAAAAACTGTTAAATGAGCTTCTGAAGCTAATTTCTTTAATTGATCAACAGCAGCCAAACGTTGCAAGTCACAAGCAGCTAAAAGAACTTTTTTGTTTTTCTTTTTTAGATAAGATCCTAGTTTAACACAATGAGTAGTTTTACCAGACCCTTGCAAACCACACAGCATTATAATTGAAGGTTTTTTATCAAGTTTTAAAGTTGCTTCTTCCCCTCCCATTAAAGCTGTTAGCTCGTCATGCAAAATCTTAATAAACTGTTGAGATGGTTTTATGGATTTTAAAAGGGTTTCACCTAAAGCTTTTTCTTTAACCCTTTTAACAAAAGTACTTGCAACAGAATAGTTCACATCAGCTTCTAGAAGAGCTAATCTAGTCTCTCTGACAGCATCAGAAATATTACTTTCTGTTAGCTTCTTACTAGTAAGACTACCAACTAAATCCTGAAATTTTCCGGTTAAAGTATCAAACATAAAAATCCATAAAAAATTAAAAAGTATAATACTATGAAAAGTCTTTCCTTTTCAAGTGAAAAGAACTTTAAGCTAAGCAAATAGAATCTTCAAAGTAAATTATTTTTTTTAAAAAAAATAATTATATCAAAAAATCAACTCACATCTAATAACTAAATTTTTTATTTATATATTTTTCAAAAAACAAAAACGATCATTACCATAATAATCTTTTACAATCTCAACATCTTTGTATTTTTCATTTGAAAAAATTTCTTTAATTCTTTTCCCTTGCTTATACCCTATTTCTAAAAAAACCTCTGCCCCCTTATTTAAGATTAAATTAAGACCTTCATTTAATCTTAAATAATATTCCAATCCATCTCTATCAGCTAAAAGAGCAATTTTTGGCTCAAAATTTTTCACATCAGGGGGTAAAGATAAATATTCTTCTTTCGATATATAAGGAGGATTACAAACCACAAAATCAACTTTCATCCCATTTAAAGGGGTTAAAAAATCCCCTAAAATAAAAGTAACGTCAACATTATTTTTTTTAGCATTTTTCTTAGCAATATCTAATGCTTTATCAGATATATCTACTCCAATCACTTTAATAGATGGTATTTTCTTTTTTAAAGAAATACCTATACATCCTGATCCACAACACAAATCTACAAGGACTTTATTTTCTACATTAGTTAATCTTTTTTCTATTAAATCAACCAGTTGCTCTGTTTCATTTCTTGGAATTAAAACTGAAGGATCAATATCTAGTTTTACATTATAAAAGTCTCTTTCTCCTAGTATATAGTCTAATGGTTCATTATTCATTTTTCTTTTAAGCAAACTATTTATTACCTCAACCTCTTCTTTTTTAAGTTTTTTATCTAAATACAAATGAAACTCTAACCTAGGAATTTGCAAAACATGAGAAATAATACAGTGCAAAGAAAATATATAACCCTCTTTATTTTCTCTTTTTTTCAAAGAGTGCTCATTGATTAAGTTTTGAAGAGTATTCATTTTAAGAAGATAATTTTTTTTGATAAAAATAAGAAACTAAAGGCGCTGCAATCTCATCCAAATCACCTTGCATGATTTGATCCAATTTATATAACGTTAAATCTATTCTATGATCTGTAATTCTGTTTTGAGGAAAGTTATAGGTTCTAATTCTCTCAGACCTATCTCCTGTGCCTACCTGTTCTGACCTTAAATCGGATTGTTCTTTTAGCTTTTTCCTTCTGACTTCTTCGACTATTTTTGCAGAAAGTAACCTTAAAGCTTTTTCTTTATTTTTATGCTGGCTTCTTTCATCTTGGCAACACACTACAGTTCCAGTTGGCATATGAGTTATTCTAACAGCAGAATCAGTCGTATTAACATGCTGACCTCCAGCTCCAGAAGCTCGATAAGTATCAATTTTCAACTCTTTTTCATCAAAATCAACTTTTTCGCCTTCCGTTGGCTCCAATAATACAGCTATAGTAATAGCAGATGTATGTAAACGCCCTTGGGTTTCTGTTGCAGGAACACGCTGCACTCGATGAGTGCCCGCTTCATATTTTAAAAGTCTATGAACATTAGTTCCAGAAAGAGCCATAACATATTCTTTATAGCCTCCTACTTCCGAGACAGCCGTAGATAAGATCTCATATTTCCAGCCTTTATTTTCTGCATAATATTTATACATCCTGGCAACATCAGAAACAAACAAAGCAGCTTCATCACCACCAGTTCCTGCTCTTATTTCTAAAATAATATTACGATTATCGTTAGGATCTGGAGGAACTAATAATGTTTGAAGCTTTTTTTGATAAATATCTTTTTGATTTTGAAGATCTTCATTTTCTTCTTTAATAACTAAGATAAGTTCTGGATCACTTTCCGAAAGCAAAAGATCTTTGTTCTCTACAAGTTGAAAAGAAACTTTCTGCAAATATTCCCAAGCTTCTTTTATCTGATTTAGATAAGAATGCTCTTGAGAAAGTTTTCTATATTCCTCTTGATTAGAAAAAACATCAGGGTCACCCAGTCTATTCTCTACTTCTTGAAGACGAGACAAGAGGCGTTTTACTTTCTCCTCCATATATCATTATTTCTTTTTAGTTTTTTTCGCTAGTTTTTGCTTATTAGCTTCTTCTTGTTTTTCTTGATGTTCTTTATTTTCTTGCTGTTTTTTCTGATATTTTTTAGTAAACTTATCAACTCTACCTTCTGTATCTAAAAACTGTTGACTTCCTGTAAAGAAAGGATGAGAAGCACTTGATACAGCTACTCTAAAAACAGGATACTCTTTTCCTTCAAAAACTTCTTTTTCTTTAGGATGCAAAGTACTACCACATACAAATTTAAATCCAGTAGAAGAGTCGACAAACAATACTTCTTGATATTGTGGATGAATATCGTCTTTCATTTAAGTTTCTCCATTTATAAATTCCAAAGAAACTATACTACCTCAAAAAACCTATAAAATACAAGAACTTTGCTTAACCTTCATAAGATAAAAAATAAAAAAATCACTTTAATACCCTAAAGCTATTGCAAAAAAATAAACAATCTTCTGTACTTTCTAAAAAAGGAAAGATAAAAATATGTTTCATTCAAATTATTCTTTTAGCCCTAAAAAGATTCAACCCATAATAAAATATTTAGCTTTAACCATTGCTACCTTCTCAATTTTCTTCACTTTGATAGCCCCTTTTATTAAAATAAATTTTCCTTTATTTTTGCTGCTTTCTAAATTAGGGATAAGCAAAGGGTTGATCTATCAATTTATTAGCTGTTTTTTTGTAACGTTTGAATATGGGCTTTCTCTTGGATTTCTAGTAAAACTAATGTTTTGTTTATATATTATATGGATTGCAGGAGAAAACCTTATAGTAAATACTAGTAAAATCCAATTTGCTATTTTCTATTTTGGATGCGGCATCTTTTCTTCTCTTGCAGCTTATTTAGTTGAATTCCTAGGATATCCGCTATATTTGCATTCAGGTTTATCTTGCTTAGTTTTTGGGCTTCTTACATCTTGGATGATGTTTAATACAACTTCTCAGATAATACTTTTTTTCTCTTTAAGAATTCCCATAAAATGGCTCGTCAGCGCCACAATTGGAATATCTTTATTATCAGATTTTTCAAGATCCGATTTTGTTAGTTTTTTTGCTACTCTTGCAGCAATTATTTTCTCTTACTTTTTTACATTAATTGTTTGGAAAATGAGAAGTCCTTTTAACTTTTTACAGAAATTTGAAATTAAGCTTTTAAATATTTTCTATAGCAATCTTTTTAAGACAAAAACAAAGATCTATGATTTCAAAACAGGTAAATCACTGAATGATTCCTGATAACAGGCTTTCTTTTTTTCTTTTATTTTGAAAAAAAGTTTTTAACAAGTAAGAACTTTCTTCTTTTAATATGCCTCCTTCAATTTCAACTTCGTGCATAGGATGTTTTTTTTCAAAAACATTTATCCAGCTACCATTTGCTCCCACTCTCATATCATCAGCGCCATATACAACCCTTTTTACTCTAGCATTTAAAATCGCACCAGAACACATAAGGCAAGGCTCTAAAGTGCAATATAAAGTAGTATCTAAAAGTCTCCAATTATGAAAAAACTCAGCTCCTGAAGTTAAACATATCATCTCTGCATGAGCCGTAGCATCTCTTAAAAGCTCCACTTGATTATGTCCTCTTGCTACAATTCTATTTTCAAAAACTAAGACAGCTCCAACCGGTACTTCTTTTTCTTTTAATGCTTTTTTTGCCTCTTTCAATGCTTCATTCATAAAAAAAAGATCTTTTTGTTCTTGAGTATCGAAATTATTAAAAGTCATATTTTTCCCTAATTAATCTATCTATATAAATTTAACAAATTAACAACGACATATCAATAGATTTAAAAGGAAAAATGCAATATTATTTTTATAAAAAACCATGTCAAAAATTTTTATTAATAGACAAAGTTCTTTTTGAGAGTTGATATCATAATCCAAATAAGTTAAAATGAATACTTTCAATAAGAATTAATTATTATAAACCCCATATACTAGGGAGTAAAGGTTTCATGTCACTCGATAAAGGTACAAAAGAAGAAATTACAAAAAAATTTCAATTACATGAAAAAGATACAGGCTCAGCAGATGTTCAAATAGCTATTCTAACTGAACGTATAGCTGAACTGACAGAACATCTTAAAGCCAATCCAAAAGATCATGCTTCAAGACTTGCTCTTTTAAAACTAGTTGGTCAAAGAAGAAAATTACTAGATTACTTAAATTCTACAGATACAGAACGTTATCAAAAACTTATTAACAGATTAAGCTTAAGAAAATAAAAACTTTAATGTGAAGGTGCTATTTAATAAAAAAGCACCTTCATGTCAAAAAATATTTGAGGTTTTTTTGATAACAAATTATTCTTCCTCTTTTCTTTATCTTATCGTTCATACATCACACAGGAGCAAATAAATAGATGAAAAAGAAAACTCTAAAAATTCATCTTGGTAATGAAACAGAATTAATATTCGAAACTGGCAAAATTGCCAAACAATCTAATGGAAGTGTTTTTCTACATTGCGGAGATACAACAATATTATCAACAGCTTGTGCTTCATTAAAAGCATCAGAAGAAATTGATTTTTTTCCATTACGAGTTGACTATCAAGAAAAATTTTCCTCGGTAGGTAAAACCTTAGGTGGTTTCATAAAAAGAGAAGGAAGGTTAACTGCCCATGAAATTCTAACCAGCAGATTAATAGACCGTACCATAAGACCTCTTTTCCCTGATGGTTATTTTAATGAAGTGCAAATACTAACTTATGTTTATTCATATAACGGCAAACATATGCCGGACGTATTAGGCATGTGTGCAGTTTCAGCTGCTTTAGCTATATCTGATATTCCTTTTAGCAAGCCTATTGGTGCTGTAAGAGTTGGAATGATCAATAATGAATTTATTATTAACCCCACCCCAGAACAAAAAAAAGAGTCTACTTTAGATCTTGTTATGGGAGGAAGTGAAGATGCAATACTGATGGTCGAAGGTTTCTGTGATTTTCTAACAGAAGATCAAGTAATAGAAGCTATAGAATTTGGTCATAATGTTATCAAAAAAATCTGCTCGAATATTGCTAAATGGGCTGAAGAGATCGGCAAAGAAAAAGAACTATCAACAGTTATCAAAACACCTCAAGAGATAACAGATAAAATATTACAACTTTCAAAAGAATCTTTAGAAGGCGCTTTAACAATTGTTAATAAAAAGCAAAGAGAACAAGTTTTAAGAGACATCTTTACTAACATAGAAAATACATTATGCAATAAAGAAGCCCCTCTCTATTCACTACGTGATGTAAAAACTGCTTTTAAAAAAGTTACCTCCAATATCATGAGAAAAATGATTCTAGAGGAAAACAAAAGAATAGACGGCAGAAAATTAGATGAGATTAGATCTATTGATGCTGAAATAGGAATTTTATCTAGAACTCATGGTAGTGCTCTTTTCACAAGAGGAGAAACACAAGCTCTAGCAGTTTGTACTCTTGGTGGAGAAAACATGGCGCAAAGATACGAAAATATTCATGAAGAAGGAACTCAAAAGTTTTATCTTCAATATTTCTTCCCTCCTTTTTCTGTAGGAGAAGTAGGACGTAATGGTCCTCCTGGGAGAAGAGAAATAGGTCATGGTAAATTAGCTGAAAGAGCATTAGCTGCAGTATTACCTAGTGAAGAAGAGTTCCCTTACATCATTCGTTTAGAATCTAACATAACAGAATCAAACGGTTCTTCATCGATGGCTTCTGTTTGTGGTGGATGTTTAGCTTTAATGGACAGTGGAGTTCCTATTAAAAAACCGGTTTCCGGTATTGCAATGGGACTTGTCTTAGAGAAAGATAACTATAAAATACTATCAGACATTATAGGCGCTGAAGATGCTCTTGGCGACATGGACTTCAAAATAACAGGAGACCATGAAGGTATCACAGCTTTCCAAATGGATATCAAAGTAGAAGGAATCACCAAAGAAATAATGCATGCAGCATTAAAACAAGCTAGAGATGGAAGAAAATTCATCCTAGATAAAATGCTTGCAATATGCCCTTCTACAAAAAATGAACTATCAATGTATGCTCCTAGAATAGTTACATTAAAGATCAAGCCAAGCCAAATAGGAACAGTTATTGGACCTGGCGGTAAACAGATAAGATCTATTATAGAAGAGACCGGCGTTGACATAGACATTAATGATGATGGTATTGTAAGAATATTAGCAAATGATCCTGCTTCATTAGAGCAAGCAAGAGCACAAATAATAGATTTAACGGCTGATGTAGAAATAGATAAAGTCTACAATGGTAAAATAGTATCTATAGTACCTTTTGGTCTTTTTGTAGCAATATACTCAAAAGAAGGATTATGCCACATTTCTGAGGTTTCGCATCAAAGAATAGAAGATTTAAGAGACTTCTATAAAGAAGGCGATTCAATCGAAGTAAAAGTAATCGACATAAATGATAGAGGGCAAATAAAATTAAGCCACAAAGCTCTTATCAAAAAAGAAGACGAAAAAAAATAATTCTTAAATAAATTTTACTAGCAAAAACTTCCCTTATTATGATAAATAAAAGTCATAGAGGGAAGTTTTTTTATGCGTATATTAATAATAATTTCTATTTGTATTTCTACATTCATTTTTGCAAATACTCAAACTTTTTTAAAAATCAATGATGAAGGTGTATTCCCCACAAAATGGGAAAGTAAAACCAAGAATGACACTATTTATATTAAAGGAGAAGACAAAGAAGGTTTCACTGAAATAGAGACATCTACTCTCTATACATTAAAAAAAATCAAATTCAATTCAAAAATTACTACTGATGAATATGTCTTATGTAGAGACAATAATTTATTAATAGCTGCAGGCAATATAAATAACAAAGTCATCTATAAAGAATATAACATTGGCAATACAGCTTGGTTTCAAGAATTTTATTTTGATTTCAAACCATTTATCTCATCTTCTGAAATGACTAAAAAATTCTATGTTATAAATCCAAAAGATTTTTCATTAAATAAACTAATAGCAAAAAAAGAAGCTCAAGAAACCATAACCATAAAAAATAATAAATATTCAGCTATCAAAGTAATGATTACCCTACCAGGGATCAAAGGAATGTTCTGGAAAGGGTACATATGGTTTGATAATGAAAGCTGTGAGTTTTTGAAGTTAAGATTAAATGAAGGCCCTAAAACACCATATACAACGATCATTATAGACCCTAAAGATTAATTCTAATAACTCTTGCATAAGATTACCTAGTCCTTTCCTACAGATATAAATATATACTTATTTATAGGATAAGAAGTCATTACATCACTAATCTTCTTATCAAAGATCATGAAATCTTAAGATTCATATTTTTGAATTACTTCAGAGAAAATAATATTCAAGTTATCAAAAAACTTCTCTATTTTAACTGATGGATCTTTAGCGAAAAAAGAAGAAGTATAATTTTCTATTCTAACTCGTAATTTCAACCATTGAAGATCTAAACTTTGCAGTATTTGTTTTACATCTTCACTATGACCCCATATTCTCGTAGCATCTTGTATTATTTCTTCTGCTTTTTCTTCATCTTGAATTTGCAAATCACGAATAACAGTTTGAGATAAATTTTCCGCTCCATTATAAAACCACTCTAAAACACCTATCCAGGTACACATTTTTTCATGATCTATTTGAGAAGGAAAATCTCTTTTAACAACAGTTTGCAGATGTTTTAAAAACATCTCTCTATTTCTAATTATCTGTGTATGAGTTGATGAAATAACATCTTCATCCATCTTTCGTAAATAAACACAAACTTTTTTTAAAGACAGTATAGCAAAAGCTTTTTCTGATCTTAATACATAAGCACAAAAATAAAGAGTAAACGTTTTTAAAGAATTTTCTATAACGGAAAAAACATTTTTTTCTTTTATTGGGATTCTATCTTCTACCAGCCTATTTCCCAAACGATCAATAGCCCAAAGACGTTGAATACCACAATTTATAGGAAGACCCATAGCTTTCACCATATTAAAATTTAGAAAGCTTATTTTAACATAAAAAAGAAAGAAAATAAATTAAATAAAACATTACTAATTAATCATTATTTTTTAATTAAATTAATAATATTTTTATGATATAAAAAATATTTTAGTAAATTAATTTTTCTCTACAATACCAGAACCTAAGATCTTTTGAGCTATTTCAGGTTTACCTCTATAAAAAACTTTCCCACTACCATAAACGGTCACATTAAGCTTGTTTACTGCATACACGTAAATAACCCCACTACCGCTTATCATCACCTTACTAGTGTCTGTAATAAATTCACCACCGTTATATTTCCCGGCTCCTATTATCTTAATTTCTTGAGAAACCGCATTACCTGAAGTAATAATTTCTCCAGATCCATTAATATCACCTTCAAAAGTTTTAACTTTTAGACTTAGTCTAGCAGAGGTTGCTCCATTTAAAATAACCTGCAAATTATCACAAACAAGAGTGTTTTCTGTTTCCACATCTCCTGTTCCTGAAAAAGACACTTTTTTAAGATCATTTACAGTAATCCAGATACTAACTTTACCTCTATTTTTCATCTTCGGACTGTTTCGATCTAAAGGAATTTTGAACAAATTAACTAAAAAATTTTTAATTTGAGGAAAACAGTTCTTTTTATGCTGATTTCGTGTGATTTTTGGTGTTTTCAATGTTACAAACCGAAAAA
>Ga0257119_1001720_pt1 | contig 14542 bp, 13 predicted proteins | sample SI112_200mmetaG_FD_190179 | JGI IMG/M metagenome (GOLD analysis project Ga0257119, IMG submission 190179) | Marine microbial communities from Saanich Inlet, British Columbia, Canada - SI112_200m | ecosystem: Environmental > Aquatic > Marine > Inlet | place: Canada: British Columbia | collected... | reverse complement strand
CGCCTTTCGATATACGTCCTTCTCCACCTTCTATGTTGGTAAAGTCAGACATTCTAGCGGTTACTTCACTGTTGATTCGTATATTAACTATAGGTTGTTTAGACTTAAATTCACCGAACTCAAGCTCCATGAAATTAGGAACACCTTTGTTCTCTACTTTAGAAGCCTCTTGTCCTTCTCTAATAGCTACATCTGTATCGCTTTCTTCAACTTTAGTTTTTTGCTTTCCAGCAGTTTCCATGTCTCTTTCGATTTTTGATTTAGCGTTCTTTAATGTACTGAACGTAACATCTTTGCCTGCGTCATTTTTAAGGCGTTTACCGTCTTTGATTACCGCAAAATTCTTAGTAGCTTTAGTGCTAGACAGTCTGACAATACTGTAATTACCGAAATCGTATTGAATATCAGGCTTTACTTTTTGTAAATCAAATAGATTCTTGTGTGTTATTTTTTTATTCTTTACATATTTAGTTACTTTTTCAGTGGTTTTTTCTAATTCTACTTTAGCCTCTTTTAATTCTACTGTCTTTTTAACAGCAACACGATCAGTAAAACCTCTAACACTAATATTACTAGCCTCTAGTATGGCAACTTGCTGTTCACCAGTCTTAGAGTCTTTGTATAATATAGAATCATAACCCTTTGATTTTAATATAGAAACTGCTTTAGCTAGTTGCTGGCCTTCTGGCAAACTCTTAACACTATCGTATTCTTTTTTTGTAAAGCTTGCTGGATCATTGGTTCTAACTCTATAAAACAATTCAGCAATACCTAGTCCAGATGTGAAGTCATTAGTAATAACAGATTCTTTTCCAATCTCTCTAACGTCTAGTGGTGTGTTGTATTTAACAATAGCTCTGACATAGCTTGGATTATTCATATTAGAGGCTAAGAAAGATGCTTGTGCATCAGTACCAAAACGAACAATACTACTGTTAAATGCTGGGTTAAAGTAGCCTATTCTATACGCGTTTTCCGTTGGAATAGCATCAGCAGAAATCATGTCTGAAACTTTGGTTACATGAGTTGCTATTATTTCTGTTTCAACACCATCATGTTCAAACTCTATCTTGTCAATTCTATCTAGTACGTTTTCAAGTCCTTGTTTTTCAGCTACCTTGTCTTGTGAATGAAATCCTGTTTTCCTGTAATGGTCTTGCTCTCTAATCTGCTCAAGGTCACTAGCTATCTTCTCATTAAAAACTTCTATTTTTGCACCAGATGTTGCTACATATTCTTTACCTACAGCGTCTTCTAACAATGACTTAGCATTATCTCTTACAGCTTGTGCTTTTTCATGTTCGCCAGCCTCTTCTAAAACCTTAGCAGCAGCATCAACTTCTTTTAAGATGCCTTCAATAATTCTGTCAGTTTCGCTAATCTCTTCTGGTTTAAACCCTTCAGCAGTTCTTTTGTTTATTATCTCTTGAACCTTAACAAAGTTCTCGTCAGTAATAATTTGTCTACCCTTAGATTCAGCATCGTTTGCAATAGCTTTAATTTGTGTAGCGTTAATATCGCCTTCAAAGTCCTTTAATACCCAGTTACCTTCTCTGTTCATTTCAAAGATAATTTTGCTGTATTGACCTTTAGCTTTTCCAGGTTTAGGTGATGTTTGATCTATGTTTATTACTAAGCCAGTTGCTTTATCAACATTACCAGAGGCTTTACCTATATCAGCTCCCTCCACTGTTTCAGCCATGATTTCAAGTGTTGTCTTTTTACCGTCCTTACCTACAACAAAAAACCTTGATACTTTTACATCTTGATTATCAATAACAACCGTAGTTTTCTTAACTCTTTCCATGCGTTGATACATCTCAGTCACATGGGTTAGATAAAAGTCATGTAGTTCAAATTCATTCTTAGCAAGAAGTTCTGCTAGTTCTCTACCTAGTTGAGGATTTCTGTTAATTTCCTCCTCTACCAATCTAGGATCAATTCCATATTGAGCATACATCCTTTCAAGGTGCTTCTTCATGTAGCCTTTTTGTTTGCGTTGAATATCTTTCACACCTTGGCCAGCTGATTTTAATGAATAGGTTGAAAACTTCAATACTGATAACACTGTTAAAACGCTAGTAAAGTCATCTGTAGTAGGTGCTTTTCCAGTATGAATAAAACTACTTGAAGTGGACATTGCCGCTGCTTCAGTTAATAAGCTTGTGCCTGAAATAAAAGCTCTACTCGCCATTGTCTTGCCAGAAATGCCTGCTGATGTTAAGGCATATTTGGTTAATGCGCCTGCACCGCCAGTAAGCAAACCAACTAAGAACTCTTTACCACCCTCTTTACGGGCATGTTGTAGTATTTGGATAAAGTCAGTTTCGTTTTCAATTACTTGGCTTTTCATCAAGTCCATATATACAGTTCTAATAGTTGCAGGAACACCAAATGCAGCGCCCATAGCACAACCTGTTGTTATTCCTCCCCCTACCAAAGCCTTTCCTTTTGCTGATGGCACTTTTTTGGCAGCCCATGTAGCTGTTCCAGAACATAGTTTCGTTGCGGCCCAACCAGCAGGAATCATAATAGGTAAGTCAGATAACACAGCAGCAACATCAAATAGACGTTGTATAGTCCAGTCTTGATTAGAGTAAGCTTGAGTTGCCAAGAAGAATTGTGCTAAATTCTCAATAGAATCTGGATCTCCTTTTAAAGACAATTCAATATTATTAACAAGGCCAATTACTGACTGCATACTAGCAATTCTTACAGCATCCTCTTTAGTCCAGTGTTTTTCTAAGCTAGATGTGTCTTTAGCTTTCTCAATATACTTATTAAGCTCTGTGAAGTATTGTTTTTCTTCTTCTGACATATCATCAGATATATTATATAACCTTATCTTCTGAAACGCATCTTTGGTAAACGCTTGCATAAGCATAGCATCATTCATCATTATTATCTGTTCATCTGACATTGATGATTCTGGGGTAATATCAGTATGTGATATTTGTCTATAAGTATTTTCAAACTTACTTAGATTCTCTTTTACTTCTTCCCAAGGAGTTCCTGCTATAACAGAGTTATTAACGTATTCTGCAACATCAAGGTTTCCTTCCCACATGACAGACAACAAAGCTTTTCTTGTTTCAGTAGGATATAAACTATAATCTTCGTAGTTCTTTTTAGCGTGGTCAGCCTCCTCCCATCTACCACCTTGATAATCTTGTTCTAATTGAAACCAAGAATTATTTCCATTATTATGCTCAAACAGGTATTGTTTGCCTGGTGTTAGTTCTGACTCTCTCGCTTTTCTATCAAAATTGAACCTACCGTCACTACCGCCCACTTGTATGTATGGACTAAATCCTGCATCTAATTGAGGGGTTATAGTTGATAATTTAGGCTTGTTAGTTCCGCCTAATATACGATAGAAGTTAGAACTTCCTACACCTGTTTCATTTGCTACTTCTTGATCTGTGAATCCAGCATCAAGCATTTGCTTTCTCTTCTCTATAGAGCGTGCATTTATCTCATCAATTGTCCAACCAAATCTTGTTGTTTCAGCTAATGTTGTCATTCAGTACCTTTGTTAAATTTGGATTTTGTAGAGTTCATCCACTTTATTCTGTTTTCGTAGTTAAACCAAGTTTCTTCTCCATTTACAAATAAATCTTCACCATCAGCATCTTTTTGGTTATAACCTGGATGTCCTTCATCAAATGTTATCTTATTCCTATGATCGCCACTATTATTAAATGCAATTTTAGAATCATAAAAATACTTGTGTTGTTGCTCTGTAACTCCCATCTTAACTACTGATGGTCTTCCATATATCATAAATCTTTGTAATTTTTGTTGTTTTAATTTATCTGCTGACCAGTCTTGTTCAGCTTTCCATTGTTGTAAGAAATTCATAGTTTGAGAAAATGTATCGGCTTCTGTTAAATTATTTTGAATTATCTTATCTTCTATAAGCGCCTCTATCTCTGCTTTTTGAGAACCAGATACCTTATAATTTTCATATAACTTTTCTATATTTTTTGTTGCAATAGTTGATTCATCAACATCAACAGGCTCTGGTCTAAATAGATCCACTAGCCAATCTGGCATCCAAGAAGATTCCTCAATTTGATTTAAAGCTTCTTCTGTTTCTTTTTTCTGAACCTCTTTTAAAATTTGATTAGTGTTAGGCTTTCCTGAAACGACATTATTAATAACAGTATCTACAATATACTTGTCACTTAATGGGTCTAACATATCTTTATAGCTTAACTTATCGTTCTTATAGCCATCTTTTAACGCTTGTTGCAATTCTTTCTTAAACGTTGCTTCTTTATCAGCAGCAGCATTTTTTAAAGCCTTTCCAACCTTACTACTACCTAAATTACTCATCCATGTTGGGCGGCCGCCACCACCTCTGAACACATTATTAGCATGATCCCAAGCGTCCTTTATCAAACCGTTTGTAGGTGAGTTTTTATATATTGTATCCAAATGGTTTAGTAAAGGTTGCATCTTCTCAATACCATGCTTAATTGAATATTCTATAACCTTCTGTCTAACTATCTCCTTATCACGAATAATGTCATTTTCTACATCCCACGTTCTACTTGATATTTTATTAAACGCATCATTCTCAGCAGCCTGCCAACCCTCTTTTGTTTTTGTTTTTAGTCTTTTGTGCCACTCTTCCTTACCATCAGTATCTAATGGAGCATTATCAATATGAATAGGCGACAATAAGTTTTTCTGTAACAACGTCTCTAAGCCTTGATAAATTTGTGTTTTATATACAGCCAAAGCCCTGCTTTCTGCCTTAATACGCAGATTCATATTTTTTGAAAGATTGGTAATTAGTTTTTTCTTAACCTCTTCCTTAATGGTTTTATTGTTATTAATATGAATAATTGCTTTATCATATTCATCAGCTGTATAACCACCCTCAATATCATTAATATCAAGACTCTTTCCTTTTTGACCTAAAGCGCCCTCCCATAAAGACCAAGTATCAAAATTATTCTTAGCAGTTAGTTTGTTATTGTTCCATTCATTAATATCTCTATGAGGAGTTAATCCGTTATCAGCCTCTGTATACATATTATCAATAACCTCTAAAGCTTGTTGTTTCTTAGCAATAGAAGAACTTGTTTGAATAATCTCTAAATTTTTGGAATAAATCTCATCGTCTTTTGCTTTTAACCTAGACCATCTTTGTTTTCTACCAAATATACCTGCATCTTCATAAGCAGCGTTACGAAGCTGACCAAAGATTGGCCCAAACTCTGAAACCGCTTTATCATCTTTTCCGAATGTTAGATCACCCCAAGCATCTTTCCATAAACCAGACTCCCTTGTTTGCCAAAACCCTTTGTCTTTGTTTCCTAAATACTTTGGGTCATACCTTGAGTCATTCCATTTCATACTCATATCAAGTATGCCAGTCTTCATGTCTTGAACTTGTTGTCTTATTTCACCCTGATCTAAATCATCATCGAAGGCTTTTTGTAAAGATAACGCTGCTGTGGTTATGCTGCTTCCTGCTTGCATGGCGGCTCTTCCTGATGCGCCAGCTTGGTTTATCCAACCTAAACTTCCACCCGTTGTTCCTGTGAAACCTATATTGGTTGGCTTTCTTGATGAGATTTTAATTGCCATTGTTTATCCCTTTTTATAAGCTGTGTAAGAACTAGCAGCACTTGATATACCAGACAATAATGAAGATGTTGCTTGATATTGTGACGCACTGAACTTATCTGCACCAGCAAGCCATAATTTATGTGCGTTCTTAGCACCAGTTCTATACATTTGTGCTTTATCTTCTTCTAAATCATTCAAAGTTTTCATCATGCCGAATAAAGGTGAACCAACATCAGCTGCTGCACCAGAACCACCTGCTTGTGCCATTTGATAGTGCATAGCAGCTAACATTTCTCTCTGTCTAATTTTTACATTGTAATGTGTTTTTTCAAGTTCTTGATGATATTCAACTTGTCCTGCTGTATAGGCAGCTTTTCCAGATGCCATTGCACCCTTTGCTCCCATTACACCACCTGCTACTGCTGCTGTGGCGGCTACTGCTGCTGCTATTGCTATTGCTGCCATAATTAATCACTCACCGTTAATGTTCCATGAATACCTAGTACCGTTAATGGTAAAGGCTGTTCTTGTTTAATTTCAATAATACCATCTCTATCCCAACCAAGATTAGTAACTCGTTTATCACCTGTGAATAAACCGATACCTGAACTCATAGGAGTTGATGATGTTCTAAATGGAAGTTGGTCATCATTAATCTTGACACCTGTTGTATTGAGCAATCTAACCTTAACCTCATTCCATCGTTTCTTTAATCCTTGTGCTTTGCCTGATTGAGAACCTGCCTCAACGCGCATAGTCTTTAATGTTGATGTATATCCTAATCCTACTTGAATATCGACATTAGACCAACCTACAGGTACTGATATAGATATAGCACCACTTGATACCGTTGTATCTGGGAATACAGCGTCATTTATAACTAACTTGACCGTTTCCCCTTCTAAGTGAGAAAGTCCGCTTACAGAGGTTGTAGCGGTTGATACTGTGCCTGTGATACCTGAGTCTACATTTATGTCTGGGTCTAGATATTCAACATATCTTACTACTGATCCATTGACTGTTCTTTTAACTGCTACCCATAATTGATCTTGTGTAGCATTAGTAATTACTGCAACGCTTTCTACTTCAACGTCAGTACCTCCTAATTCGTGTTCTGCCCAAGCAACTACATCTTCAGGTCTTTCATAAGTCATACTTAACAACTTACCAGTAGAAGTACAGGCCCATACGATAGAGTCTGGCTCTTGTTGGTAGTCCATGTCCTTTAAGTAACCTGATGTTATATGTTCTGCTAATAGAGTCATGTCTGGTGCTATGTAGCCATCACTTTGAAACTGATATGAAAACTCTCTTAATTTTCGTCTTGCTCTCTGTGCAAATAGAATAGCGTTACCGATTTGAATAGGAGGGATAGTCCAACTACCGTAAGTTGTTTGCTGTGTAACCATGACATTAGATGGTGTTAAAGGCTCTCCTTGTGGGCGACCTACTTTAAATTCACCACCACCTGTTCCTACAATTAAATCTCTACTTGGTTGTAACCATCTGATTACATTCACTTTATTAGTAGCAATAGCATATTCCATTGACTCATCTGCCAAGCCTGTACCTTGGTCAAAGTTCTCATAGTCTGCTGTTTGAGAACCCCAGATCGTTTGTGGATAAGTAGATGTACCTGCAAAGAATAATCTCTGCTCATAGAATGATACTGCTCTTGGGTATCCGTTGCCACTTGTCCAAGGTGAGGAACCATTCCATGTGAATGTTGGTGTTGTTAATGTCCAAGATGTATGACCTGTACGAGATAGTTTTCTTGGTGCATGATTACTATGACAGATATACATAACATCTGCTGATTGAGCAAAGTGTAGTTCTGTTAATTCAGCCTCAAGATAAGGTGATGATATTTCATAAGCAGAACCGCCAGATTGAATCTGACCATTGTCCTTATAGAAACGAATATAAGTGTCACCAAACTCTAGTACATAGGATTGAGTTACATTGAACTCGAAAGGAATTAGTCGTACTTCCTTAGAAGATGTTTTTACTTCTGAAACGAAATACATTCCGCCTCTACGAGTTGCCCCTCCATGAGGATAAACAACCATGTTGGTTAATTCACTACAACCGTTAAAATATTTCTTAAAGTCTATTTGTCCTTCAAGACGAGGACTTAACTCCCCAGCAGTAAAGTTAGACTGAAATGGATGTACTCTAGCCATTTAACCCCTGAATGATGTAAATTCGTCTGAAACTAATCCGTCTATAAACCCTTCTAAACCGTCAATACTTCTTGCTTCTTTAACCTTAGATTCGTATATTTCCCACATCTGCTTGGTTAATGAATTACTACCCGTAATAGAATATGCTAATTCTGCTGTTAAGCGAGCAGTTAGTAACTCTGTGAACATTGGGTCGAACTGTGCAGTGTCGGTAACTTGTGCAATATAAAGAATCTTTGCAGTGCCTTCGTTTGATAATAACTTTCTACCTTCAATCTTAAAATTGTAATCATCGTATTCCATCTTGAGGACACGAAGACAATAAGGACTGGTTGGTAAAGTAAACTCATAAGCATAATCAAATACAGGTGTACTTGTTAATTTGCTTAATGCTTGTCTTTCTATTGCGAAATTCCAAGGATGTGATCTTAATACAGCATCTCTTGTAGGTTCGTAAAATGCGTTACAGAGTCTTGCTCTTTCTGTATCGTCAGTTAGGGATGTGATTGGATCGTCACCAAGTTTTCTTAATGCGTTTGAACAAATGGAAACCGCTGTTGCCATATCACTTCTCCTGAATGTGGTGAGGATAACCCGTTACAGGAAACCCTCATTTTTTTATAACTTTAGTCTAGTACATAAACCAAGTAGCCAGATGCAGTATCGCCAGAAACGATAGCAGTATCCGTACTTGTTAATCTAATAGATACGCCACCTTGCGAAATGAATACTTTAGTATCCGCAGTTAATGCAGAGCCTACAGCCATTGCACCAGCAGTATCAACAGAAACACCGTTGTCAATACCATCAGCATCCGCAGCTACAGCATCACCGTCTAGGTCTGTGTAAGCATCCCAACCGATGTCCATAGTAGCACTGCTAGTAGTCCAGTTATGCTCAACGCGACTTAACGCACCTAACAAACGAACAGTTCCAGCAGGTAAACGCGCAACTTCCGCAGAAGATGTTGCATCACCAGCACCTGATTGTGTGTGATCGAACGCAGCAATGCGTAAACGACCATGAACATCAGATGTTTCTTCCCTTACAGAAGGACTAGCATCAAAGTTAGTTACTTGCGTACTTTTTTGAGTAGTTACAGCCATGATTATTCTCCTATATTATTCAGTACACGCAATCTCTACTACTTTCTCGTCTTCAACACGAGTAGCACCGATTGTCATTGATAAAAATACTTGAGTAGCATAGTTCTTGTCATCACGCTCACTAATGCGAGTTTGAATCTCTGAACCCATTGCTAGACCAAGACCTGATTTACAGTACACAGTAACCTGACGGTTGCCATCTGAATCAGTACCTAAACGCTCTGAACGGATAAACTTAAAGCCTAAGAAAGTATCCAATTGACCTTGTGCCAACGCTTTAACAGTGTTGTAGTCAGAAGATTTAATTTCAGTAGTATTTAACAAATCAGTTACTTGCTTCGCAGAAAGTACACAGTAACGCTCTTCTTCAGCATCTACATCAGAACCATCTAGTGTTTCTTTAGCAGAAAGAAGTTTAGCAACTGTTAAACCACCTGATGCGTGAACAATCTTTTGAGCAGATGGAAGTGCGATAGTAGTACCACCAGCAACGCCACCATAGGCATTACCAACTGCTGCTTCAATAATTGCAGTATCCATAGCGCGACCCATTGCATTAGCACCAGCCATTGCATACTCGCTCTGTGGAGTGATTAACATACGAACCTTATCTTCTTGATCGATCAAGTCAGCCCAATCGTAATCATCCATTGAAACTCTACGTCTTGAATGTGGACTATCCATACGAGGAGTATCTGAGTGGCGTGAAGTACGCTTTTGAGCTGAAACTGCACCAATTCTTTCGAAAAAGTGATTCTTACCTGTTACTGATTCATAACGAACCGAGTCGCGTAATCGTGAACCTTTCTGTTGTGCAAGGTGCAACACATTACTTTTATACTGCTCGACAAAAGCAGTCGTAATTTGAGTAGACATAATGTCCTCCTTCTATTATTATTTTATATATCCAGTGGGCATTATCCTTTCGGGTGTCCTGTCTATTACGCTGACTATGCGAGTTTAAGAACCACCTTTAACCTACTGTTATCCGTGAGGGCAGTGTCTGGTTACAAGCGGATTTTACCTCGCTTGCTTCTTATCTTACCACTAATTATATGCTTTATCAAATAATTGTCGCATTTCTTCTTGAGCGTCTTGATGCTTAGGACTTGTAGCATCCCAATAAGCATTAGATTTATCTCCGTTGATTTGCTCGATTCTCATCTTAGCATCTAGTGGACTCATCACTAAGGAGTTGTTAGCAGTTCCCTGTGCAGAGTCTTCTGTTATATCTTTACCTGCATTAGCAAGTAATCTAATTAGATCTGGATCATTACCATATCTAGGGTCTGCCAACTTCTGCTGAAGTTCGGGTGTTCCGTAGATACGCAATGCTCTTTGTGCAGCAGAAAGGCTCTTATCGTAGTTAGCACCAAACTCTTTTCTTAAAACCTCTTCAGTTTGAACACCTTGTGCGTCACCTGATACTTGTTCTTGATTCATTTGATAGTCTACTGAACCTTTTTGCCACTCAACTAAGCCTTGCATTTGTTTAGGTGATAATCCTAAATCATGTCCTGTTTGTTTAAATGAGTTCATCATTTCCTCTGGATAGTATTGTTCATATCCTGTTGGAACTTCAACTTCATAACCTTCTGCTGTTTCAGGTCTACCAAGTTTAGTATATAACTCGCTCATTTCTTCATCATTCTTCGGGATAGGTATTCTACTGCCCATCATTTTCTGCTGATGAATAAGTGTTTTTGCGGCTGATTCAGTATCATTGATACTTGCAAGCGTTGGATCTGCTCGTAATTCGTCTGATAACCCTTCACGCCAATCTTGGTTACCACTCTCAACAGGTGCTACTACAGCATTATCCGTTGTTTCTGTGACCATTTCTTCACTCATAATTTTATTCCTCTTTTATATTACACATATTTAAAATACGAAGATAGACAGCTCTTTCGCCCTCCCTCCTCGCGGTTTCATACGGATCACCTTTCGTATAGGATTCCCGTAGTTGATATGCCTTGCGTAGGTCATCTAGGACTTTACCCCCAGATATAGACCCAAAACAGTCAGCATAATCTCTTTTTATCTTGGCAATGGCTCTAGGCATTTTCTACTGCCCCCATCATTGCTTCCATACCTGCTTGTGTTTGTTCAACATTTTCAGGTGTGATCTGTTGTGCTGTAGGAACAGCAGTAGCTGCAAGGTCTGCACCTTGTTGTGCTTGTTGCATAGCCATTTGCTCTTGTTGTTGCTCTTGCTGTGCCTGACGTTGTTCTTGAATCTCTTGAGGGTCACGCATGATATTCTTAGGAACACCTAGTAATTCAGCACGAGAACGAATTGCTGCATCATGATCTATGTTATCCATAACTTCTGGTGCAATCTGTGCAAGGTTAGCAGCCATCTCATACAATCTTTCTACAGCAGTAGCCTCTTCCATTCTCTGTGAACGAGCAAGTGGGCCAACATATTCAATGTCAATAGCAACACCATCTAACGCACCTGGTGCAGGAGCAAACATTTCGTTTCGTTGCATAATAGCAAAGCATCTTTCAATTAGTGGGTTCAAGAACTCTGTCTGGAATCTTCCTAAAGTAGGGCCGAGTAATCTTTGCATCAATTCATAACGAACCTGTACTTCTGTTGCTGTCATTTGAGGGCCTTGCTGAAGTTCTAACTGGTCTGAGAAGAACGCTTGCTTAATAGAACCTCTTAATTCAGACTCTTTCATATCAGATACATCAAATCTTGCACCAGTATTAAGTGGTTTAATTGCATCACCTCTACGAACAACGGTAATACCCGATGGATTCGTCTTAACTCTACCGATTACTCCGTCATCTTCTACTAGAAGTGGTGGATCGATTGCTTTAGCCCATGCTTTTAAGCCTAATTCTACTGCTTTATTCAGAGTTTTGATGTCTGGTAGTGCATTGTAAGCAGGTGAACGACCGTATTCTTCGCCAGAAGCTTTAGACCATCTTGTTACAAGGTATGGCATTTCGTTATAACCACCTTCCTGAACGATATTCTTGTCTTCCTTACTTATATGAATACTTATATAAGGTAATTTAGATTGTTTGTTACCGTGATACTCTTCTGCTGGCATTACACAATGAATAAATGTGAACTTCTTGTCAGGGTTATTCTCAAAAGCCTCTTGAATCTTAGGGCCTACTGCATCGCCCCACTTCTGTTTAGCCTGTCTAGCAGAATACTGAAACTTCCTATATAAGGTATCAATCTGTCCTTTATGATTTTCTGAGATGAAATATTCTGAGATGTGCAATGTTCTGAAGTTGAATCCGTTTTCATCTTCTTCTGTTTCAATACAAGCAGTACCAATAGAACAAATATCAAGATAGAACTCATGTACTTCAGTATTAAAGTTAGATGAGTTAAACGCTTTATACATTCTATTACGACAGTCCTCTAGCCATACTTGAACTTCGCGAGATTCATTTAAACTCTCATCACGAACTCTTAGATGAAACCAAGGCAATGATGCTGATGTTAATGTTCCTTGTAATGATGCTGCTAACAATGTATTCGCATGAATAGCAGAAGAGTCGTATAACTTCTCTGTACGCTTTGCTCCCTTGGCATACTGAACCGTTACTTCTGCTTTACGAGGCATTACATAATCAAGAATCTCTTGCCAATGTACTTCCCAAGTCTGTTTTCCAGACTCTAAACTGGCTAATCGCTTTAATATTTGTTCGACCATTGTAATCTCCTATGGTTTTTTGCCTGATCCAAGAAGTGATCTAGTCTTGACATCAGCCTCATCTTGGTCGCCTTCACCTCCAGTAAGAAGTGTTGCGTATCTACCGCTCTTTTTCTTATTGAGTAATTCAGTCTTTTCTTGCTGAAGTTCCTGTTCCATCTCTAAAGTTTCTTTTTCTCTTTGATTAGCCTCAGCAGTGTAATCAACTGGTGGTGGTGGTGCATAAGGTTGTTGCTTTGATCCCATTTCTTTCTCCTATAGCCAGGTACAATCTCTTTTGAGCATACCGTAAATATTAATATCTTTAAGATTCTCTGAGATTTCTCTCATAGTACCTTCCTTTTTAAAGCCTAACCGTTTCAAGAATACATTTGCTTCTCTATTGTCTATCTCGGTATAGGCTGTAACTCTATGACACTTTAGTTGATGAAAAGGATAATGGAATAATGTTCTTAGCATTGTCCTATTAAAGCCTCCTCTCTCCATAACACCTGAAAACACAATATCTTGTACTCTGTATTCATAAAATGCTACGCCTCCAACTAATTCACCTTCTTCATAAAAACCATAATTAACACAATCGCTTAAAGATGTTACACCTACTCTTTTTACGATCCAATCTGTTACCTCTTGTCCTGCATTAGGTACGAGTTCTATCATTTAAGAAGTGACTTGGCTTTCTTTTCCTTCTCATCCCACATTGCTCTTTCTGCTAAGAGAGATGCTTGTGGTGCAGGTTTTCCTTTGACAGTAGAAGTCTTTGCAACCTTCGCTCTTTGAATATCTTCTGCTGTGCTTTTATCTAATTCTTTTCTATCTACTGCATCCACAACTTTACTTGCAGGTGGAATGATAGGTGCTGGTGGTGATTTCTTTCCCATGTTAGCTTCCTAATAATGATTTTTTATCTAAGTCTGCCTCGCCTTCTACACCCTTACCGCCTGTAAGTAGTGTTCCGTAACGACCTTTCTTCTTTTTGTTTAATACCTTCTCTGCAATATTTTTAGCAGGTGATTCATCAATAATCTTTTCTGCTACTGGGGATATTGCTTCAGGTGCTGGAAATACACCTTCATCACTAGCCTTTTTTACAACCCCTAATCCAACAGCCATCTTTATCGCTTTTCCCATAATGCCCATACTAACCTCCTAAGATAGATTTACGCTCAATGTCTGGAGAGCCTAATGAACCGCCCTTACCTGTTAGTAGTGTTGAGTAACTGCCTTTCTTCTTCTTCTTAATTGATTCTGACATTTCAGGTGCTACTTCTACTTCAGGTGCTAATACTTCAGGTGCTGCTACTGGTGCAGGCGCGGCTGGTGCAGGTGCTGCTGCAACTGGTGGTGGTGTATATGCTGGTGGTGATGGTGCGAAAATTCTTCTTATTGCTCCCATTGGGTTTCTCCTATGTAAATATATTAAAATCACTGTCTGCTTGATACTGTCTTGTTTGGGTTTCATGAACCCTTGCCAATCTTAATGACAAAACAGCGTATCTCATAGCAGAAATTAAATCATCCTTAAATGGAACTATCCGCCCTTCCTTTCGATGGTACATCCGTAACTCCTCGAATATCTCTGGTTGGGTCGAGAATATCTTTAGTCTACCTGTTTTCATCCTTTCTAGCAAGTCCATTATTCCTGATTCTAGTGAAATTCCTCCAGAACCCTCTCTCTGACCCGATATTGGTGGATTGGTGAACCAACCTCCCCACGACCTGTTGTCTCCCTTTATCATGTTTACACCTAAATCGCGGTATTGATCTGCTAGTGGAGTACCTGATCCTTTATCTGCTTGTCTACCATCTCGAGGCCAGACAACAGGAATCCATTTTGGTCTTGCATTAACTGCTGCTGCATGAACAGCAGGTATCTCTTGTCGTTGTCCGTAAGTGTCATATATATAAACAATATCTGCCTCTCTATCCCACGCAACCCATACAGCAGTCGTAGGGTGATCCCAACCATAGTCCATGCCACATATCC
>Ga0257119_1001711_pt1 | contig 14586 bp, 19 predicted proteins | sample SI112_200mmetaG_FD_190179 | JGI IMG/M metagenome (GOLD analysis project Ga0257119, IMG submission 190179) | Marine microbial communities from Saanich Inlet, British Columbia, Canada - SI112_200m | ecosystem: Environmental > Aquatic > Marine > Inlet | place: Canada: British Columbia | collected... | reverse complement strand
AGATTAAATTCCAAAGTACCTTTGGAATCAGAAAACTTCTCTTTCCCAGAGTGCTTTACAATTTTTATTGGACCTAATTCAGTCATTTGGTCTCTGCATTCTATTAGTTTTTAGTCTTTCCAAAGCTCCCAAGCAAAAGCTGCTTCCTGAAACAGACTCGCATGATAATTTCACTGTATCCGTCCGCGTCATTTTCACTATCCAGATCGAAGCAGTATTACTAATTCCTTTCAATAGTTACTAATTGACTATTATTTTGATTTGTAACAAGCTGAGCAAATAGGTTTTACCATTGATGCGTGGTTTGACTTTCCACATTTATGACAATATTTTTCCTCATAATCTGGGTTTGAATATTTTGACCAGCTTTTATAATGTGTAACGCAATATGGCTTAGCAGTATTAAAACCTATTCTTGATTTACAGCGTATACAATACCCCTGATCAGAATCTGTTTTTGATGATGGTTTTCTGGGGGAGGTTCGTCTAATTGTTGATAAATCTCGCAATCCAGGCTCAATTATTTCATTTATCCAACCACGAATTTCATCATGTAATTTTCCTGCTGGTATCCCAAGACCTATTTCGGTGCTTGCTTCAAAGGAGCCGTCAACAAGATTCGCAGATGTAATCAAACAAGCCGATTTTTCAAACCAATACACCTTGGCATGCAGTCGTTTAAATGCATAAAGTTTTAGGCCGCTGTCAAGTGCCTCTTTCAAGTGTTTTATTGCTGGATTTACTTGAGCAGGTTCATCTCGAACTACAAAAGAGATACTGACTCCTTGGGCGGAAACATCGGATATAGTCCTTTTTAAAGAACTTAGCCGATCCATAGTGGCATATGGAGTTATTATCCATACTTCATCTCCTTTCTCGGCATCAAGCAATAATTCATTTAAATCACGTTCAATATCACGTGTTTCCAATAATTGAATTGATTTGTTAAAACCTAGCAAGAGTTTGCCCTCTCAATGTCTATTAAATAGTCAGTTACAAGATTTGATCCATTTAAAGCCCCGCGCTTGACCAGTTTCCCAAGTCAGACTCGCTTTGCACACTGTAAGTCTTTAAACCTGGTTGACTAATTCGGTATGAAGTTAATAGGGACATATCCGCGCACCAGCGCTATAAGCGGCTTCCCAGGAGGCAAAATAAGACGTTAGTTTAAGATAGCCTTGTCATGCTATGGCTAAATTTAGTTGTTTAGTTATACAGGCAACAGAGATGCCCTACCTAAACCATAGAGTTCGAAATCTAGGAACCACCCAATCCCCTAGAAAAGATTGCATTAACTGGTGCTTAATCTTCATTCTGTAATCGTCGCCAAATCATCTCGGTAATAACTCCAGAGATATCATCAGGATGGGCGGAGTTATATCCCTCCCCTTCGGGCGTGGGTGGGACCCAATGTCCGAGCAAGTTCCTGACCCATAAGGAAAATCCAAAATGCTCGTTAATGAGATCCTCTTTACGGACCTGTTTAAGATGTTCTTCTTGCTCAGGTGACATTTCTGAAAGAACAATTAATACAGCCTCTTCAATATTTTCTGGTTTCTCTGATCGCATATGCTGAAAGTGAGTGTCCTTAGTTTTTGTTATATCCAAATTCTCTTGTTTTTAATATGCCCTTCCACCAGCCTTCTCTTGCCAGAATGGTTTGGTCATCAGTAGTTGATTTAAAAATGTCCAGAATAGAATATTCAAAATTGGTCTTTACATATTCAAAATCTATTTTTTTTAATTCGACATTTCCACCGTGACCCGTTCTAACATACGAACGCCATCGCCCTAAAATCATATATTCGCCATATGCTGAACCCACATACATTTTTCCATTAGAAACATCCGTAATTAGGTATACACCTTTCTGGTTTTGTAGTGCTGTTTTCCAACCTTCCTTTGCAATAACTCTGGACAACTCTCCCCAAGAGAGCCGAATTTTATCATAACCTGGGAATATGTCATTGTCAAAAGTATCGGGCAGAACTTGTACTACCTCACACTCATCAATAACTGAAGTAGCCAACCGAATCATTGTCTGTGCTTTGTTTTGAAATTTAATAATTAAGCGCCCAAAATATTTTTCGTAATCTGATAAAACCTCATACTCATAGCCTACTCCATCAAAATTATTCAAATCTCTAGTCACCCTACCTACATGAAATAGGAGCCATAAATTATCTTCATTGAGCCTTAGAAAGCCGATTGTTATTTGTCCATTTTTATATGATTTATTCCTTTTGTAGTTCCAATATTGACCTTCGAGCAATGTGTCAGTATCAGCATTTTTAAATAAAGCTAATGGGTTCCAGTTGTCTTGAAACATCAGATTAAATCGTATCTTAACATTATTAAGATCATCTAGTCTCAAGATCTCATTCAGTAGTATTCTATTCTTGGCTTTCCTCATCTATATTTATCCTCTAGGTATACCTAACTTCTTAGGCTTGAGCTGCTTCCTTGAGCAGAATCGCTTTGTTCGATAATTGTATCCATCCACGTCATTGAGTGTGAGTCAACCCCAAACTTTTATTGCCTTTCTATTCTCTTCCCCAATTCTATCACGACAACCCACGCAAGCGCACATATTCTCGATAATCAGGCAAATTTTTAAGATTCGCATGGTTTGGTTGGTTGGCATGGCAATAAATGCACAGAGCCTGAAGGTTTGAATAGTCATTCATGCTTTTATCAAAAGAGACATGGTGCCATATATTGCTATTTGGAGAAAATCCAATAAAGTACACTGATGCTTATAGTCACAATAATTAATGGACCGAATGAACCTCCTGAACTTGGAGTAACACCCTCCCTCTTCATCGTTTTTCTCCACGTTTGTTCATACTCGATATACTTGCGCAAAACAATTTCAGAATCGGGACCTGCTCCTGAAACAAGGGTAGCGCAGGAATTAGCTGCTTTGTCTCTGTTGGCTTTGTCGCCAGCCAAATGATACCATGCCGATATAAACGATGATGCTAGCATGTACCGTTGTATTAAGGACGTCTCATCCATTGTCAGGGGATTTGCAGTTGGCCAATCACTTTCCTTAACACTTAACTGACCCTCAATGAATGCATCACGACCTTTCCTGTAAATATCTATGTCTTCAGCTGGATGATTATCAATAGCCTTCTCACAAAGAACAATAAGTTCCTCAATTTCATTCATTATTTTGTGTTTATCCCAAATACCCTTTGTGTCAGAGGCAATGTCCGTTTCTGTCACTGGTTCCTCCTCCGTTTCACGCTCTTGTTCGGGTTTAGCCTTGGTTACTTCTTTTTGTTTTCCTTTGCTCTCAGCCTTTACTCTCAGCCTTCGCTGCCTCAATTTCAGATAAGCCAATTTCAGTTTCAGTTGCTTTAATTTAGCTTTGGATACTTCACTCTCGGATGAGTCCTCTTCAATCAATTCTCTATGGCGCATATACCCATGGGTCACGATGATTCGAGTAGATCTATTGCATGGTTCATGCCAGTAGGTGTGGTGACCATCAGAAAGCCGTTCTGATACTTCTATATCACAACATGAGCACTTAAAGCTTATATCTGCCTTTATGTCTTCAACAGTATCATGCCCAAGACGTACACCGCGAGAATTATCTTCCACGAGAACCCAATCGCCATTTACCTCAGATTCTTTATAGACCTGTTCACACTTCCAACATTCCCCTTTGACCCTATCCTTTTTGGTCTGCAAAGCCCCACATTCAGGACATCGATATTCCCTATCCATTTATCTACAACCCGTAGCTGATTCGATTGATGAGTTAATTGTATCCATCCACTTCATTTTCGTTTGCTCATCTTTTCATCTGAGTCCGGTCTAGGTTGAATTACTGAGCTGATAAAACTCTTCATGAGCTTCGTCAATTCTCCTAAAGTGATTGCATAAATTATGTAACATTGGCCCTACCACTTCATTTGGATCTGTTTCATTCCAATCAACGAACTTTTCCATTTGATGGAGACAATATGCTGAAATCGGACAGGCAAGCCTTGGATCGGGATTATCATATTCAAGATGTGGAGTATAGTAATCGCCTTTTTGCTTCAAATGGTGAAGACTTATCTCATACCATCCTCCATGAACAAAATGACTTCCCGACCCAAAAAGATATGAATATTCATCCTCTCGGCCGAGATGCTTCAAGATGTCAAAAAACGATTTCCCATCCATTCGCCATTTTGTGTTTTCAAAAAGCGTCTCTCTGCTGATTCCATCTCGATTTAATCGATTATGTATTTTTTCTTTGATACGACTCTCAATATCTGTGAGCGGTCGTTCTGATTCCTTTTTCTCAAGATCTTGAAGATTTCCTTTTTCTGCTTTGTATGAAGACAATATATAGCTCTCAAATGATTCATGTTCTGCATCAAACAGGTAATCAACCTTTACGATTGTCTCGTACATCAATCTCATAAATATTGCGGCCAATTCTGCCTGTCTATTGACAATGAACTGAAGAAATCCTTCATAATGCTTCCGAAGTCTCACCATATGGCCCATGACTATCGCTGAGTTTCGAGGTAAGCCAGTCACCGCCTCTTCTTCGTCATGTGCCAATGCCAAACTGATTGTCAATAAGTACAAAGTATCATTCATTAAGGGGACTACATAGTCCATGTATTCCTCATCAGAAGTAAAAGTAGAGAAATCTGGTGAGGCACTTATTACCTGTGCTATCTGGTTTAATCGTTCTGAAATATTGACAGTCGTCATATTATTTCAACCTTACGTGATAATATTGAATTTTCATTGAGGTTTCGCTCATGAACCCATACCTACCGTCTATTTAAGTTCATCAAACTTTTTTTTCGTTCTATCCATAGCAGCTTGGCCTTCTATATCAATTGCATCCATTTGTGCCTTTGTAGACAACCATATTTCCCGCTTACATATAATCTGCTTCATCTCTCCTGCTTCATATACATGAACCACGTAAATATCTTCTCCGTCCGCCAAGCGTGAAACAGAATCTTCAGAAACGTCTGTGCCAACTGTCCATGACTCTGTTTGATAACCAGTATTGGGGTTAATAATGTGAGCTGTCACATTCTCTGGTATTTTTCTTAGCAGTTTATTGAAAAATCCCATTGCTTCTCTCCTCTTTTTTTGCTTCTCTAACGCACCGTGCTTGAGAGGCTTCCTGATAATGTATCGCTTGGTAAGTTAATTGTATCCTCCCCATCATTTTCGTTCAGCAGTCCCTTGCGTGTGAGTCATGTCTACCTTGTTAGACACTTTAATTGTATTAATTTTCATACAATTGCATATTCTCTTCATAGCGCATCTTGGCCCAATATTTAACAGCTAAGACAAATTTTTCATCTTTGGGAAATGAAGATGAGTAAATAAAATCAGTTCTTTGCTGTTTGGTAAGAGGGCCGAAAGGGTGTTCAAGGAATCCTGGTGCTGAGGGAGCATTTCTTGCCTGTTCGATCACCTTTTTTAAAATATTTTCTGGCCAATAAGGAAATGGCTCTTTCCCAATGCCTCGAATAAATACAGAATCCATCAGATCCGCTTCGATTACCCACTCTTTCCGATTTTCGAAAGTTGATGCGATCGCACCAATGAATATTGCAGTTTCGTGTTCAGGTTTATAAACTGTTCCTACGTCAATCATGTAGCAAACATCATCTCTCCATTTTAGTATTTTTCCATTGATCATACCCTCTGTCAACGGTTTCGATTTTTCAACAAATGCATCACAAGCTGCAAGCAGTATTACGACGCTAAATAGTATTGCGGCTCTCTCGCGGTTGATCTTACATTTTTTAGTGGGGACCATCACACCTACTCCATATGTGTCTAACACTATAGCCTTGAGCACCGTCCTGAAAAACAGTCATAACAGTTCATCTTTTTGTGTCCTTCCCCATAATTTTAGAAACCCGCTAATTGGCTGTGCGCCTGCTCTTAGTATTTGTTAAACTTTTCCAAATTGCATTAGGGGTAGGCATAATAGCTACTTCCAAAAGTTTTCCATATTTCATCTCCAACTGATCCCCTAAGCCAAATAGCATTTTCCAGAAACTCAGAAGACATTAATGAATCTCGGCTATGGGAATATACAAGTGCTGTAACCTTCATTATGGAGGAAGGCTGGTTTATCGCTATATCATTAAGAAAGTTTAGTTCAATAGGCAGATCACATTTTCCTGTGTCCATTTTCGATCTGAAAATATCAGCATGCCAATAGGGTATATAAGTGTTACTGCTACCTGGAATATATTCAGAAACTCTACCTCTTCTGCTGTCATCAAGAATTGAATCCAAAATACCATGGTACCACACCTGTCTAATAGTACCAAAGGGTACACTTTTAAAGGGTATGAATGTATTCCAAACATTATTGGTTGTTACGCTGCGACCAAGTTGAACTTCCCAAATACGATGTGTCTTAACATCATACAAAGCTGAGAAATCGACGTTGGCAACATTTTTAAAGTTGATGTAAAAGTACAGAAACGTGATAAATGCAATTAAATAGACATATAGAAAAGAGTCTGTGTTCTTGTGATTGTGACTACTCATACTGCCCATACTCCCTGATGTGAATTCGAATTTATAGTATGCCTAACGTTCTAGGCTTGCCCTGCTATTGTCATATGCTCACCACATTTCGGACAACCATCCCTAACAATCCAAGGCACAACATTAGACGAATTACAGTCAGGGCAGCGATTTAGAAAACTTGGTGTAACATCAGGATCATCGACAAACATCCCACCATGGAATTCTATAGGAACTTCAACCAATGATTTGCAGCCCAGACAATGCCTGGTATCCACCGTAGCAATTGGTGCTCTATCGGGCTCGTCCCAGACTTCTGCGAAATATCCACAGGAATGACATTTATACTTGGATCTAGTACTCAGTTTGAACCCCCAGATTTTGAATTTAACTTGCGTGAATCTAGCCGGAGGGCTTGTTATATAAAAGATAAACCCCCAGGAACCGAAGTTCCTAAGGGCTTGGGGGTATGTTAATATAATCTAGCATGGTTTATTTCCCCAATTTAAAGCTGATTGGGGGTGAAGATTGCCAATTTTACCAGGTACGCGGCAGAAACGACCTCCCAGGATGGACGAGGATGCGATGATTTAAAAATCAAGGGTTAGGACATGCGTGTTAAACGGTGTTTTAGATGGTGCTAAAGTGTCCTAAGTAACAGTAATAATAATTGGTTAGAGATAAATATCGCTTGACAAATCAATAAAAATGTACTATATTAAGTTATGATCACAAAGCAAAATTGATCCCGCAAAACGAAGCAAGAAACCCAACGAAAATTGAAGAGACGAGATGGCCCAAATCGGGCTTTTTGATATTACTAGTCGGGAGATTTTTCTCCCGACTTTTCCCTCCCAGGTCGGGAGGCTCTTTAACCGTGAGGTAACAACATGCAACAAACTATAGAGACAACCGAGTTCTTTCTGGCAGCTTTTCTGTACTCAGAAGGAATCACATTATCTGGACATTTCCGTGATGGGAAACGTTCTACTTTCTCATTTTCTGGAGAAGGTGTTAATGATCTTGCTCTCTCATTCTACAATGAGACTGCAAATACAAACGTGGCGACATTCGCTAAATCTATCCGTCAGCTTAAAAGCATTATGTACGGAACTACAACAATACAACCTGACAACTATAATGATGAAAGGCATACACGAATCACAAGCTGACGTTTTCGCTGCAATCGGAGGAAGAGAAGATGTCTATGCTCTTCAGGATTCAAGCGGCAATTACTATCCCAAGCACTCCCCCTTTACCCTAGATATTTACCAAGATGATTCCACAACTGTGGGAGCATACCTAGTCGGGTCCAATGACCTGGTTAAGTCAGCTGTCATTGATATTGATATCAACAAAGATGCACTTACCCTGTACTCTCGTGAGGTATTTGAACCACTGCTGAAAGAGCAAACTGTTCAAATTCAAAAAGTACTAGATTCACATGGGTTCTCATCTGTGATAGAGGATAGTGGTAACAAGGGGTATCACTTGTGGATATTTCTTGAGCGCCAAGTTTTTGCGGGAGATTTGAGGAAAACGCTCCACAACCTAGAGACTGAGTTTCAATTGGTTGATCCCAGGCTACACTGGGAGCTATTCCCGAAGCAGGATCGAGTAGCCACAGATAAATTGGGCAATCTTATAAAACTGCCATTCCAATTTCATAAGGTAACAAACAGACGTTGCACCTTTGTGAACAGTGCTTTTGAGGCATATTTGCCTCAAACATTACCCATCAATGATATTGGACTGATTACAAAAGCTCCTAAACCTAGGACCAATACTATCCCTAAAATATCAGGAATGGCTCGCAACAGCGTCAGTCCTCACAACATGAATTTCATGTTTGATAAATGTTCAGTATTACAGCGTTTGATTAAGACTTCAGATCCTGGTTTGTTTGAAGGAACAACGGGTCATACGGCTAGATTATTTCTGGCATCCCTGATGATTCCCTTTGGTGGTAAGGGTAGAGACAAAGTTCATGAGATTCTTTCTCAGGCTAACGATTATGATGAGAGCATCACGAATTATCAATTGGACAGTGTCAGTGGAAGACCTCAGACCTGCGAGATTATGTGTGGGAATCAGAGATGTGCTAACATTTGTAAGGCTGGAGGCAACTCTCCCATCAAATTTGGGTACATGGACGATCTCTTTGTTTTCCTGGAGAAACAGACCAGTTCATTTGCCTATCTGGATAGACGTGATGAACAACTCTACTTTGTTGATTCAGATAAGAAGCTGGATATCATCCTGGCTGATGCTGACCAGAGCCCATCAAAGAAACCTGTTTTAAAAGTCATATTCAATCCATCTAAAGATTTAACAGTGGATAAAGAGAAGAAGACCATCAATCTGTTTAAGCCAACTGACTTCATGGTGGGTAAGAAGACTTCGAAGGTTATTGACCTGGCAGTTGATACACCAAACATCAATCATCTACTTTCCAATCTAATCCCTATTGATGATGAGAGAGACCGCTTCGTGAACTGGTTAGCCGGTATCATGCAGACTAGATCCAAACAATTAACTGCTTGGGTTTTCATGGGACAACCTGGAGCTGGTAAAAATGTGTTACTAGATCATGTTTTGAAGCCACTCTTTGGTGACAAACAAGCCACCAAGGTTGAAGATGAACAGCTCAAAAATCCTTTCAATGGTTGGCTACAGAATGCAATCCTGATTGCTTTCAATGAAGTGGCTCATGACAATCGTACTCGCAATTCCATTAACAGTAAGGTTAAAGCAATCATTACAGATAATGATATCATGATCAATGAAAAGAATGTGAAAGTGTTCACCATTGATAATCATGCGAATGCTTTATTCTTCAGTAATGACACCATACCTGTGTTGATCGAAGAGAATGACAGACGTTTTAATGTTGTTCGCACTGGTGGCAATATGCGAAAGCAGAGTTGGTTCGCAGACCCTGAACTGTTCTTCATTGATATGAAATCTGAGCTGGCTGTGTTTGCAGAATATCTAATTAATTATAATTATGATCCTGCTCTTGCAAAGACTGTAATCAGTAACGGTGTTAAGGACGCTCTAGTAGATGTGGGTATGACTCGTTTTGCTGAGTTTAGTTCTCATCTCAAATCGAATGATGTGGATTGGTTTGTGGAGAACATGGATAGTCTATTTCCGACCAGCACGATCCAGGCATTGGGATTAAATGGATCAATTGAGAAGGATAGTGCTCTCGCAGCATTCAGGGATATCTACCAGGATGCCCGTATAACAAAATCAAAACTGACCAAGGAGTTAAAGCTTCATGGCATTCGTGTAGGAGACAAAGATGGCAAGAAAGTATATCGCTGGGACTAAAAGCGACTTTGACGCGACTTACAAGCGACTTTTGAAATGGCTGTATCCCTTACTGAGTAAGGCCTCAAGCGACTTATTGACTTTTCAGTCTCTTTGGGTAAAAAATATATTATATATACACACCGTATACGCCCCTGTCCCGTCAGCTCCTAGTTGGTTTAAAAAGTCGATAAGTCGCATGAGCCCTTATATAGACTCATTTAGGGGCTTTCAAAAGTCGCGTCTAACCCGCATGAAAGTCGGGTTTCAAAATAAAAGTGAGGAGGAATCACTATGAAGTTTTTTAAGTACACAATTACCCTGGACCAAGGCACACAGAAGCCTGATGGCGAATGGGATGTAACAAGTAATGAAACAGAGGTAAAGTTGGAAGAGTTAACTGACCTCCAGGACGAAGCTTTGACAGCATTATTTGCTTCACTGTTGAAAGACAACAAGAGCAAGATTGATAAAACTGTCAATGCAATCCGATGAAGTTTTTCAGAAAACCTAAACCGGATCATGGAGGTCTACTCTATGACAATGCTGGTACTGTGACAAACATGCCAGAGTTAGAGAAACTAGAAGCATCCCGGAAAATGAACCGGGACAAAACAAGCCGCATATTTGCGTCTTTTACCAGACCTGAAGAGCAGGCTCTGGCTCAAATACTCAGAGAACATAATTAATGTATTTAGAAAAAAATAACAACCCAGGTCATATAATAAACCTGGATCACGTTGCCAGTATGAATTGGGACAAAGGATTATCAGTTGAATTTATTTTGGTCAACGGCCAAACTGTCACCTGGGATTATAAAAGCGAAGATGAGCTTTCAGAAGACCTTAATCTGCTTGCCGATGGGCTGCATAAAGCTGGCCTTTACATGTCAGTTGATAAGGACCAGGAGTAGATCATGGCCTTAGTAAGATACCATTGCGCCATATGTGGCGAAAGCATAGATGATGGATCACAATTTGACCCCTGTGGGGTATCAATTTTTTCAAACCTTGATAAGGAAACATCCGAGCAACTAGAACAGATGTTCTTTTGTCACTACGAATGCTTCCGTAATTCACTGGAGCCGGGAACACGGATGTACTTAAATTTCGAGGATCAAGAATAGTAATATAGGGGTCGAATTTACGGCCCCTTCCATTTTCTAAACTATGGGGTTGTTAGAATAACAACATGATCATTAATCGGCGTTAAGCATTACTGAGTAACACTTTTATGCCAAAGACTACGAATTACGGTTGGTGTTTCTGTTAAAAATGCGGTAGTTCACTATAGGCTACAATAATCACCACGCTCAAGCTTGATAGATTCTTCAACTAGCTCTGACCGTTTTTCACCAGGTCTTTCAAGCTCAAGGAATTGATGGATGGTGACGTAACGTTCACGGATTTTTACAGCTTGGTCACTATAGTACATCCCCTTCGCCCATTCAATTTCTTCACTAGTCCAAAGTTTGAGCATCCACTCTGGGGCTCCCGTGATGTAATCGAGCTCAGTCCAATTTGAGCCGAACCCACATTCATACGATTCTGGCTTTTCACCAAATAGAATTGGGAATAGATATAGATTTGTGAGCATGGTAATTAGCAGCATTCTCTCGGCACCGGGGTCATCTCCATGCCTATATAGTGTTAGAGTCCATCCCATTCTATGAAAAGGCTCTCCGGAATCATCATCAAACATCTTTTCGAACCATTGATAATGAGCCATGGCTCCTTTTGTATCATCTATACGGAGATACAGCGGTCCAATCATGAAGCGTTTACCTGCACCATCACTGATAAAGTGGTGATCTTTCCATTCTTTATTCAGTGCTCGTCTATAGCGGGCTATGGTTAATTTAATTTTCTTCGTCATGATGCAAGATATTCCAATAATAAATCTTGCCCAACCTTTTCCGAAAGGAGTCTCTAAGGGGGTTCTCTCAGTCCACCTGGTACCGAAATCCCGGAAGGTGCTTTACGTTTTTGATCTGAAAAAATTTTCTATATTATTTTTTTGGTAAAAAATTTGAGCTTTGTATAGCAAAAAGGAAGCTAAAAGAGAATGCGCAAGGCACTCTCTAATTCCGTACTAAGACGGCTCTACTGAAGTATCACCCACTTCAATAAAGTCTCTGTGCGTGAGCCTGTTTGAGAACTCTTCAAACTCTGTCCGAAGTTGCTTTGCAGCCATTAACGTCTCACGATCTGCAATACCGTCGATTGACAGTTCAATCACGCCGTACTTGTAACCATTTCTTGCGATTGGCTTGATCTTAAACACAGTACTGCAGGCGACAATCGGCAAGTTGCTCCTCGAAAGTTTTCGGACGTGCTGTGAAAAATACTTCAAACTCGTGGGCGGAAGATGTAGTACATAGGGTTTCAATTCTCCTTCCAAGTTTGATAGTAACAGGATTCTGATCTTGCTTTTGCATGTCGATCCAAATACAGAATGTTCACATTGCCTACAAGATTCAGCAAGCGGTTCATCACCAACTGGTATACCCTCAATAGAGGAGCATTCAGGAATCTCTTTACCCTCAACCCATTTAGCACGAATATGTTGGTGGGCGAAGATTACGCCTGTTACAGTATCTCCCAGCTCGATTTCAGTAGGCTGGTTTGTATCATAGGAAGCCCCACGATCCAGGTAGAATACATGCTTAGAGTTGGATTTGTGTTCAACTCTGATTGTCGGAATTTCAAATCCCTGTGATTCAGAACTCATGTTGTCAAGCTCGCTATCCATATCCCAGCCTGCAACAGCCAGAGCAGCTTTAACATCATCCGGGACAATAAGTGATTGTTCCATTTTGTTTTCCTTTCTGGCTATCCAGCCATGTTTAATTCCGCTAACAGTTCATGAGCCATATCAGCATCCTTTTCAGGCACGTTGTCATTCCGGCTTACGCAATGAGTCGCATAAGAGCAAAACGCACAACTTGCTGTATTGGGATAATACCATGGTTTGACCATAGCACTTAGCTGGGCTCTGATCTCATGCCTGAAGGCACGAAGATCCTGAATGCTCTTACGAGTCATCATGAACGGCGATCCCTTCTGGTCACCGATTTCCTTGCCAGGAACTTTCCTTTTGTACACCTCATGCCCACGAAGGAAATAGATACCAACTGAGTCCACCATCATATTGGGCTTAACCCAGATATCATCAACTAAGACCTCGCCAAATTTTAGGGCGTAAGAATAGAGCGTTAGCTGCAGGTCATTTGGAATAGCATACTGATTGGGTCTCATCTTACTCGACTTGAAGTCTATTAATGAGATTGTCCCATCAATATTCTTACGGCATTGGTCCATTGTTCCAGTAAACAAGTAACCGAGTATCTTGACTCTGAATGGAACCTCTGAGAACAAAATGATAGCATCACGATTATAAGCTTTGCTCCTATAGTTCTCCAGGATCTCAACTCCATTCTTTGTCAGAGCTTCAATCTCTTTTGCCATATCACGTTTCCAACGCACAGGGATATGAGACTCATCACTCGCATACAGGTAATGATTAAGAGCCTTGATATAGAGAGCTCTTAGATTGCCATTCCATTCGCCTTCGTGAATCCGCTTTAGGACCAAGTGCAAGGCACTACCGTGGATAGTCCCAGGGTATCTGAATGCCGGTTCAAGCTTGTCAATGTGTCTGTACTTATACATCAAAGGACACGACAACCAAGTTTTTAAGGTGCTCTGGCGTAATTCAATGGTCTCCAGTATCTCTGCCTTTGTCATTGGCTTGCTCCTTCTCTTCTTCACCAAACCACTCCTTCATGAGCTCACGAACAAGCTTTGAGGCATGGCTTACAATTTTGTTAATTCGATTGTTTTTCATTTACCACCTGTGATGACCTTTTTAATGACTTCCACAGCGACCTTGATTACGCTAGTAGGAATTTTTGGAATTCTGAACATGTTGCTCTCCTTTTTCTTCAGTTATTATGATTGTGTATTTGATTTGACCCAGTTCCTGCAAAACCTTATGCAGCGACATGGTTCATGAGTTGTTTATGGATTGCCAGATGGCGTTCCATAATTGACTGTGGTGGAGAACTCTTCAGAGACTCCGTGACAGCGTTATAGAAGCTCCAAAGGTTCCTTTCTTCGAAGGCATCATGCGATGGCTCCAACCATTCCTTCTTCACGACTGGTATCATCCGTGGATTAATGATCCCTCGACCATAGATCAGACCGAGCATCCGATAAGCCTCGTCATCAGACATTGGGATCTGTTTCATCACTTCTGCATCTGCTTTGATCTGGTTGAAAGCAGATCGTGATCGGTAGATAGCAGACAAAGCTAGTCCATCGATATCTGCATGGACATTCGAAGTGTGTTTTCGCAATACAGTTAGATCCCCAGTTAGCATCAGGTTATCACATACAAAGACTTGGGCTCCTACAGCGATGCCGACTGATAAGCTTCTATCGTAGCTATTCCGAAAACCGATACTCAGACCCAAGGCAGAGTCACCATTCTTGAATGTGTGTACACCAAACATCTTGGCCCCATCACTGGCCAATCCAAACTGTGTTGAACTCAGAGTAAACTCTGGTAACAAGTTTCCAGCCATTGAGCTCAGCATGTTTGCCAGGGCATCATGGCCAACTGGTTTATACGTCCGGGTTTCTTGTGGGAGTGGAATAGCTGCTAAATCATTTATAGTAGCGTCTTCCGCCCCGCAGTGAAGCAGTAAACTCATCCTTTCACCTCTTTTCATTTTGATTGATTTGTGAA
>Ga0257119_1001687_pt1 | contig 14714 bp, 25 predicted proteins | sample SI112_200mmetaG_FD_190179 | JGI IMG/M metagenome (GOLD analysis project Ga0257119, IMG submission 190179) | Marine microbial communities from Saanich Inlet, British Columbia, Canada - SI112_200m | ecosystem: Environmental > Aquatic > Marine > Inlet | place: Canada: British Columbia | collected... | reverse complement strand
TTTTTCATAGTCTTATTAAATAATCTATTCATCTGTGGTTTAGTATATGTAACCCCACCATGATAATATTCGTTGAAGTGGCCAATCGCGTCCTGTGTAAAAGCATTGGCTAATAACAAATATCTTGGATTGGTGTTTATTAAAATATCCTCTAAATGTTCTATGGGGTGATCCCAATGTTCAAAGTATTCTGATGCGAAGATTAGATCTACACTCCCTAAACTAGAATGGTCGGGTAGCATTGTAAATCCATATTGATTGCCTAAATCTTCTGCCATGGTATATTGATGACTTCCCACTACATTAGTTCCATATACAGTAGCGTTGGGAAATATATCTCGTTTAAGTACTGATGTAGTATAGCCCACGCCATTGCCTAAATCCACGACTGTATTAACACCCACCATTTGAGATACTACACCTAATCTGACAATATCTTTTAAATATTGTCTAGAGTACTTAGTCCAACATAGCCAAGTTTCACAGAAATAATATGGACTTTCATATACGGAATAGTCAGGTACCCCAGAAGATAATGAATTGTACCATTGGCCCATTAGATTATCCATTTCAACCATTTCTGATTTATCGGAATCTGGTTTATTATGATTTCTTATGGCCGCCCGTGTAGTGATACGAGCCTTATCAATATCAATATTCCCATGACGAGCACAAAAATCTAGATATTTATCTAAGCCTTTTTTACCAACTTCATTTATCATAATCATTATCCAAGTACATCTTCTTCATGTCCTGTGCTTGTTTCATTTTGGATAATTTTTCCAGAGCGGCTTTTTCGATTGCGTAAACGCGTTGACGTGTAATACCCATCACATCCGCTACTTCTTGTAGTGACATCACCGGCTCAATACCTAGAGTTTTCATTTTTGACATTTATAGTACCTTTCTTATTGTAATATAGTTATATTATATCATACTTTTAATGCGTTGTACAGTGCTATATGAATTATTTTATCAATGTAACATCTTTAATATTTTATTATTCGTTTTAGTGGGTGTCGCGACACCAATCTTTTCAACAAAGGCTTGTTTAAATTGATCTAAATTAACCACAGTACCATCCTCCATCATAATGATAGAATTCCAGTTAATTATCAATTCATGTACTAGGTCGGCCTTATCCCCAACTTCACCGTCCACCGTTATTTCAAATTCAACACAGGAGTCGAAATCATTCCATTCAAAGCACATATTAATTCTATAATTAATCGGCTTATCCATTTCTTTCACTTCTACTTCTTCCATAGATTATCCGCCTCATCTTTATCATCCCTCATCTCAACAAATACTGGTAGAAATAAACTACCTAGATCATTACTCTTGCTTTTAATCTTGGCATTATATTGTACTGCCACAATATTACCCTTTAAACTATTTCTATTGGACCAGTATTCTTTTCGTTGTTCATCATCAAAGCCTGTACCCACGGCACATAAAGTGCCACCAGAACTATCCTTTACTATAAATGCCCCTAGCGCACCGGTGAATTTACCTTCACCTTCTTTGACATCAACGATTTCCAAATCCGCCTCTAATATCTCCTTCATCTTAACTAAATCTGGGCTTCGCTTATTCACCCAAGGAGAACTAATGTTCTTGATGATTACACCCTCTTCACCTTTATCTAATAAAGAGTTGAATATTACCGAAGCCGCCTCATAGTCTTTTACAATGTGATTATCAATCATGGTTATGTTCGGTACATTTTTAATGATTGAATCTAGGTGATATAATCTAGACTTAGTCAATATATCGCATCGCCCATCATTAAAGTTCTGCATTGGTATATAGTCCCAAGCCACCATGCGAACCATTTTTCGCTCCTCATCTGAAATTGTTCCCTTCAATGCTTTATTGAGAATACCATTCCCAGTCTTCCTATCCAGTGGTGTACCATTAGAATCTACAATCAATAACTCTCCATCTATTACAAAATCATTACTTATATCAACATCAACCAATTCGGTGAATTGTGAACCTACATCGATGGGCTTACCATTGCGAGTAAATACAGATACATTATAGTCTTTGATTAGAATCATTGCCCTCATGCCATCCATCTTGGTTTGAACAAACGCTGGATAATTAATCTTAGCTAAATTCTTTTCGTTCATCGATGACGCGAGCATTACTGGAAATTCTGGTATGAAGTCTTTACCCCAGATTTTGTTCGCAGTCTTTTTAGACATACCCACCCTAAGATCCTTTTTAATAATGCGTTCAATAACTATTGCATCATCGGTTGAAATTCTAGATAAAATATCGGCGAGGTATAGTGCACCAGCACCACCAGTCAATTCTCTTGATGATAATTTTGACAATTTATTTATACCCCAATCAATATCATATAAATCACAATACTTAATTGTTTCATATTCCGGTATCTTCTTAATATGATATATAATTCTTGGGTCCAAAGCATGTATAAGCACAGATTTCAATGATTCATTATCTTTATTTTCTTCTAGTATTGATAGCTTCTCTAATTTCTTAGGTGTCGCTTCAATCTTATTTAATATTGCCAATATATTTTTCATTTTCTCCTTAAAATCATTACAAGTATAATATAGACTATCAATATATTTAGTATGCTTTTTACACATAATCCCTTTGGCCCCATTAACGAAATTCGACCTATGGGCACAGTTATAACATATTGGTTCTATATATTTAATGGCACAGTTCATAATCGTTTCTAAGCGTTGTTATTAGTGTTTTGGTGGATATTATAACTAACATTTTGTGCCTTTTCCCTATCATCCAACTCATATAGATTTCTATATTCATTATTTCTCGTGATGGTTTCCCTAATGATAGTTAAATCTGGGAATAGATTAGAGATTGCCGTGGTGTCTTTAGGGAAGCAGGCGCCTCCATATCCTTTTCTACCATCTGGGCCAGGGACTGAAGTATGGCTTATTCCAATTCTTGGGTCTGCGGTAATGCCCTTCATAATCTCTGAATAAGAACAACCGAAAGATTCTATCGCGTCCGACCATTGATTGAAGAATAAGACTTTGGCTGCCAAGAAAGAATTCATTCCATATTTAACAAAACTTGCCTCCGGTGCAGACATATGATATTTTGGTGCAGGTATGCAGATAGTATTGTTATTATAATACTCTTCCAATAATTTAGTAACATTGGGTCTACCACCGAATACGTGATGCGTAGCATGTTCAAAGTCATGCAGAGCATTAGTCTCAGTTAAGAATTCAGGATTGTATACAAATCTCTCATAGGTATCAGATAAAGATTTAACAATATCTGGAGTCACTGTGGACTTCAAAACAATGATACCATCATAGCCATTAATCTCTTTTATCACAGTATCGATAATGGATGAATCAATACTACCATCGCCGCTCATAGGTGTCGGCACACAGATGAAGATAACTTCTGGATTTGAGGCCATTACATCTTTTGTGGTAGTTCCCAATAAAGGATCTGAGATCACGATACTATTATCATCTTTAGTAAAGCCATGCACCACCGCCTTACCAACAAACCCATTACCAATTACACCAATGTTTATACACATAAATCCAACTCCATAATATAATTCATCAAATTACCTTTCTCCACCCAACCTAGGGCCTTCGTCTTACTAGTCCTTACTTCACCCATCATTCTATTGCCAGGTCTTTCCGGTATGAATTCAATCACAGGCCTAGGCCCTTTAATTGCAATCATTTCAGCAATAGTGGCTATGGTGTATGCAGTATCAGAGCCTATACCATAGCCATCACCTTCACCCTTCTCACCCACAAGTATAATACCATTGATAATATCATCAATATATGTAAAGTTCCTCATTTGAGTTCCAGGATTTACCACACTTATCTTTTCGCCATTTCTAACCTTTTCAAGGAATAGAGCAACCACAGTAGCGTACTTACCAGTCTTAATCTCTCTACCACCGTACACATTATAGAAATAAGTAATGGCATAGTCAATTCCGAACCATTCACCATAGTTTATTACAAGATCCGTATTGGAAGCTTTAGACCAAGCGTATGGACTCTGATCCCTGCCAGTATTATCATCGGCAAATTTAGTACTCGACCCCGAATAGATTAATCTTGCACCATATTTTCTAACAAACTCCAATACAGCGAATGTGCCCTTTTTATTATACTCCAATACTAATTCTACATCTTCAAAGCTTTGTTCCACCCTAGAATATTCACCTAGGTGATAGATAATCTCTATATCGGGGTCAATTAATGTTTCAATATCCTTGGTTGAACCAGTAACATATCTCACCCCCGATATGTGATTAAAGATTGAGCCGGTGAAGTAATTATCCAGCGAAGTAACTTCATGACCTTCACCCACCAATCTTTCACATAGGTGTGAACCAATAAAACCTGCACCACCCGTCACCAATATTTTAATCATATCTACCCGTAGCTCCTGTTGCGTCTTCAGCCTTGGCCGCGTCTTCACCATCTTCATCCATCCATCTCAATAAAGAGTTTCTATTTCTATCTAATACTGGGTACCAAATACTTTTAGTCTTGTTGGTGATCTGAGGTTGACCAATAAGGTCTGCAAAATCTCTAATGTCTTTATCATTACGGAAACGAATTTTAAGCACCAAGGGAGCTTCGTTATCCTCTTGTATAAATTCCGGCATATCGTCCCAACCGAACGGTGTTTGTTCTTCCTCTCTACCCGTCATTACGAGTAAATTCTGTGGCTTATCATTTTTCTTAGGCATTATTTTCTTCCTTATCTTCGTTTGTTAAATCTTCTTCATTCATTCTCATTAATTTCATACCATATTCATTAGTACCCTTACTTATATTTAGTCCTTTTTTAAGCACTAGTTTATTGCTGACCTTGAATCCTTCATAATTTACGTGATGATGCCACCTTCCCCATTTCTTTGTAATACGCACCACATCCGGGTGTTGGTCTCTCAAAGACTCTGCGAAGGTTAATCTGTTATCGAACGCCTCTCCATCCTTGGCATATACTTCTTCTGTATTACCACCCTCCATAGACATTGTTGCCGACTTACCACATAGGAATGCATTGTATAGGAATGTATTATAACCATCCTTTAATATTCGTAAGCTTAGGTCTGTATCTTCATTATATCTTCCACGCCATCTATGAGGAATATCATTACTTAATAGTATACAAGAATATACTCTAGTGTTTAGATAGTAGGGAGGTCGTTTAGAAAACGCGGGGGCAAAGAATGCATAGTTCATGCCAGACATGGGTACATTTTCATACCTATCAGTAAAGTCTTCACATGCTTTAAAAATATTGCCGGACGTTACTCTGATCTTTAAATTATTATTTAGTCTATAGAAGTGTCGGATATTGTCATCCATAATCCAATGCCGTGCGTGGCCTTCAGAAATTGAATGTTCCCACACCCAGTTTCTCACCGGTATTGAACCACCGATCTGGCCCTTGTCATCAGGTATTGCGTATTTAGGATCTTCTCTGAAGCCTTCGGGTAGTGTCAGAATCTTGTCTGGGTCAATTACCGCGGCGTAATCTGCATATTCGCTTTTCTCGATTACAATTCTATATGGAGTATTTAATGCCTCCAATGTTCTCGATGTTTGTCTTGATTCTGCTCTACCTTTCGATATAATATAAATTGGATATTTTCCGTTCATTCACTCTTCCATTATTTAGTTTATACTACTATTATAACATATTTTACAGCTTATGTAAATAGGTTTTTGGTAAATATTTACCACCATAATTTGAATTCCACATACCATTAATGGCCTTCTTGGAATTCACAAAATTTAATATTTTGAATGTTACTACATCCCCGGCCTCTAATAGTCTTTCTGGTCTTATCGTTTCATATAAGAGGAAGTGGGTCAAGAAGTCTTTATCAATTGAATCTGTGATCTTAACCAGCGCCGCGGAAGATATATTCCAATGTGAATAGTTGATTTCTTTATTGTCTACTTTATAATCATATAGACCCCAATCGTATCTCCAATTAGTTTTCTCATCAGAATAGATCAATGGCTCATCTACAAATGTATTACGTTCCATCCACCATTCTAGCAATAGGCTATCACATTTGTCTCTACTGTTGAACGCGGAACCATTTTCATATATGTGATCTCGATAATCTATAAAGTCCTGTGATACTGTAATGACTCTATTATCCAGTATTTTTTTTATTTTATTTATTATACCGATGCTACATCCCCGATTAAGTTCCTAAGCTTCTTTTTAGTAAAGTAATTAAATATTTTCATCCGGTGTGTAGTACCACTATAATTAGAATATTTGTCATCAATCTCATTTTTAATATCATCCGGTGTACAGGTCAAGTCGATCATATTTTTATTAAGCATCCACCTATCCGCCATCTCTGAAGTAGTTAAGAAATCCTCTGGCTTCATTTCAAGCCAAGCCTCAATATATATCTTCTTCATAGGGGTTTGTCTCTTACTAGTCACAAATGTATCATCGGAAGATAATATATTGGGAATACCATCACCACTATCTCCTCTAATGATATGCTCCTTTAAATAGGCCACTGGGTCTTTATGACTAATAAATTTCTTAATAATGGGTGACCATTGCTTTACATCACCCGCACTATGCAATTGTATAAAGTCTTTATCGGCCGATACAATAGTGATGGGTTGGTGTCTAGCATATTTAAGAGTGATAAAGCCGATGATGTCATCCGCTTCAGCGCCTTTCACATATATAACTTTCCATGGTAGGTTATCATTAATTTCATCTAAGATTAAGTTAAAGATTTTATATACCTCACCCCAATCATAGGGAGAAGCCTCTCTAGTTTTTTGTCGTGAAGCTTTATAATGTGGAAAAGCTTCGCGCCTCCAACTTCTTGCATCTGCACAGATAACCACTTCATCGGCTTTAAATTTCTTTTTATAACCTATAATAGTATTTAGTATCAAGTGGCGGATTAAATCCTCGTTTACATCTTTCTGAGATTTAGTCACAGCCATTAGCGACCCAATCGCAATTCCATTGAAGTCAATTAACATTAGTTTATTCATAATTTATTTAAGTCTTCCGTGTACTCAATTTCCGCGGTAGTACAATTCCAGTGTTTTAATTCTTTAATTAATGTAGTCTCCATTCCCTTCAATATATCTATATTATCTTTGGTTAGAGAGTACATGTTCATTTTTAATAACATGTCTATATTATTATAACACATATCGGTGAGAGTGTTAACCATTTCACCTTTATTTTTACCCTTAAAGTTAATCTTACCGGAAATAACTTCAGTAATAAATCTAATCTTCTCAATCACTAGATCAAGCGATGTCTGGTCTCTATTAATATTAAACTTAAGTCTTTGTTCAACATATTTAATGCGAGCATCAACAAAGTCCTCAATTAACTCATAAGGGTTATCATAGATTTTCAACTTACCGTTTTCACCAATCACAGTAATATTTTCATGCAATACTTTCTTAAGGGCAAATGTTGGTATGATGTTAGGATCTTTTCGCATCCTTACTTCAAATTGGAAACCATTCTCATCACATTGGTCATCATAAGAAGATATTTTTCCCTTCGAGGCCAATTTCTCTAGGTGCTCAATGTATTTTTCACGCGTAAATACCGGTGGTACCTCGGTAATGCTAATCTTGGTGGGTGAGATTACTTTATAACTACCCGTCACCATGATTTCAGATCCTATTCGTTCCACTGTACCATTAAAGTCAGGGAATTGTGGTATTAACTTCATACCTCTAATATTCTTACCCTTGAGCCGTGCCTTTACAAGCTTTAATAACACTTTAGGGTCATACGGCATAATCTTTGTAGCAAAGCCTACGGAAATTCCCTGCACACCATTAACCAATACCCACGGTATTAGAGGAAGATAAAATCTCGGCTCAGGGTCTTCAGGGTCTTTCATTGGTGGCATTACATCAAAATCTGCAAACCATTTATCAAAGTTATTGGATAATTTTGTGAAAGTATATCTAGCCGCAGCAGCGGCCGGTACTAATCTTGACCCAAAAGAGCCTTCGCCTTCGAGTAGTGAAATATTATTATTAAATGGCGCGACCAATCCATTGATTGCATCTTCTAATGATGCTGGTCCATGATGGAAGTTTGCGTGTGAGATTACGGCACCGGCCAGTGAAGCCGTTTTATTTAGTTTGTGACGCGCCACCTTATTTGTTGTGTATACAATCTTCCTCTGCCCTGACTTAAATCCATCCATCATACTAGGAATGGCGCGATTATACAATACATATTCTGAGTATGATTTAAACTCGTTATTTACAAGATCCTCAATAGATTTCATATTACCAATCAGGGGTGTTAAAATTTAAACCGGAGGTGGTGGCCATGTCGGCTTTATTCTCCGTCTCGGTGGCGTACATAAATTCAGGTGAGTATGCCGCCATACCCTGAGCCTCAATATTATCATCATTAATTTCAGCCATACCGAATAGAGCTTTATCAATCATTTTATTTTCTTCAACCATTGAAACCGCGTTCATCGAAATATCCAATTTAGATGAGCCATGAAGTCTTCGTTGTTTAGCTTCATATTGTAGTTTTTCTCTTCTGTTCATGCCTCTAGTATTCATATCACTTCCTTTTCAATTGTTATATGTATATTATATCATAAAATAGGGCCTGTGTAAAGTGCAAAACCGTATTTATTTTAATCTTTTAACAATAGACCATCGGAAAACGATCCATTTGTGATAACCTTCTCTATTTTGGCCTTAAGTACATCATCTTCATCAACTCCGTGTGCCTTCATAATAGCTAAGAAAACTTCATACACATCTGCATATTCATTAACATCGCTCCAATCAGAGTCGGCAAGTTCCTGCAACTCCTCAGTTAGTTTATCCATCAAAAATTTCTTATATGTTTCACCCTTAGGGTCTACATTAGATAATCTTGACTTAGGTATAATATCTCTATATTTGTTTCTTATTAATTTATACATTATGCTAGTAACCAATCCTTTCGTAATTGGGCCTCGTCACCTAAAGCTAAATGTAGTGCTTTAGGATCATTTATATCATCATGTGTAATAACATCATAATCATCTGTGTTAATAATATCTCTATATTCTGAAGCCGATAAAGAACCAAGACCCTTGGCGTATTTCTTACTCCACCCACTCAAGTCTTCATCGCCAATTTCTTTTAAATTATATAGATATTTTACTTCACCACCCTTCTTGGCAATCATTAGTGGTGAGTTATAGATTCTAATCTTATGGTGTGTGAATAGCTCCTTCCAATGAGCGAAGAATCCGATGAGTAGCATTTTAATGTGGTGCCCATCTTCATCCTGGTCGGTAAGAATACCGATATAGTCATAATTCATTGTAGTGACGGGTTCACCTAAATTTAAGCCTAGAATATTCATTACATCGCTCAACTCTTTGTTTTTAACAATATCGGTTAGCTTCATACCGTATGTATTCTTAACCTTGCCCTTCAATGGATAACCACCATGAATTTTAGGATCGCGAACCTTAATAAGATTACCAATCGCTGATTGACCCTCAGTCAAGAAAAGAATATTGCCACCACCCTTGGCTTGAACGTGAGAAATAACCTTCTTTCTGTGAGTGTCTTTAAGCTTTTTTCTTAATTCTCGAGCTTCGGCCAGTTGTTTCTTAAGTAATTGAGCCTCAATGATAGGCATAATAAGATCTTCATTACGCATTATCTTATTGAACCATTTATCGTTATCCTCCAAATCGGCGAATAGGTCTTTAAATTTTGATATCTCGAGAGTCATTCGTTCCTTGGTTTGAGACTCCCATTTCAGGCCTGGAATTTCATTGGTGATAAGAACGAATATAAATTTAGACTTAATATCAAACGGCTTAATATTAAGTTTATGTTTCTTATTGATCTTATCGCGCAGTGCATTATTAATAAGCATTGAAACATAATCAATGTGAGAACCACCTCTGAATGTTTCTATACCATTAAGAAATGAAATTTGATCACCAGCATCAGATGGTAGCACGGCAATTTTGTAATGATCGGTTTCAATAAATTCAAATACTGGATCGATCATGTTTAGATAATTTTTAAACACTCTACTCTTAATAAGCCTACCATTCAACTTAAATTGAATTTTAGGATAGCACACCGCAAGATCCATAACACGTTTTTCAATCATCATAATATGAGTATCATCCAATCCACTCATTTTAAATAATTCGTAGTCTGGTGTGTAGGTAACCTTCGTCCCCACATTACCGTTAGAGGCCGTGACTTGAGAATCACAGTGTAGCATACCATCTTTACATTTAATATGTGTTCTGTCCACATTATTGTCTGTCATGACGGTGAACCTATGCGACATGATATTAACCAAAGATGCACCAAGACCATGCGTACCAATACTTACAAAATCATCTTCACCAAAGTTGGCACCTGCGCGTAAATTAGTGAAGGCCAATTCAGCCTTGGTCTTACCATGCTCTTCATCAAACTCAGAAGATATGCCTCGGCCATTATCTTCAATGGATATTTTATCACCATCGATTTTAACTTTAATTAGATTCGCGTGCCTACCATCGGTTCTTAAATACTCATCTATTGAATTGGAAATAATCTCATCGAATAGCTTTAAGAAAGCGGGTACAATGTTAATGTTGCACTTTTCAATTTTATCATCAAATACACCCCATCGATTATGAGGTGATAGTGTAATATCGCCGACATACATACCAGGCTTTTGTCTTACATGGTCTCGTTCACTTAGAACTTTAATATCATTTTTTCTCATAATTTATATTATATCACATTTATTGTCTATTGTAAATACCTTGAGATTCTTCCCAGTCAATGAAAATACTGAACATCATAAAAGGTATTAATATTATCAAAAATAAAATCATCATGATTGTGACTATACTAAAGATGAATGCTATCGCCATCCATTGCATAAATGTTAAGATTGATTCTTGCATCGCTTACTGTTTGGTTTACGAGCACATCTATATGAGCCGTGACTTAAAGATTTTTTATTAATATTGTTTCCATTGGCGCCTCTTTTTCTTTTCACGCCGGCAATCACTGTTTTACTCATTGCACACCCACACTTGTTACTTGGTCGAAGTGAAAAGAACGCCATTGTGCATTTCCATCCACCATTTCAGTGACTACCAGCATATCATCAGCATGTTCTCTACCCCCGTTACCGGAAGTTTCTGCCACCAAATCCTCTCTAGTAGTAAAAAAGCCTTGGCGTTCACTGCCATCCTTCTTTGTGAATGTGATGTCCACCACACCTTCTTTTAACCAACCCCTCAATTCATTAATATTCATAATATATTTTTCTCCTATTTATGTAAAATATTGATATACTCCATCGACTCGCGCCTGTGTACGTTTCCACACCAATCTATCTTCATCTTTAATGGCCCTATATGGTAAATTCATAATGTCATCTTCTCTTTTTCTGGCCTGTTCAATGACACCACCGTTAGCCAAAAACTCAGCCACTTGACCTTTTAAAATTGCCCTTGCCTTATCTTTTTCTGCTTGACTCATTATACTGCTCCTCATAATCATTTAAAATACCATTGACAATATCATTAACAATATCATCCACCTCATTTCTAAATTTATTGAACCCAATTGTGACGCCTATCCAATATGAAAAAAGCATTAAACCGGATGTGATAAACCAATAATATTCCATCACTGTACCAACTTTAATTTAGTATGTAGACTACCTAGATACCAACCGATACCCACCGCCATAAAAACTATCGCAAATTCAAACATCATTTTCTCCTTATTTTTCTAATTTCATTTTTCATATTAGACATATTTATATGAAAAATACCTATAAAAATCACTAACGCAAAAAATTGTAAATACTCCATTAAACTTCTCCTGTTATTTTATTATATATCTCTTTCCAATCCTGCACACGAATATCTAAGTGTTCCCCGACATTATGATTATGTGCCATCATAATAGGGCTTAGTCCAACATTATAACCAGCCTCAATGTTAGTGGGCTTATCTTCCACCCAATAACAACCAGAGTCTTTCCACTTAGCTAATTCTTTATCTTTATCATCGCCTTGACCTAATATAGTAATACCTTCAAAGACTTCCTTACCGAACAATGTTTCTAAGTTATACTTACGAAATTCCTTAGCAGCATCATCCGATGTTTGACTAGTGATTACATGAAACCTATAACCATGATCAGTATATAACTTGCGTACATATTTAACAGCATCTCGCAACGGCCCAAGATTGGCCATGTGTAGGCTTGAATTATATTCACCAACATACTTATGACCCTCGCGTGGAGTAATTCCATATACTTTACCTATGTTGTACAATGATTTATTGATGGGCTTCATATCAAATTTTTCCAACATCCAATTATGGAAGTATGGTTCCCAATCTAATAGGACTCCATCGCAATCAACTAAAATTATATTGTCTTTCATTATACTATATTCACCCTCGCATTAACATGTTGTTGACTTAATTTATATCTATTACCCGTGTGCACAGTCTCTACAATGAATGGGTATTTTCTATTCTTTGTTTTATATCCAACGAATCTGACTTCACCTAATTGTTTAATTCTAATTATATCATTTTCTTTGAAATCGGAATATAGTTCTAATTCCATAGCCTCTCTAGATTGTGATCCGTGTAATTTAGCGTCAATCGTTATTGTCGCGGTTGAATCATTATAATTAATTTTCTCCGATCTAATATCAAGGCCGACCTTTACACCAAATTTAGTTAATACCGCGTCCAATTCATGACGGAATTCTTTTAAATTACCTTTGTTAAATTCATTAATTTTTTTCATTTTTATGTCCTTTTTTTATTTTATATTATATCATTGATTCTTGAATTTTGTTGATTTTCTTTTGTGTTTCAAATTAATTTCGCGTTCTTGTTTCATTATGCCACCAACCTTTTGAAAGATTTGATGTCGTTTTCAAGACCGTGTTTAAAATCAATAATCATTTCAATTTCAGATATTTCTGTTTCTGTTTCAAACAGTTCTTTTTTGATTTTGTTTGCGACTTTTAATGCTTTTGATTTAGTTGTAAAGGTTTCGTAAAAACCTTCCCATTCATAATCATCAACATAAGTTGTAACATCCCAGTTATGTTCACTATGATTAATATAAATTTTTGCTAACATTTTGTATCTCCGTTTTGTTTTTGGTTTTATAAGTCCGGTTTTCCCCTTCCTTATAATTAACATTATACGCCTTTTTATGGCAAAGTCAACACTTATTTACAAAAAAGTATGGTTTTTTTTAAATTTTTTGGTCTATATATTCAAGGTGATGTGATTGTTCACCATAGGCACTTTCCCAAGTCTTTAACCCAAGATGATGAATACCTTGAGCACCTCTATGATGTTCAACACACAACGGAATAGTGTTCTCATCTGTAGCCTTCTGACCTATGCCACGATACTTAAAGCCAATCAAATGGTGTATCTCTGCTGGTCGCCTACATATCACACAGCCATACTCAGATAGTTTATTAAACCGTGCTTTACGCTCTTTTGCTTTCATCATTTATTGGTTTAATCCTGTACTCTCTATCTAAGTGCCACATTGGAGTAGCAGTACAATCTTCCCATCTGGCAGTATCAGGGTGTTCACAACATAGGTGTACTTTGTGTTGTACTGTGTAGCCCTCTGCCCAAGCGTGTATTTCTGTTGCGTGTTTATGTTTACTCATACGAACCTCGCTATTAAATCAATTATTATCCAATCCCATATTTTCAATGTCAGCACCATAAATGCCAAACTGAAAGTTATAATAAAATACAAACCCCACAAACCTAAAATAAACTTATTCATTTCACACTCCTACATAAAAGACATTAACTCGCCCACAACATCTTCCAACTCTTGCTTGGTGTAGTTAGTTAAAATCTTACTTAAAATAACATTAATAGTTGAATCATACAATTCAGCAAAACTCTCTTCATTCATCATAGCAAATGATATTGACTTCGCTTCAATCCTTACCGAACCATCAACTCGGTACACAGCATCATACCTACCACTCAAAATAATAACATCTTTCCTGAATCTCTCAAATGACTTCTCGGGAATCACGCCCTGAAATCTTGACTCTTCAAATTGAGCAGGAGTCCAATGCTCATAAGCGAACTTAATCAACGCAAAATATTTCTTGTGAAAATTATAGTTTCTTGTCTTTTTAAAATCAGCAGTAACCACATCGCCCATCTTCAACTTATTAAGATAATCTGCCGTATCAGTGTCAGCAGGTATCATCTGAACGCCAACTTTTTTCAATGATAATTTCATCTTTTTGCCCTCTTAATAGATAATTCAATAATCCAATCGCACTTCACATTAAGATTTGCTTCAATACAACTTTCCATCATAAAAATCAAAGTCTTAAAACGCTTTTCATTATCTAATAAATCACAAGCATTAAAATTACCAACCCTATCTGTCAATTCTAAAATCTCACCATACAATTCTCTTGTATCAGTAAAAAGAAAATCATTAGGAACAATCCCTTTTCGTAACGGCATATTGGCTGAATTACCCATACACATCTGACCAATCACATCACACTCATTAAATCTTATATTTTCAAGTTGTCTGTTCATAACCAATCCATCACATAACCATTGCTATTTTCAAGCCATTGAAGTGAATCAGGCTCAAACCAAAATCCTA
>Ga0257119_1001675_pt1 | contig 14841 bp, 12 predicted proteins | sample SI112_200mmetaG_FD_190179 | JGI IMG/M metagenome (GOLD analysis project Ga0257119, IMG submission 190179) | Marine microbial communities from Saanich Inlet, British Columbia, Canada - SI112_200m | ecosystem: Environmental > Aquatic > Marine > Inlet | place: Canada: British Columbia | collected... | reverse complement strand
TACATCATCAGCGTCTGCCTTCTTTCTCATTCCCCTGGATTTGTTCGAAAAGAAGCCATAATATCTTACAGTATGCTCATATCTGTTTGGAATATGTGTTACCAGCCTGGCAAGCCAGTCCAAAGCAGTAAACACTTTTCGGATTTTTCTATCCTTGGATGTATAAATAACTTTGGCAACACCAGCATCAGATTTTTTTGCCGGGACATAAACCATTCTTTCCTGGGAAAAGCAGGCTCGGATGATATATCTTGCCAGATTGCCAAGTCCGGCTTTATCATCAGGCTCAATCCGGTCACCAATATAAACATTAAACCCGGAATGGTGCCAGGAAAGCATATTCTCAATAATGGCATCATTTATCTTTCCCTCTTTTTTGAGCATTTTTAGCACCTCGTACTGAAATGCCTCTTCCAGGTCTTCAAGCATAAATACTGATGCAGTTTGGAAACAGCCATCTTTTAGAAAACAACCATCTGAAACTATAGCGTGGAGATGAGGATTAAAATTGAGAAAGTCACCGTACGTCTGCACAGCAATACTGGCGCCGGGAACAGCATCATCATATGGCACAGTGGATTTAAGGTAAGCCGTAATAACATTCCATGCACATATAGAGAGTTTTGCCAGTAATTTGCGATCATAGAGAAAGTAAATCCGCAATCGTTTGGGGATACTGAAAACCCATTGCTTATAAGGGACGTCCTTTAAAACATTAGTAAGCAGCCATTCTCCATATTCAATAACCCTTTTTTGATGACATGATGGACAAAAATGTCGACGCTTACAAGAAAATGCCAACAAATATTCGTGCCCACATTCTTCACAACGCACCCTGGCAAACCCAAAATGAAGATCACCACAATCCAGATATTTATAAATCACAGTCATGACATATGTCCGCCAATAGCCATAACGGGATTTATACATATCATCCCATACCTGCTCCAGTTCTTCAAAATGACTTTCAACGCACTTGTAGTAAGCACTTGCTTTAGGATTGCGAGGCTGATAAATATCAAAATCATATGGTGATGATTGTGCCATACTAAACCTGAAATAATGGTAAGATTTTCAATATATTTCATTTGAAGATTAAATATGGTTGTATAGCATAGATGCTTTGTTGAAAAAATGCAACAAGCGTTGAAAAATATAAACGATATAAGAGTGATCTAACAAAAACATGCTGACGTTGCGACAAGATAAGTCGCTTTTAATATTGTTGGGCTTTGACCCAACCTGCTGTATTACCAGCAGTTTTCTATTTCGGCGTGCATTATCAGTAATGATTTTGTGCGGAGCCCGAAAGACAATGAAACCCTTGGCTTTTGCCTGGAGAGGGATTCGTGAGAAGAACTCAACTCTGGAAGCATCAATCCGGATGGGAGCTAGGAATGGTGGTATGCGTAACATATTTGAACTGTTATTAAACGTCGTTATGTTGAACAGGCCAAAGATGCTGACAGGCCTGGGCCAAAAGGCAAGAGGTATGGATAGAGCGTTCGTCAGTCGCTCTACGTAATCTATGATTCCTCCGGCGGACAAACAGACGCTAACCCATCGTGTATTGAAAGTGGAACTTGGTAAGCCCGTATTGATAGTACGATTGTCAGAGAACTATGTATATAAGGATCGATGGCTGCAGTTAGAAAAATCTATATTGCAATTGAATTTTGACTGACTGATCCACCGGCGTTAAGAACACTTAGAAGAAAACCCCGGCTCTTACCTGCCCAAAAAAGAACCTGAAATGAAAGAAGCTGTCCAAATTGATCTGAACCGGTCCATGGACGAGATCCGGGCGGAGCTTTCCAAATATCCTGTTGCCACAAGACTTTCCTTAACCGGTAAAATTATTGTGGGAAGGGATATTGCCCATGCAAAATTTATGGAAGGCCTTGAAGCAGGCAATGGTTTGCCCGAATACCTGAAAAATCATATTATTTATTATGCAGGTCCCGCCAAAACTCCTGATGGTGAGGCTTCCGGAGCATTTGGCCCCACTACGGCAGGAAGGATGGACCCCTATGTGCCCATCTTCCAGAAAGAGGGCGCTTCCATGATCATGCTGGCAAAAGGGAATAGAAGCAAACAGGTGACTGATGCGTGCAAAGAATACGGTGGATTTTACCTGGGCTCTCCCGGTGGTCCCGCTGCCCGTCTTGGAAAAGACTTTATCAAGAAAGTTGAATTGGTCGAATACGAAGAACTGGGCATGGAAGCTGTTTATATGATCACGGTTGAAAATTTTCCTGCTTTTATTATTGTTGATGATAAGGGTAATGACTTTTATGCGGATCTTCTGTAACGCTTATTTTAGCTTTTAAAGCCCTGGAAGAGATTTTTAATCGATTTCAGATTTTGTATCGTGGAGTGAAGTGCTCTGTTATCTTGCTAGCTCAAAGAGCTCAAATTTAGATGCTTTCTTGTCAAAAGTAATGACTTTGTCACACCCTTCATAATTGGCAGAATGAGCTATTAATAGTTCTGAAAGATCATCTGTACGGTTCAAAAGACAGTCAAAGAAAGATCAGTGATATAGTAGAAGAAAATTAACTGCAGCACACCCTTTTAAAGAGATTTATCATCATTTAAATGTCTCTGCTAGTCCTTCATTGTTCCAAATTATTTTTCCTCTGTTGGCTCGTTCTACAAGTGTAATTGCACTTGAAGGACAAATTCCCACACAAAATCCGCAACTCCAGCACTTATTGTCGTCAATATTTATCAAGGACTTCTCTTTATCAACCGTTATTACCTTATAAATACAAGTTTCAGCACATCTACCGCATAAGTTGCATTTTTCCGATTTTATTACAGGAACATAGGGACAATCAGGCGGCACAACATGGGGATATTTTTCTTCCGATTTAAGGCTGATCCCATCTTTTATAAAATTGTACGCCTTCCCTTTAAACTCGTCGATATTTTTATATCCTTTATTTCGCATCCACCGTGTAATTCCGGAATGAATTTTGTCAACAACCTTAAAGCCGCGAAAATAAAGAGCTGAGCCTATGCCTACCAATGGGCAGCCACAAAGCAGATACTGCAAAGCGTCGTCAGTTCTATAAATTCCTCCCACTCCAATTATCGGAATATCAGACGATTTTCTAATCCGAACAATCCTTCCCAGCGAATAGGGTAGAAATGTTCTTCCCATAACGTATCCGCCGATCGTCGGTGCTCCGAATGGGACTTCGTTTTCCACATCGATAATTATTCCGCCTGGTGCGTTGTGGGCGGTAATAAAGTCTAGGCCGGCATTTTTACCTATAGAAACAAATGACTCCAGTGGTTCGATAGTAGGGCTTATTTTCATACCAATTGGAAAGGAAGTGTATTTTTTTATTTCAGATATAATGGCGCCTGCCTGTCGAAAACTTTTGGAAAACACGGTAACTGCTGATGGAGAAGAAAAATTGAGTTCAATCATATCGGCACCTGCTTTTTCAAAGGCTTTTGCCTGTTTGACCCAATTGGAAATATTTGTTGGATCTTCGAAAAAACTCACGATTAATACGACAGAATATTTTCTACAAATACCGGCCATCATTGAAACCTTATCCAAAATTTGGTCTCGTTCTTCAACATGAGGAGCAGCTAAAGAATAAAGACTGCCGCCTTCCTTGAAACCTCTTCCGAATTTATTCAACGGAAACTGATACGGTCTGACTCTAATTCTGAATTCACCCGGCGTTGTAAAAGTCTTGGTAACAATACCGCCAACATTCATTTTGGTCAGAATTTTGACTTGAGACAAATCTGATCCGCACTCGGAAGAAGATACGATGACAGGACTTTTAAATTTCAAACCGGCCAATTGGACCGATACATCAATATCGTTATTCATAAAAATATCCCCTTAGTGTGTTTGGTTTCTGGTACAAGTTTAAAAATCTTATTCAATAATACCTTATCCTTCATGCCATCCTTGTATAGAAAAGGAAAAAATATCTTGGACTAACCATAGACCATCAATTTTATAATATCAAGAGACTTCAATTTTTTACCACGAGTCTTTAAAAATAAATTAAAATAATTGACAGCACAAAAATAGTGGTCTATGGTTAGTCCATTACAATTATATGTTAAGAGAGGTATTTTTGGACTATTTATTTAAGCCAATATCTGATGAGAAACAAGCCCACGAGAAAATAGTGGCACAAATTAAGAGAGCAATTTTTGAAAGACAAATACCCCCTGGACAGAAACTTCAGAGCGAAAGAGAACTTACAGAAATTTTTAATACCAGCCGGGTAACAGTTCGTTCAGCAATACTGACTCTTAAAAATGATGGCTTGCTCTATGTGAAAAAAGGCACTGGCGGCGGCACGTTTGTCACCAAAGATATTGCTGGAACTAAAATCTCAGAATTACTTCATGATATTATCCAGTGGAAGAATATCAGTATCGAGCATGTAATTGACGTCAGGGGCATTATTGAACCTAGTATTGCCTATTATGCAGCTAAAAACAGAACTGATGAAGATATCGAAAAAATATGGACCTCCATTGCCGATCTGGAACGATCCTTTAATCAGAAAGAAACATTTCAGAGCCAGGATGAGCACTTTCACAAGGCCCTGGCAGATGCTGCGCATAATCCCCTTTTAAGTGTGTTCCAAGCTTCGCTTATTGATCTGCTGTTTAAGTTCATTTCCTCCATTAAATGGCATGATGAGGAAAAAGAGAGCATGTCTTTATATCATAAAAAGATAGCCAGAAAAGTTGAGGAACAGGACACAAGCGGGGCCCGCAAAATGATGGTGGAGCATTTAGTAGACATGCGTCAAATGCTGGCTCGCTATCCACTTGAGGATGTTCTGAAATAAACGGCATATTAGCAGGGGTATACGTAAATGATAGATATGTAACCGATAGGGTGTCTGTGATTGTGATATTTATGATATTAATTTTTGCCGCAGGTCTTTAGCGGATATTTTTTTATCATATTTTTTTAAATACCTTAATTGAAAAAGGAGAAGTGAAATGAAGAAATTATTAATCAGTTTAACCGTTTTACTCGTCATCACTATGTTTTTTGTACCTGTACATGCTAAAACAACCCTTAAGATGGTAACCTTTCTGCCCAAAGGCAACGTCAATATGACTGCTTTTATGGCATTTGTGGATTCTGTAAATAAAAAAGCAAACGGTGAATTGGAAATAAAATATATCGGGGGTCCGGAAACCATGCCGGGCTTCAAGCAGTTCGAGGCACTTAGAAACGGAGTTGTTGATATGATTTTCGGTTGTGAATCCTATTATGGCAGACAGGTTACAGGCGCTGCATACAGCCATCTTACCCGCCTTGATCCTACTAAAGAGCGACAAAACGGATATCATGCCTTCCGAAATGAACTTTTTAAAAAACACAATATCCATTACCTGGGACGGGCTGAGTTTGGCGTGTGGTTCCAAATTTTCACTAACAAATATGCAAAGAATCTTGATGACCTGAAAGGACAGAAAATTCGTGTTTCCGGTACTTACGAACCGTTTGTCAAACGTCTAGGTGCAGTACCGGTAACAATGCCGGGTTCAGATATCTATACAGCCCTTGAAAGAGGTACAATCGACGGATATGCCTGGGCAGTCCTTGGAAATGTGCAAATGGGATGGGTGGATGTCTGTAAATATATTATCGAGCCTAGAATTTATCAGATGAATATTGAAGCGCTGATCAATCAAAAAACATGGGAAAAACTTCCTAAACACCTCCAAACGTTACTAACGGACAGTATGATCGAAAATGAGAAGGAATACAGTTCTATTATGGCCGGCATTGCCGAAAAAGAATATACACAAATGCAGGCAAAAGGGATGAAAGTTATTCAGTTCACACCTGATGAAACCAAAGCCTATGTCGAGCTGGCCTATGAAGCGGGATGGGATGAAGTTATCAAGGAAAATTCGTCTCTGGGACCTAAACTTAAAAAAATGCTTACACCTTAACATTACTGAACCAAAAAACTTTGAATTGCTTCTCTCAAATAAATTTTCAAAAAAATGGGAGCAGCAATTCATAGTTGTTTCAATCTTAACTATATGCCAACCGCTTTGAGTTTAAAATTAGGACAAAAACAATGAATTTTTTTCAAAAAATTGGCCGCATAATAGACAGGATTTTAGTTGGGTTAGCATGGTTTAGCGGTGCGTTAATGATTTTTTCTCTTGTTTCAGTCTGTATTGATGTAGTTATGCGGTATTTTTTTAACAGTCCAAGCGGATGGATACTTCAAATCAGTGAATATATTCTTCTTTATATCCCATTTTTATCAGCTGCTTATGTTCTGAAAGAAGATGGCCACATAAAGGTTGACATCATTCTCAACTTTCTAAACAAAAAAACTGAGGCGATGCTTAATACTGTGACATCCATTCTAGGAGCTATAGTCCTTTTTATACTGACCTATTATGGAGTGATTGTCACTTTTGATTTTTACGTCAGAAAAGTTCCCACCTTGAAATATCTGAAGATACCAGAATTTTTAGTAATTATCGTTATCCCTGTGGGATGTTTTTTATTTGCTCTCCAGTTTATCCGAAGAGCAAATAAATACTACCAAAAATATAAAAATGAAACTGCTGAACACATTATATATAAAAAAAATTGCAACTCATAGTAAATAGAAGGAATCGGCATGGATTGGTCATTAACTTTAACGCTTCTACTCGGTCTTATGGCACTATTAATGCTCATCGGCACTCCTGTGGCAGTGGCTTTTCTGATTGTAGACGTTATTGGGGCAATTTTGTTCCTTGGCGGAGAAATGGGCATTATTCAGATTATTTTAAACATGAAGGAGAGTCTTACTTCTTTCAGCCTTCTGCCCGTACCGCTTTTTATACTTATGGGCGAAGTTATGTTCCATTCCAAATTGGGATTTAAGGCGATTGATGCGACGGATCAGTGGATCGGAAAAATTCCCGGGCGGCTCTCTCTTCTGTCCATCATCGGAGGGGCTCTTTTTTCGACCATGAGTGGCTCAACGCTTGCCACAACATCGATCCTTGGATCTTTATTGGTACCAGACATGGAAAAAAGAGGATATCACAAAAGCATGTCATTAGGACCTATTATGGGGAGCGGAGGCCTTTCTATGCTCATACCGCCAAGTGCTCTTGCCATTCTTCTTGCGGCCTTAAATCAAATCTCGGTTGGAGGACTTCTTATCGCCGGGATCCTGCCGGGATTCCTAATGGCATTTTTATATGGAAGTTATGTAGTGATCCGTTGTCACCTTCAGCCTCATCTTGCACCCCCATACCAGCAAGAGCCTGTTCCTGTCTTAGATAGGATTAAAGGAAGTATCATCCATATCTTCCCCATAGGTCTCATCATATTTCTGGTAATAGGTTTAATTTTTCTGGGAGTTGCAACACCGTCGGAAGCAGCAGCTCTTGGGTCCATGGGAACCATTCTGATTGCAATAGTATATGGGCAGATGAATTTTGCCGTCATGAAAGCCAGTATCATGGGCACTCTCAAGATAACTTCCATGATGTTCATGATTATTACAGGCTCTATGATTTTTAGTCAGATTCTGGCCTTTTCAGGGGCCAGCGCCGGTATTATCGAAACGGTCATCGGACTTGATCTATCACCTATCATGGTTCTTATTGCCATGCAATGTGTACTTTTGTTTTTGGGCTGCTTTATGGATAACCTGTCCATGGTGATGATCGCCATTCCCATATTTTTGCCTGTTGTAGAGGCTTTACATTTTAACACGCTTTGGTTTGCTCTGATTATGTTGATAAATATGGAAATGGCGAATACCACACCACCCTTCGGCTTGCTGCTATTCGTAATGAAGGGAGTAGCCCCAAAGAATACAACGATGATAGACGTGTATAAGGCAGGTATCCCTTTTCTTATGTGTGATGCTGTGGTGATGATTTTAGTTATGGTTTTTCCGCAAATAGCACTTTATCTACCAGAATTGATGAAATAACAAACTGATAATAGAAGTAATGTAGTACTGGAGGCTCTATGATATTTAAGATAGGTGTTGATGTCGGTGGAACATTTACCGATTTTCTTCTCATGGATAATGATGGCAACTCTGATATTTTTAAGGTATTATCTTCACCTGAAGATCCATCCATAGCAGTTATGAACGGACTGAACCAGATGGCAGAGAAAAAAGGAATCAGCCTTTCATCATTTCTGGGTAAAATCGAAATCATTGTTCATGGAACAACCGTTACAACAAATGCCGTACTGACAGGGAATGTCTCGAAGACAGGACTTCTTACCACGAAAGGGTTCAGAGATGCACTCCAGATGAGACGGGGCATAAGAGAAGAACTCTACAATAATAAATACCTTCAGCCAGAACCTATTGTCCCCAGACACCTTCGATTTCCAGTTCTTGAACGGATTAATTATGCCGGGGATCTTGTTGAAAAATTAGATGAAAAAGATGTTATAAAAGCGATTGAGCTTTTTAAAGAACAGGGCATGGAGGCTCTTGCTGTCTGTTTTATGCATTCTTATGCCAACAATACCAATGAGCGCAAAGCCGAAGAAATTCTTCGCAAACATATGCCGGATGTATATCTCTCTGTTTCTTCATCAGTTCTTCCTCAGATCAGGTTTTATGATAGAGTGAGTACTACGGTTCTTAATGCCGCGGTGGGACCCATTTTAAAGGGTTATCTTTCAAGACTCTCCATCCGCCTTTCAGAAAACGGATTTTCGGGAATATTTTTAATCATGCAGTCAAACGGTGGTGTAACAACACCTGAAGCTGTAATTGAACTTGCAGCAAGCACGCTTCTTTCAGGGCCTGCTGCTGCACCTATAGCCGGGATTGCCTATGCTGATCTGCATGGACAAAAAAGTTTTATTACCGTGGATATGGGAGGAACGAGTTTTGATGCTGCACTTATTAAAGATGCTCAGCCGCTGGTAACAATGGATGGAAAGGTTGATCGCAAGGCTCTTGCATTGCCGATGATGGAAATAAACACCATTGGGGCGGGCGGTGGCAGCATCGCATGGATTGATGAAGGGGGGCTGCTCCGAATGGGCCCTAAAAGCGCAGGGGCACGTCCTGGACCGGTATGTTACGGTCTTGGAGGAAAAGAACCTAGTTGCAGCGATGCCAATTTGATTTTGGGTTATCTGAGTTCCGATTTTTTTGCAGGAGGGGAGATGAAGCTGGACAAAAAGGCTGCAGAAGTCGCTATTAAAAAGACGGTTGCTAAACCAATGGAAATGGATCTTATTGAGGCAGCATATGGCATGTATCATATAATGAATGTGAATATGGCCTCAGCTATTCGCGAGATTTCTGTTCAGCGAGGATTTGATCCTAGAGATTTTCTCTTAGTGTGCGGAGGCGGAGCAGGACCAATACACGCTGCCATGATTGCCCTTGAGCTTGATATTTCAAAAATCCTGATTCCCAAGGAGTCCTCAATTTTTTGTGCTGCGGGAATGCTTCTTTCCGATTTGAAGCACGATTTTGTCAGGAGCTTTCATACACCTTTTTCTTCTAAAAGTATTCAAAAACAACATTTTCTCTCCCTGATTACAGATCTTGAATCCGGAGGAGAAAAAATTCTTTCAAGTGAGCATATCCCAAAAGGAAAGCGCAGGTTTCATTTTTTCCTTGATCTTCGTTATGTCGGACAGTATCACGAAGTAAGTGTGCCTGCTGAAATTGATGATATTAAGGCAATGAGATTTGAAAAAATTGCAGACAGCTTTCACGCCGAACACAACCGACTTTACGGCTACGACTTAAAAGATGAAGAAACCACTATGGAATTGGTCAATATAAGAATGACAGCCATAGGATCTACTGACAAACCTGCTTTCCGAAAAGAAATATTTGAAGGAACTGACGCTTCCCTGGCTTTAAAGGGGAAGAGACAAGTGTTCATACCATCAAAGATGGATTTCATGTTAATTGATATTTATGACGGGGGCAAAACCGGGTACGGGAATAGAATAAAAGGACCTGCAATTATCGAACAAAAAAACACAACGATTTTTGTTCCATCCATGTTTGAAGTTGAATGCGATCAATATGGAAGCTTTATGATGACTATAATTAAAAATAAGGCTCAGACACATGATGAAAAGAGAGGAACCAATGGAAAATAAAATTGACCAGATTTTAGCCTCTGTTTTTCAAAGGAGGTTTAAATCCATTACCGAGGAAATGGGGCTTACCCTGTTAAGGACGACACGGTCTCCGATTTTGAATGAAGCAAGAGACTTTGTCACTGGGCTTTATGATCATCAAGGCAGAATGTTGGAGCAGACAGAATATATACCGGTACTCGCCTTTGCGATTCAGCCGGCATTAGAATATATTGTCCGCTATTTTGGAGACGACATTTTTGAAGGTGACGTTATTATCCACAATGATGTTTTTTCAGGTGGAAATCAGAACAATGATGTGGCAGTATTCAAGCCGATTTTTCATGAAGGCAGGCTTATTGGCTGGGCGGCCTGCAAAGGACATCAGGCAGACATAGGAGGTGCTGTAGCAGGAGGATATAACCCGGAGGCAAGGGAAGTCTGGCAGGAGGCACTTCGAATTACGCCGGTAAAAATTTATGAGGCCGGGAAATTTCGAAAGGATGTCTGGGATATGATCTTTGCCAATATCCGATACAAAATAGTGGAAGAAGACATAAAAGCAGAAATGGGGGGCTGCATTGTAGGAGAAAGGGGAGTAAAAGCACTTCTTGAAAGATATGGCATTCCAAAATTCCAAAATCATGTTAATTACCTTTTTGATGTTACTGAAAAAATGGTTAGAAAAGAGATCGACCGGATCCCCGACGGGATCTATCCGGGTGAGAGCTATGTCTTTTATGATGGTATTCATGAAGCCTCAAAAATGAAAATCAATTTAAATGTTGTTGTTAAAGGGGATAAGATCATTTTTGACTACTCGGGCTCTGATTCCCAGACAGAAGGCTTTGTTAATGCTCCCCTTGCCGCGACTTCATCTGCAGTTCTATTGACTTTCCTTATGCTTATTAATCCGGATATCCCCCACAATGACGGCATTATAAGACCAATAAAAATTGTAAGTCCAAAGGGTACTTTCCTGAATGCTGAATATCCGGCTGCAACAACCTTTGGCAATAGTATAACAGGCCCCAATGCAGATGCTATTATGAAAGCTTTCTCCACTATCCTCTCAAAAAAAGTTACTGCAGGCTGGAATCGGTTTCTTGGATTCACACTTACCGGTAAAGACCCGAGGAATAAACGGTCATATGTGGATATCTTGTTTCTGGCCTTGAAAGGGGGTTCGGGAGGAACTTATATGGCAGACGGATATGATCACATCGGCCTAATCAATTGTGCTGGTGGGATCTTGGCACAAGATTATGAGATGTTTGAGATCCAGGACCCGCATTTCCTTGTCAAACATGAATATTTGCGGGATTCAGCTGGTGCCGGGCAGTGGCGGGGAGGCCTGGGCGTTGAGACCATATTTGAAATATATGGTGAAAATGTTACAGGAATCGCCTTTGGAGATGGTGTGGAAGAAGAGGCAAGAGCTTTTGGTCTTTTTGGTGGGAAAGAAGGTTCCATCAATAAAGTTGAACTTCTTTATCCGGACGGTACTATTAGAATCGCCAAGTCCAAGGAGATTATAAGGGATATTCCAAAAAACACGCTTTTCCAAAATATAGCAGGTGGCGGCGGTGGATATGGTGACCCTTTTTTAAGACCGGTTGACAGAGTATTGGACGATGTTAAAAATGAACTGGTTTCAACTAAAAGAGCAAAAAAGGACTATGGCGTTGTGATTGATGAGGTTACGATGGATGTTGATCAGGAGGCTACAAAGAGTTTAAGGAGACGAAGCTGATGGGCCTTCCATATGTGGATCATATCGGAATCATCGTAGAAAATCTGGAAAAAAGTATCGCTTTTTTTACGTCTCTTTTTGGTCTCAAATCAACCGGGATCAAGGAGATGGATGAAGTCGGGTTGAGAATTGCGACATTAAAGGCAAAAAATATAGACATTGAATTGATTCAGTATAAAAAGACTGAAAATAATTTTGGGAAAAAAATTATGGGAAAAACCATTGGTGTTAATCATTTTTCCATAAAGACAGACAATGTTGAAGCATCAGTAAAGGAGTTTCAAAAGAAAGGTATAAAAGTTATGGAAGGATTTCCACGGACCGGGAGTCATGGCAGTGTCGCCTTTTTTGAACAGGAAACTACTCAAAAAATATTATTGGAAATTTGTGGAGAAATAAAAACCCGATAATTTCACTTGATAATCAACAAATGTTTGTCAGCCGGATCATAAGCAAAATATACAGGAGGATGAGGATGCCATTTTACAAAGTAAGAAAACTTTGGAATGAAAAGATAGAAACCCTGTCAAGGGATGAAATACGTGCACTGCAACTCAAAAGACTGAAAAAACAGGTAAGTTATAATTATCAAAATTCTCTTTTTTACCGCAATAAAATGGATGATGCAGGTGCAAAGCCCGGAGACATACAAAGCTTTGAGACTTTTTCAAAAATACCTCTCATGACAAAAGATGAACAAAGAAAAACCCAGGAAGAATCAATTGAAAGGTACGGTAATCCTTATGCCCTTATGGCGTGTGCACCCAGAGAAAAAATTGTAAGGATTAATTCAACCTCAGGCACTACTGGTATGCCCACCCTTTATACTTTAACACAACATGATATAGATGTGGTAAATGAGATGCATGCCAGAAAATACTGGCGTGCCGGGATCAGGCCGGGAGACGTAATGATCCAGGCTCTTTCTCTTTCCATGTTTACAGGAGGCCTTCCTTTGTCCCAGGGGATCATGCATATGGGAGCCTGTGTAGTACCGATAGGTATTGAGGGTGGAACCAAAAGGGTGCTTGATTTTATCAGGCTGACAGCACCTGCTGCCATAATTGCTACTCCTTCCTTTGGCCAGTATATGATTGAAAAATGTCCACAAATTATTGGAAAAGATGCAAAAGACCTGGGTTTAAAATGGTTCTTTTGTGCAGGTGAACCAGGAGGCGGGAATCCGGAAGTAAGAAAAATGCTTGCCCAGGGGTTTGGAGCCAAAGTTTTTGATCATACAGGAGGGGGGCACGCTTTCCATGGTATTTCCTGTGATGAACCCCCGGAACAATTCAGCGGTATGCATTTTATCTCTGAGGATCATTGTCTTCTAGAACTTCTGGATCCAAACACAAAAAAACCAATAGAAATTGAGGATAACGCGTCAGGTGAAATGGTATTTACTTTCCTGGACTGGGAGGGCGGGCCTTTGATGCGTTATTCGCTGGGTGATATACTCCGGGTTTCAGTTAATCCCTGCCAATGCGGTATGCCTGGTATGAGATTCAAGATCATCGGACGTGCAGATGATATGTTGATTATAAAAGGAGTTAATGTTTATCCCGAGGCCGTCAAAACTGCCATATTAAAATTCAGGCCAAAAGTAACCGGTTTTTTTCAGATTCTTTTGAACAAGCCCGGACCGCTGGTGGAACCGCCTTTGAACATCATGCTTGAATACGATAAATCGGTTTCCAAAGCTGAGCTTCCTTTGCTTGAAGAAAAAATGCTTTCCCTTTTCAAAGAAGAGGTGAGAATCGCACCTCAATTGGAGTGGGTATCTGCTGAGACCCTTCCCAGAGAAATGAAAAAAACAAACTTTATCAAAATTAAAGAGATCAATGCATAGATGAGCTTATCGTGAAAAAATTATACGAAATGGTAGATAGATCCATAGACAGGATTTTATCAGCAACGGGATTATTTTCTGTAGTTTTGATGGTGTTGCTTTCATTATTTATTTCAATACAGGTTTTCTCTAGATACTTTCTGAGTATGCATATTCCCGGATTATTTGATCTGTCTATATATTCTCTCATTATTTTTACTTTTCTTTCAGCAGCATATACATTGAGAGAAGGCCGGCACATTTCTGTGGATCTTTTGTCCGGTCATCTATCCGATGGTGCAAAGGTTGGGTTTAAAATAGCGGCCTATACTATATCTCTTTTCTTTATTGTCATCCTAGGCAGGGTCAGCTGGCAATGGGCATATAACTCTTTTTCATCCGGAGCAATGACAATTTCCGAGACTCCAATACCCAAAGGAATTCTTATATCATCTATTACACTGGGATCTTTGTTACTTTTTTTGCAAATAATTAGAATGATTATATCATTATCAATTCAATCCTCTCATTTATTTAATTTTAAAAATTTTGTTAAAGACAAATGGAATAATCCGTTTGTTTTCATGGTAATTTTTCTTGCTGGATTAATCATAGGACTCATAATAACCTTATACATCAATGAAATTGTGGGAATATGTTTAATTGCTCTTTTTGCTTTGCTATGTGGTATGCCGGTATTCCTGGCTCTGGGCTTTACAGGCAGTATCGGCATGTATGTATTGATAGGTGAATCAACATTAAAGCAATTGCCGTTCCTTGCTTATAAATCAGTGGAAAGCTTTCCATTGACATGCCTGCCGCTTTTTATAATTGCAGGAATAATTATGGAAAAGGGAAAAATTGTTGAGGATGTTTTTTTGTTCTTTAGATATTTTGCAGGCAATTTCATTTCAGCTCCACTTATATCGACTATTCTGGTAGGCGGCTTTTTTTGTGCTATCAGCGGATCGAGCGTGGCAACAACTTCGCTTATTGCAGCAGTTTCTTTGCCTATATTAATCAGCAACGGATATAAAAAATCAATTTCTTCTGGTGTGGTTGCCGGTTCTACAATTGGCACAGTGATTCCGCCTTCCATCGGGTATGTCTTGTTTGAGGGATAAGAACTTGCTTTTTGTTAACCAAACCATAAAA
>Ga0257119_1001664_pt1 | contig 14889 bp, 9 predicted proteins | sample SI112_200mmetaG_FD_190179 | JGI IMG/M metagenome (GOLD analysis project Ga0257119, IMG submission 190179) | Marine microbial communities from Saanich Inlet, British Columbia, Canada - SI112_200m | ecosystem: Environmental > Aquatic > Marine > Inlet | place: Canada: British Columbia | collected... | reverse complement strand
GCCTAAAAAAAAAGGAACATTTTTTTCCTGGATATGGGCGGTAAATACCCGGCATCCCTTTTTTTGTACCCGTTTCATGGCTTCTTTTACCAGAGCAGATCCGGCATTAGTGGCCCTGAAATCCTTTTCAATGGCAAGCCTGCCGCCTATCCAGTTATCAGCACGGGGCTTTTCACTATATATGCGTACTGTTCCGATAATCTTTCCTTTTTGTTTGGCAACAAGCTGGATTGCGTTTACATCATTTTCATCTATATCTGAGTTTTCAAACAAGCCCTGTTCCTTAACAAAAACATCCTTTCTAATTCTAAAGGCTTCGGATTTTTCAAATTGGTTTCTGGCTGAGTGGCAAATCAGGCTGTCTTCTTTTTTTTCATAGGATGACAAAGCCGAACAGGCGCCGCATCTTGCACATCCTGCCAGTATATTACTCGTATTGATTCCCTTGGTTTGAAGGATTTTGCCAACGGCATTGTATAGCTTTTTCATGTGATCAGGAAGGGGAGGTGTTGATTTTTCAAGTTGGGAGCCCGGAATAGGGCGAAGCGGCACAACAAAAGGGTAAACTCCCAAATCTGCAAGAAATTCACTGCCCCAGGCGATGGAGGTCATGGTTTCTCCCAGGCCTGCAATAATAAAACTGCTCACCTGGTTGACACCGAATAATTGCACTGCCTTTTTCCATGCTTTTTCATAATGGTTTAAACCGATTTTTGCCTTGGAAGGCGCAACTTTTGAAAGGATATCAGCATCAAAGCTTTCTATATGGATGCCAATGGATTCAACTCCGGCATCCTTTAGATCGTCAATAAGTCCCAGGTCTTTTGGAGGTGCAATCTGGACCTGAATCGGTATATTGGCGTCGGCTTTTATGGCCCGGGCGCATTGAGCTAAATATAGGATCTCACTTCCAGGAGGATCTCCTGTGCCCGAAGTGAGTACCATATGGGTTACACCATCCATGTCCCTGGCAGCTTTGGCAACCAGGGCAAGCTGGTCAGGTGTCTTTTTTGCTATGGTCTGCCTGTTGGAAAGGGATGCTTCAGTGGCACAGAAACTGCATTTTTGCAAGTGTTTCCAATGAATACATTTTTGTAATACTGTGGTGGCAAGACAGTCTTTGCCATGGAGAAGGGCAATCTGTCTGTAAGAAATTCCATCCTTAGTGGTTTTGCTGTAAAATTTGGGTTCGGGAACAACTTGAATGGTAGAGACGGGTTTACCGGTTTTTAAAAGATTATATCCAGATTTTGTTTCTTCTAAGGAAAAGGGTGAATTTGAAACATATGAAGCAGCAATAGGAACACTTACCGGCACATTGTTTATGATAAAGGCACGGCCTTCAGCAGGACCTGCACCGCCCTTGCGCCCTATAATGTTTTTCTGGACTTTAATACCAAGGCTTTGTATCTCAGTAATGAGATGGTGCATGTTTGAATCTCCCTTTTTTACCTCACAACAAAATATTGCTTCTATCAGAGATCATCATTTCAAACAAGTTTAAATCATGACAAAATTCGGGCAATCGCATTAAAAATAAAAAGTTATTGTTTAATTGTCTATAAAAATTAAAATAGTAATTCTGTTTTAACCTGGCTTCCGAGTATTATACTGTTGTATATAAATTCAAATTTCAAATTTTGAAAAAATGGTATAATGCCTCCCCCTGTTCAATAAAACAAAACACCCCACATGGAGGATAAAATATTTTAATGGAATATATAGAAGTAGATGATCTTGAAAAAACACATAGAGGATTGTTTATGGTTGGTCAACAAAAAGCAAGTTCTTATCCTTTCTCTATCTCAATTTTTTTATGCGTTCCATGGTAAACTCATATTCAAACCACTCATCCATATACGATCCCAGGGCTTCTTTATAGTGTTTTAAAGCTTTTTTGTTTTTTGAGGCGCCTTCTGCCCAGAATCCTAAAGCGCACTGTGCAGTAATGAGATATTCAGGGCTTTCACCGGCTCTCTGCACCAAGGATTTCTCGGTTTCTTCACCCAGCAGGCATTTTGCAATATTCTGGTACCATTGATCTTTTATCTGACTGCTGAATACTTCAAGCTTTTTCATGGCCTCATCTTTTCGACCAATATAGTTAAGTATGCAAGGCTCAAGCAGGCCAATACTTAAAAAGCCTGCACTTTCTCTACCTTTAACTTCAAGGAATGCCCGGGCATACTTAATGGCCAGTTCCCACTCTTCGTTCATGGCGCTGTAATAGGTCAGTCCCACAAGGAGAGTTTTATCATTTTTAACAATCTCCATGATTTTTTCTAATTTTTTCTGCTTATTCCCTGGAGTAATGGAACTTGATTTAAATTTGGCAATAAGAGGGGCAAGCTTTTCAACCTGTTCCTTTTTGAGTCTGAATTCTTTTTTTATGGTTTTGGAAAATCTGTCTATATCAGCCTGATATTCAATCCTTTTGATCCTTTTTTGCAAAGAAGCCAACCTTTGCATTTGAACTTGTTCCAGCCTGGACATGGAGAGGAAAAAAGGCCAACTTTCAGTGTAAGATGCCAGAACAGCCTTTTTTAAAAGTCTCTCAGAATCTGCCATATTTCCTTCTTTTATGCTCATAAGGCTTAATATGTAATAAAGCCAGCTTTTTTCATTTTCGGAATACCCCCCTCTAATGGCTGATTTTTCATTTACAACTCTCTCCAGAACCTGTACCAGATAACCGTAAAACTCAAACGGTGATCTCCAGTCCAAAGAAATTAATTCCTGACGATAAGGGCTTGCAGCAGACTCATTGTTCAGCCAGTCGATTAAAAAAAGCATTAACCTTGCACTATAGTTTTCTCTGTCCATTGATAAGACTTGACCAAAAAGATGCTTTGCTCCCTGAAAGTCCTCTGAATAAAAGTGCATCATCCCTGCTTCCATAACCAGCAAGGGATGAAAGCTTACCTTTAGTTCCTGATCAGCCAGCGCCCTTGCTTTATCCCACTGCCCCTTAAGGGCTAAATCAGTAATCTGTTTTATTTTTATATCAACGGATAGGTCCAGAACCCCATTCCATTTGGTCTGTCCTGATTTCAATTCATTAAGAAAGGCAGCAGCTTTGGTAATGGGCAGCACCATCCCTATATCCGGCAGGAGAGTCATTATAGGTATAGGTCCGGCCGTGCGGCCCACTGCCACTTTTGATGCGATACCTATAACTTTGCCGCTGGTATCAATAATCGGACCCCCGCTGTTGCCCCTGTGTATTGAAGTGTCAACCTGAAGCATATTTTCAAATGCTCTGCGTACATGACCCCTTGTCACACTGACGTTAACCATTTTTTCCTGGGTACGGTTGCCCAGAGGGAATCCCAGTGTAATAACCGGTGAAAGTTTTTGAATTTTCAGCGCTTCCATTTCATAGTCAATTGGCAGGGGTTCCAGTCCTTCAGGCAGTTTATCTGCTTTTAGGATAGCAAAATCATCCTTAAGGGGGGATTTGATAATTTGCCAGGTTTTAACCGGAGATTTTGCAACCCCGGCTATGGTAAGCCGAGGAACCCCATTAGTGCTGTAAGCTGATTCAACAAAATAAATATCTTCTAAATCAAGGCTGCCTGGAAAATCAGGCAGGCGTTTAAAAGCCTTTTCCCCTTCAAACCATAAAAAGAGTTGATAACCAAAGTGCACTGGTTTTTGAAGCAGTTTAAGCCTGTTAATAATTGCATAAAGGTTATTGTCCTCCAGCCATGGACAGGCAACATGGCGATTCGTCAAGAGAAAACCTTCTTTATCCACAAGAAAGGCAGTTCCTTCGGTTCGATTACGGTAAAAATAAGTTTCTTCATCTTTAAGCCAGTAATCAGCTACAATAAAAGCTACAGATGAAGAATATCTGTTTGCAAAATCTTCAAGTACCGTCTCTTTATTTTGATTTTTGAAAGGAAAATAGAGCCACGCCAATATACCAAGCACAAGCAGCAAAACCATAACAATCAGCAGAAGGCTTATCCTTTTTTTAAGTCCTCTGATTTCACGTACAGGAGATGGTAAGGTTTCAATCTTCTTATCTATTATCTGCCTTAAGACTTCAGCCACCTCTGCCATGGATTCGGGCCTGAGATCAGGATCATCAGCCAACATAATTTTAAGCAGAACTTGAGCATCATGAGGAATCTGCAATTCATCAATTTTGGTCTGAAAATCTATGATTTCATAATCAGCAGCTATAATTTCCACAAAGACTTTGCCCAAAGACCATATACCACTTCTGAAATCAAGAGGGCGCTGGTTAATAATATCCGGATGGCTGGAAATAAGTTTCTTTAGCATTGGGGGAGATTGATCCACCTGAGGATTAAGAAATCGGGAAAGTTTATAATCTATTTTAACTTCAAGGTTTTCATTGTCGTCCTTGATTACAATAAGATCATTTAAAATAAGGTGGGGGATAAAATGTCCTATCTGGTGCAGGCCCTCGAGAATCGAAACTATCTTAAAAAAAAGTTTTAAAGCTGTTCGATAATCCTTAAGTCGACCCGAGGCCAATAAACTGCTCCAGGTTTCTACTTCAATCCATTCACTGACCCTATACCAAAGTCCGTCGGAAGATTTACGGATTTCAAGATGTCTTACAAAATAGTTCTCCGGAAGTTTCTTTAGTTCCTCAAGCTCCTCTTGCAACCGGTCAGCTATCTTCTCATCAACTCCGGATTGGGGAGTGAAAATACGTATCATTACCGGATCATCCATGCCATCTTTGACAGCACGGCATAGTATGCTGGAAAAGCCTTCGTGGAGAACCTCTACAAGTTGATAATCATCAATATATTTTCTGCCTTCAACAACTTCGCTACCACAGGAAGGGCAGGATAAAATTTTTTCGGCCACAAGCTGACCACATTTTTGGCATAGCTTCATACTCTCATTATATTAAATGATTGCAGCAAATGCAATTGATGTATGAAGAACCTGTCGAGAGATGTTATAAAATTTTTTATAACATCTGGGGTTTGCACTTTAGTCTAATGTAAAAAACCTGGCCCTCAGGGCCAGGATATTTACTTAAAAAATTAGAAAAATCCTCCGGCTAATTTGCAATTTCTGAAGGGCTTTGAAAAGCGAGTCATATAACCATTATTTTTTTTGCTTTTTCTCATTTTTCATTTCTATATACCAATCTTCATTTCCATAAACTTTATCAGAGCATTCAGGACAAATACTATGGCTGAACTGCGCGTCTGAATTTTTTTGGATATATGATTCTAAAATGTTCCAATATCCTTGGTCATCACGAATTTTTTTACAGGATGAACAAATCGGGATTAAGCCTTGTAAGGTTTTTATGTTTTTAAGGGCCGTTTGAAGTTTTTCAACCAATTCTTCACGGTCTTTTTCTCGTAATTTGATTTCAGTAATATCTGAGATAACTCCTAAACCTCCAAGGTATTGACCTTCGGAGTCATATGAAGGGTTAGGGGAACACAGTACAAAAATTTTACTACCATCTGAACGAACCATCTGAATTTCGTATGAACTGCTTTTGCCTTGCCGACGAAGGGAAAGTTGATTCTGGGCTTCCTGTGAAGATTCTTGATCTATGAAATCCTGGAATAGTTTTCCTATTAGCTCATCATGGCTATAGCCTAACATTGTTATAAATCGATCATTAATAAATTGTATACGCCAGTCCGAATCAACTTCCACTAAACCTTCCGGCATGGTGGTAACCAGGCCGCGGTACTTGATTTCGCTCTCTCTTAGTGACTGGTGTGCTTTTTTTATTTCAGAAGTTCTTTTCTCGACCAGGTTGGATAGATGATCGCTGTACGATTTCAGTTCTTCTTCTAATCGTTTTTTCTCAGTGATATTGTAAACGATGCCGTCAACACCTGCAAACGACCCATCCGGTTTGAAAAACGATGTTTTGTGATCGCTGACCCACTGAGTACTCCCATCTTTTGCTAAGATTCGATACTCTTGGGTTATAGACAACACTTTTTCTGTTATCCTGGCTGCTTCTTTAAAAACTTTCTGTTTGTCATCTGGGTGGATGAGGTTTGGCCAGTCTATTTTTTTGTCCTCAACTTCATTTGGGAGATAACCGCAAACCATCTCGCTGTTCACAATGATTTCCGTTGACCAGTCATGTTTTCCCCTATAGACCATACCCGGAATATTATAAAAAACATCGTGGTATTTCTTCTCTGAAATTTTTAAAGCAGCAATAGTTTGTTTGACGTTGCCATATAGAAGGCCAATAATAGCACCAACAAATGAAAAGGATAGGCTCCATACCGTCATTTTTAAAGAAAATATCATTTTCACTTCTAAGAAAATAATCTCTAACAGGGAGTGGCCATGATTCATCATTGGTTCATTCATAATGTGATTAATAATCATGACAAAGGGATGAAAAATAAAAAAGCCGACGAAAGCCCCTAAAAGAATCCATTTCCCCATAAATTTACTCTCCCGAAAATAATATTTATTTCCCCCCAAATACTATTCAATAAATACGTTACCCCAAAAAACGTTCCAACACAAATGAATTATTCAATAACAAAGCCACTTGGCTCGTGAGTATTTATATCAGTTACCAGGAGCAAAAAATTTAAGACACCAACGACTTCCAAAAGATATATTCTGGGCTTTGATCCTGAATTGCAGTGGTCATATTAACGTGTAAGGCTCCCTTATTTAAAATTTTCTCACAATACCACATCTGGTATAAACATGGCTTTTCAGGTTTCAATGTGAAATTAAAATATATGGAAAACTGCATGGGTAAAAGAAATCAAAAGTCTATTAAAGTTAAGTTGGAGACCAACTTGATTTTCAGTTTTCCGGATTGTACCTACCGGAAAACTATCAGCGAGCAATATTTCTCCAAAATTTGTCTGTTCAGCGACTGAAATAATTGATAAATTTGTGGATGTAGTGCACTGGTGTCGGGAATTACAAAGGTTTGTTTTTCAATTTTGATTTCATCTAAAAAATAAACAAAGGCCTCTAATGATCCTTTTTGATGCTCGCCCAGTACATTTACGTTTAGCATGTGTTTTTTTAATGGTTTAGTGGCGTGATTCAATAGGTTTTTGAAAAGCCAATTCGAATCGTTGCTACAATGTAAAGCGCCAAATAAAATGATGTGATGGCTTCCTTTTTTGTATTTTTGCCAGAAGTTATGAGCAATGGATTGATCTCGTGAATTAAAATGATTACTCTGACCTTTTTGTTGATCATCGGTCTGATCAATACCCCATATCCTGATATCAGGGTTTTTATTTTTAACAGTACGAAGTATACCCATTATATCAGCATCCAACAGTGGGAAATAATCCCTGCCAGTGTTCATGCGGTTTATTAAACTTTTCAATTTGTCAGATGTGGCTTCCAAGAGAAGGATATCGGTGTTAACGGCTGAAAAGAATCTTTCTGCGAGAAACCTGCGTGTGGATTCTTCATGAAGCTCTCCGATGCAGATTATTTGGTAATCAAATAGGTGAAAATCTGCTGTCCATTGTTCCATGGAAATCAGATTATTTCTCAAATTTCTTTTAATAGCATCTTTTTGGGATTTTGATAATTGGGAAAATCGTTTTAGAGCTTTGGTTGCCTCTTCATGACATAGGGGGTGCTGGATACGCTCTGAATTTATTTGTTTGGTGGGACGTCTTGGAAATTTTTCCTCGACCCAGTCATAAACAGATAAAAAAAGAAGAATTATAATATAACCACCTAATGTAGCTAATATGACCCGGTTTAAAGATGAATCCATACTGAATCCTCGTAATAAAAGAGGCTATCACCATTTAAAGTTTTATCATTTCTACATTGATCATAGTAAAATGAGGATACATTAAATCGTATTATAAAGCAAAAGACCATATCTCCAAAGCTGTTATGGGTGAAACAAAGATGGTATTTATGTCAGGAGTCAAATTTGGCAATTTACCGAGTGCCTCTTTCACCAGCCCAGGTTTTTCAAATGTATCAACTCTTTGAGTTAAGCGAAGTACGCGATTTCCTGATGAACCTAAATAAATCTTGATTAATTAAAACAACTCTGAAACTAATGATATCGGTACTCAAAAGTGTATACCAGATGAAGTCTGGATCAAAAGAGGCTGAATTGGAAAAAATCAAAATAATTATTGTTGATGACCATTCAATTGTCCGGCATGGAATTTGTCAGGCACTCGATTCTGAAGTCGACTTTAAGATAGTTGCTGACATCGGGTGTGGCAGAGAAGCCAAAGGCCTTGCATTATTGCATTGCCCCGATTTTGTAATCATGGATATTTCCATGCCTGATTTCAACTGCTTGGAAGCCACGAAACAAATACTTGAAAACAATTCGAATATTAAAGGATTACACTTTCCATGCACGCTGAAAAACTGCCAAAGGCAGGAGGATTGAATGAATATTTCCATAAAATCCATTTTCATAGGCTTATTATGCTTATTAACACTACTCCTGGTGGATACCCATGCAAAGGTGAATGGAAGCGGCCCCATAACCAATAATGGTAAAAAATGGCGCATTGGATATCTTGAAGGCGGCCCCTATGCAAATTACCAGATGATTTTAAAAAACTTAGTGAAAAGCATGATGGATTCAGGCTGGATACAACAGGCATTAATTCCAGAATGCAGGGATGAAAGCGAAACCAAAACTTTATGGAACTTTCTTTCCACAAAAATTCAAAGCGACTACCTTGAATTCCCTTCTGATGCTTACTGGGATTCCAGCTGGGATGATGGAAAACGCAAAATATCAAGAAATAACATATTAAAACGATTGAATAACAAAAAAAATATCGATCTTATGCTTGCTTTTGGTACATGGGCAGGATTAGATCTTGCAAACAACCTGCACAAAACTGACACAATGGTGATATCAGCTTCAAACGCAATTCTTTCCGGCATAATTAAAAGTGTTGGGGATTCAGGATATGATCACGTGCACGCCTGGATAGATCCTGACAAAACTAAGCGTCAACTTCGTTTATTACATAAAATTATTGGGTTTAAAAGATTGGGTTTAGCCTACGAGAATAATAAAATTGGAAAATCATATGCAGGAGTAGAAGATATTCTTAAGTTATCCCGGGAACTTGATTTTCAAGTAATCGAATGCTATCTCCCCACGGAAACCGGAAGTGCCAATGAGTCCGCAGAATTAATCAAATGTCATGAACAACTTGCCCCGAAAATTGATTCAATGTATATCACTGATTATGCTGGCCTGACCAAAAAGGCTATCAAAAAAATTTTATCTCCAATATTTAAATACAAGGTGCCGATGTTTTCCCAAACAAGGTATGATCTGGTAAAGAATGGTATTTTGATGGGGACGGGCAGGTTTGATTTTAAGGCTGACGCTGAATTCTATTTAAACATTTTTGCAAAAATATTAAATGGTGCAAAACCAAGAGATCTTCCCCAGAAATTTGAAAGCCCACTTTATTTAGTGGTCAACCTGGAAAGTGCAAAAAAAATTGGATACAGGATACCACTTGATATCCTGGCCGGAGCCTTTGAGATATATGAAATAATTGAAAACCCAGGTAATGAGGAATAAATTAAAGTTTCTTTAATAGTGTTATCAATAACATGGAATCTTAAATGTTTAAAACCATAAGATCAAAAATACTCATCATTGTTATAGGACTTATGGTGGTCACTTCCATTACCTTTATATTTATTACGACAAAAAATTATCAAACAGAAACAACCAGGCAAAATTATAAATTGGCCAGAGAGACCCTTAAGTCAGCTATGATGATCATTGATCATGAGTACAATGATCTCTTATCTTATGAGATTAATGCAGTACAAAATCGCCGCACCCTTATGGAGAGCATGGGTAAAGGTATTCTGTCATTGGTTGACTCGTTCCATGCCCAGCAAAAAGCAGGAATTTTAACAGAAAGAAATGCCAGGGAATTGTGCTTGAAGAGATTAAATGAATTCCGGTATGAAAAAAATAAATATTTTTTTGTCTATGATTTTAATTTGACTGGATTATCACATCCAAACAAAAAAATGGTGGGCAAAAAATGGACTGGCTTTGAAGACTTAACAAAAAGAGATGCATTAGCACTTATCAAGAAAATCATTAAAGTAAACCAAAAGGCCTTTATTGTCTTTAAGTGGCCACGACTAAAAGATATGAAAAAGGTAAAACAACTAGGATATTTTTTGTATTTTCCCAAATGGGAATGGATCATCGGGACATCCTGGGAGTTGGGTGAGATTGAAAAAATTTCCCTGGCAAAAGAAAAACATACTCTTGCCAAGTTGAATAAAACAATTGGCAGTGCGAGTCTAAACGAAATGGGAGGAGTTCTTATTTTTGATGGCAATGGAAAAACAATTATCAATTCTTCTAATTTCAAAAATTTTGATCTAAACATTTCAAGAATGATTCTTGACAAATCAATTCAGGATCATTTAAAAAAAGCTGGCCATTATCCAGGCAAACCCTTTGAATTTTCGTATAAGAGTCTACAAATAAGTGCCTTTAGTGATGATTTCAAACCGTTGGACTGGCATATTACAACTTTTATCAATAAAGATGAATCACTAAAAGCAGGATATGTAATTGCCAGAAGACAGTTTGCGTTTTTTATACTGGTTTTACTGGCTGGAATTATTTTTGCTGTTTTTATCAGTAAAAAAATCACCCACCCTCTTGCATTGCTGACTCAATACGCAAGAAATTTGCCGGACAGTGATTTTAAATTAAAAGGCTACCCATTGCCGGTATCTATCGTTTCAAGCAGCCACAATGATGAAATCAAACAACTGGCTGATTCTTTTGCATATCTTGATCAAAAAGTGAAAGACAGAACCAAAGAGCTGAAACGCTTAAATGAGCACATTCTTTATTCAGAAGACATTGAGCGCAGAGCAGTTGCTTCAGATCTTCATGATAGTGCAGCCCAAACCCTTGCAATAAGCATATCAAAAATCAAAACCATACAGGAACCAGGTAAGTCAATCAGTTTGGAAAGTATTGCTGAAATTCAAGGGTATCTTGAACAGACTGTCGGGGATATTCGTTCAATGATTTATCGGCTCAGCCCACCGATTTTAGATGATTTTGGTATAGATATAGCTCTGGGCTTTCTAATTGAAGAAAGCAATAAAATGCACGATACTGATATTAAATATATCAACCTCCTTGATACCCCGGCTCATTTAAAAAAATCCAATAAAATTGCCATGTACAGAACCGTCAGTGAGATTATCATGAATATTATAAAGCATTCAGGTTCAAAAAATGCAAAAATAGAACTGTCAAACAATAAAAAATTTATTTTATTAAAAGCCGAAGATACGGGGACTGGATTTGATGTAAATCTGTTTGATGAAAAAAAGTTTTCCGGATTTGGACTATTGACTATCTCGGAGAAGATAAAAAACCTGGGTGGCAGTTTTAAAATAGTCTCAAAACCGGGTAAAGGTACAAAAGTTTTTTTATCCGTACCTTTAGGGCCTACTAAAAAATAACTTTACATTTTTGCGCGTGACCTTCAGGTTATAAGTCGATTCATCCAGGGAATATAATGTTTTGTCTCAATCGGTTTAAGTGAATATTTTACAGCCTACTATGATATAAATATGGCAGTGGTTCTTGGAGGATTATTATGTATTTGTGGAAATTTGGTATTTATGATATTTTTTAATTTCAGAAGTTCAAATTGAACATTATAAAAAAAGGAGCTGTGCTAAAATTAAAAAAATAATATATATATCAATATGTTTGATATTGTTTTTCAGTGCAGGATCTATATTCGCCGGCGAAAAAAAATATAAAATTTTAGCAATTCAACACCAGGATTTTGCTCCATATGCAATGTCGTTGAAAGGATTTAAAAACGGTATCATAGAAGCAGGTTACAAGGATAAAATTGATATAGAAGAATATAGTGCCAAAAAAGATCTAAAAGCTTTGGATATGTATATTCAAAAACTTAAAAATAGGAATGATATAGATCTTATTTTTGCTATTGGTACCCGGGGAACACAAGAATTAATTTGGAACATAAAAAATATTCCTATTGTATTTACAGATCTTGGAACACCGGAATTTTCAGGAATTGTCACAGACTGGAAAACTTCCAATGCAAATTATACAGGTGTGGAAACAAAGAATCATATTAAAATTGGGATAAATCTGCTTCATGAATTAATTAAGTTTGAAAGTATAGGAATGATATATCTGAAAGGATCTCCCAGCCATGATGGTGCGATTAAAGATGTAACAGCGACTGCTAAAACATCAGGGTTTGATTTCATTTACAAGGGGTTTTCCCTGCGGAACAATCAAGGTACAAGATACCCTGTAGAAATAATTAGAAAAAACATTAAAGAAGCACTGGATTATGTGGTCCCAAAAGTTGATGTCTTTTATGTTCAGGTATCAAAAACATTTAATATAAACTTTGATTTATTTTTTGAAAGTTTTAAAACTAACAGTACCCCAAGTGCAGGCGATCCTGTCTATATAAAAAAAGGGCTTGTTATGGGCATTGGAAGGAATAAGGAACTGTTTGGAAAACAATGTGCAGAATATGCTATCAAAATTTTGAATGGGACTGATCCTGCCTCTTTGCCCATGGATGTAGGACAATCGTTTGCTATATCGTTAAATACCGAAGCTGCGAACATTGTAGGTTATAATCCTTCAATTGATATTTTAAGTGCAGCTGATGATATTTATAAAGAAATGGATGTTAAAAAATAATCGGCGCTCCATGCCAGGGGTATTATTGAATAAGTTTCAGTATCTGCTTTCCCATTTTCTATCTCCTTTGTGGTTTTTTATTTATTACACATACGAGTGGAAAAGTGTCTATTTTTTCAAAGAAAGATATAAAACAGTACCATCTCAATACAGGGCCTTTAAAAAACCTGTGGCTGTCTGGTTTCCAGTCAGCCACAGGTTTACTGAAGTACAGGGAGTTAAAACCTGATAATATGTTTATTTATCCGGCATGGATGTCATGGTGCCATCCCAGGTATCCACTTTGCCAACTTTCTCTTCTGTCTCAGGGAACCATGTCTGGGTGACACACTTGGATTCTGTAAAGAATGTAAAACCATCTTTACCCATGCAATGCAGATCTCCGAAAAAAGAGTCCTTGTGGCCGGTAAAACCAAAGATTCCTAAAGGAACGGGGATACCAACATTGATACCAACCATGCCGCCGTCTGTCCGGTATGCAAATTCACGGGCATAGTGTCCGTTCTGTGTATAAATAACAGAACCATTGGCAAACCGACTGTGGTTCATAATTGCCAGACCCTCTTCAAAGGAATCTACTCTCTTTATGCAAAGCACTGGACCAAAAACCTCTTTATCACCAATGGTCATATCTGCTGTGACATTGTCAAAGATAGTAGGTGCCAGAAAAAATCCGTTTTCATATCCTTCTACTACTGGATTCCTGCCGTCAACAATAAGATCTGCTCCTTCTTCAATGCCTTTTTCAATCCAGCCTGTTATAAAGTCAAGGTGACCCTGATTCATGATGGGTCCCATACCTGTTTTAGGATCATAGGCAGGTCCAAGGTTCAGTTCAGCAACAAATTTTTTCAGGTATTCAACCAGCTCATCTGCAATCTCATTTTCAACAACAATCACAGGGCAGGCCATGCACCTTGCACCGGCACATCCGCAATAAGCATTAATGATGCCTCTGGCAGTTCTTTCTATTTTTGCATCTTTTAGAACCAGAGCATGATTTTTTGCCTCGGTCAGGGCTTGAACTCTTTTACCGTGGGCGGCAGCTGTTTTATAGATATGTTTGCCAACACTTGTGGATCCTACAAAACTTACGCCTTTGATATCCGGATGTTTCAGGAAAATTTCCGCTTCATTTCTTCCGGCGGTTACAACACTGAGAACACCTTTGGGAAGTCCTGCCTCCCTCCATAGTTCTGCCATGCGCAATGCGGTCTGGGGAACAAAACTGGCTGCTTTGAGAATCATGCAGTTTCCAGTGGCAACACATATGGGGGTCATCCAGCCATGGGGTATCATGGCCGGGAAATTCCAGGGAGCAATTCCGGCAAAAACACCGATTGGCTCGTGGTAGAGAACCGTATCATATCCTGTGCTGGCATTCATGAGAGATTCACCCTTCATCAGGTGAGGGGCACCACAGGCAAATTCAACAACTTCATTTACCTTTAATACATCACCCATTGATTCAGTCCAGTTTTTGCCTTCTTCCTGGCACAGAAGATAGGTCAGTTCTTCCAGATGTTTTTCAACAAGGGCCTTAAATTTGTATAAAACCTGAACTCTTTTTGCAACAGGGGTTGCAGACCATGCAGGATAGGCCATTTTTGCGCTTTCTATAGCGCTGTCAACCTCATCCTGTGTACATTGAGGGGCATGGGCTATGATGTCTCCTGTGGATGGATTGTAACAATCCATGTAATTAGTTGTGTTAGATGTCTTGAATTCTCCGTCGACAAAATATTTTAATTGTTTTACTTGTTTGTCTGCTGATTCATCTTCAATATTGAAATACCTGTTCTCTTCCATTTGTTCTCCTTTGTTTTTTTCTTTACTGGTTCTATTAATTATAAATTATTTACAGAAGGGGAAGATATTTCCCCCTGATGATCCCTATTCATTTTTGTAAAAGCTATTTTTTTAATCAGGTTTGCGGCTATCTCATAGGTCTTGTCCTGGCCCAAAGGATTTGCTTTTCCAGCTCTTCGCGTATCTATTTCACAGATATCCATGCCGGCCAATTGTGTTGAATCGGAAAAAATCTGTGCCACAATATCTGCCAGTTTATAGATTTGTGGTTCATTTAACCCTTTCCAGTTGCGAAACCTGACTCCTTCCAATGCATTATTCGCCCCGATATCCATATCAATGGAAACATAGACATAGGGGGTTGA
>Ga0257119_1001649_pt1 | contig 15014 bp, 12 predicted proteins | sample SI112_200mmetaG_FD_190179 | JGI IMG/M metagenome (GOLD analysis project Ga0257119, IMG submission 190179) | Marine microbial communities from Saanich Inlet, British Columbia, Canada - SI112_200m | ecosystem: Environmental > Aquatic > Marine > Inlet | place: Canada: British Columbia | collected... | reverse complement strand
CAGACTGGGTCAGCATCAAAACCGGTGGCAGCCCAACAAAAAGAAGACCTGGCTGTTGCTTCCATCTTAGAAGTTGGTATGAAAAAACGTTTTCACTTTAGGGCTGGCAGCGTTCGGGATGGAGAAATCGTTTCCATAGAAGATGGAACGGTAGCCATTAAAACGGGTAGCGGCACTTTTAATATACCATCGGACCAGTTTTTATCAGAGACGGCAGAAATAAAAAACAAAAAAGGTGAGTTGTTTAAGGGTGTTGTCCTTGGCGAAACTGCTGAAGAATATATTATTCGTACATCATTTGGAGATGCGGTAGTCCAGAAAAAAGATATTCAATCTATGAAACGTTACCACGGCGGCATCCTGGATAGACAGTCTGAAGAAAGACGAAAGTTTTATCAGAGCGAAGCACAACTTATAAGTGTATTCATGGATCCAACGGCTTTCCCTCTTACTGGAAATACATTTTATGCAAGTGGTCTTTCAGTCGGTTATGGGCTAACAGACCGTTTCATGATTACAACAAAATTTGGTTCTGACTTTAACAATGACCTAAACCTCCATCCCCGAATGCGTTTTTATCATAGAAAATCCGCTGAAAAAGAAGTGGCCGCTTCCTGGGGTCTGGGAATACACCGTAAATACCCATCCAAGTCAGTAATAGGCAAATACTCACACGCTATTAATATCACAAGAGATGGTAAAGATACCCCTCTTAATGAAATGGATGGATTAACTCTTGATTCTGTTGCATCCGAAGATAACGGAAGGCGCCTTTATGCTGAAGCATTTCTGGTCTTTTCTTCTCGTAGGGTGAACCCAACCGGCCGTGGAAAAATTGGGTGGACTCTGGGTGCCAAGGTAAGCAACGCATTTGTGGGCCGGAATGATATTATAAAACCAGTGACAGCTGGTGGAGATGATATTTCCTGGAGCACAGAGTCAAAATATTCGGTGCCATTCAGGACCTGGCTGTCCTTGGAGTACGACCTCAGAAAAGACCTGAAGTTTGTTGGGTCTGCCTGGGTTGACAATGGCTACAAAACCCTGAGCTTTGGTGATACATTTGATGATTATACAGATAATTTTTCTCTTGATTCTCCCGGAGGCGAAGTAAGTATGATTGATTTTGATTTCGGTATTCTATATGCCGTGAATGAGAGTTTCCGGGTTGGGCTTCATTTCCAGCAACCCTACATTGATTTTTACTGGGAATTTTTTGAATTCTAATTCTCTGGAAAATTAATGATTAAATTTCTCTTTAGTCTTCTACTGGGCTGTGCGACACTACAGGCGCAGCCAGGTATGAACCTCCAGGCCGTTAGAGATATCCGGCTGCAAAATTTGAAGCGAGATTACACCGGGAGTACAATCCGGTTTATTGTTCCCGGCTCCACATCTGTGATGGGCGTGCTGAAAGATGTTACTGATAAAAATTTTATTATTTCTCATAACGGCTCCCCCGCTGTTTATGGCCACAAAGAAATTAATTACATTTTTGTAGATCCAGGTTTTACCGGCAAGGTTATGGCCTTTGGTGTCGGGTTAATTGGCGGTGCCGCCAGCTACATGGCCGTAATCATTGCTAAGGAGAATGCAAATGCCAGTTGGAAGGGCGTGGCCTCATCGCTTGGTATAGCCCTGGGAGGACGGATGGGATTTAAGACATTTTATAAACCAATCAAAATTGACATATCAGGAAAGACACGTGAATAAATCTATCGCCTTGCTTATGATGACGCTCTCATTCCTGTTTGGGGATAATAACGTTCAAGTTCGGCATGGCGATCAACAAGTAGCCCAGGGGGAGTTTATCGGGACATACATGAACCATGTCCATATCCTGGTTGGAGAAAAAATAATATACTATGCCTGTGATGACGTTATATCCATCACATCCGCTACCACAGGATTTAGTTACGGAAAGGGCTATGATTACGACTGTAGTATAAACACCGTGACGGCCGATATTCTTTTTCCGCCTGAACTAGACCCCATGACCGGTGAAATGGCGCAGATGCTCCCCGATGTATTTAACCCGGATATTTCAAAGCTTGCCGTAGAAAAAGCGACACCGGTTGTCCAAAATCCTGCTGCAAAAGTAGAAGCTGGTGGCGTTAGCGCCACAGAAGATTTCGTTATCATTGATGGTGTAAAATACGCACGAGTAGCACCGGAAGTTAATTCTAAGGCCGGGGTGCAAATTCCGGCTGAGCCGCTCAGGGCTAAACAGCCGGCACAGGCCAAGAATAACCAGGCAACATATAATAATGCTAGATCATCGACTACGCCACTTAATGCCTGCCAACAGGCAGGGCTGGATGCTGTTGCATCCACGTCCCCCCTGTGGTACGGCGGCGGGATCATGTATTATGTTGGAGTTCCTGCCTATTTTTTGAGCAAGCCCCAGCCGAATCAATATGCAATTTCAAACATAGCCCCCGAAGAGCAACTGCTCTACATGGAATGCTATAAAACAGCCGCCCAGAATGAACGAGGAAAACGTATGGCCCTTGGCTGCGGTGGCTTTTTGTTGCTCATTATGATGACAGCCGGCATGTAATATGTTCATTCACTTAATCTTGCAATAGACCGACGAAATTTTATCATGAATAGAAATATACACCATAGTCAAATAATTTTACTTTGCTCCTTCCTGCTTGTGTTGGTTGGCTGCCACAACAACGCTCACCTGCGCACCCAGAAAGTATTAAAACCCGGGGAAAAAGCCTACTCCGGGAGCGGCGTGCTGGCCGTGGGTGGTATAGATGAAAGTTATGATGGTTTACAAAACACGGGTGTGATGGGCTTTCGCGGTGAAGTGTCTATGCTTAAGGGCGGTAAAGACTCAGAAGCCGGGCCCTATTTTGGTGTCGGCATTGGGGACGATGGTCCGGGCTTAATTCTGGGTTATGATTATAGAAAATACACTGGTCAAAGAAGCGGCTCACCAAAAAAACTGGGAGCACAGATTGAAGTTAATTTTGGCGAAGCGGGCGCAGCGTTTCACCTTCGGCCTTCCATAACAAGCACAACCAAAAGAGGGAAGCCGTTTTATGCCGGAGTACATGGACTTTTGGCTGTGGGCAACTTAAAGGACCGTCCATATATAAATTGGTACACTGTGGATTCATCAGAAGTTCATGAAGAACCTTCGGGTCACGTATCTTACGGTTGGGACCGGCATAATTTTGAAGAAGAAATCGACTACCACTTTAACAGCTTGGGTGCCGGCATTACCGCTGGGGCAGAATTTCTGGCATTCGACAATAATTCGATACAATTACAGGTGGATGTGTCTCTGGTAAAAAACTCCTTCAATACCGATTTTAATATTCCTGTGGAAGACTGGGATAATGTTGTAGATGCATCGTGGCAAAACTGGGAAGACCAAGAGGCTGGGCTGGGTGTTCCTAGGGACTTAAGCCACGATGATGAATTAATGCCCATGGTAACCGGCAGTATTGGGATGAGTTTTTTTAAGCCTGACCCCACCAACAAAGAATCATTCGAGCCTTTGCCTACTCCAGGTTACAATATGGGCCAGACACATACACAGCCCGTCTTTGATCCTGAAACAGGTGAGAAAATATCGGGCGTCATGCGCTTCGATCCGGAAACGGGTGAAGCTATTATTGAAACGCAGTTTAACCCTGAAACAGGAGAGCAGATTGCGGTTGCCGAAGAAAAACAAAAAATATCTTATGGCGAAATTGTAGCCCAGGCCAAAAACGCAGCAAAAAGTCGCCATAATCGGGCCACATATAACGCTGCAGGTATTGCGTCATGCTTTATCTATCCAATTGGTCTTCCTGTGGCCATTTTATACACCGAAAGCGGTGTCGCATCCAATATGAACCCATACGATCCCGTTTATCTTGATCTGGATTCGAATCAAAAAAACCAGTATAAGCAGGCCTATAAACAGGAAGAAAAACAGCTGCGCAGGAAATCAATTTATGGCGCGGAAGGTTTTTGTGTTGGGTTCTTAGTCTTTATGATGATGAGCGAAGGGTTCTAGTTCAGGGGTTAAACAACCTTAGAAACTGATTATAAAAAATGTGGATGGTGTTGATGAAGAATAATACAGTACGTCGATTAAAAATTTATGTTGCAGGTGCCAATGAGCTAGAATCTATCTATCGCCTGCGTCACGATGTTTATGCCACTGAACTTGGGCAATATGAGTCACGTTCAGATGAAAGTTTGCCCGACACTGGCGATGTGGCCAGTGTTTATATTGCCGCCAGTCTTGACGGTAAATTGGCAGGATTCGTAGGCATAACCCACCCCAATAGCCCACAATATTCTGTGGATAAATTTCTGTCCCGAGAAGATATTCCACTCGCTTTTGATGACCAGCTTTATGAAATCCGCGCGCTTACAGTCAAAGAAGACTTAAGAGGGTTCCAGGTGGCTACCTGTTTAATGTATGCGGCTTTTCGCTGGATTGAGTCACACGGTGGTAATCATATTGTAGCTGTTGGGCGCAGTGAAATTCTTGATTTATATCTGCGGATAGGTATGAAGCCTATTGGAAAAACATTTAAGTGCGGTGCTGTAACATACGATTTAATGAGTGCCGGAACGCATGATGTTGCGGATCGTATTAAATCATCATTCCAGTCTCGGCTTAAGCGGATTGAAAAATATATGGACTGGCAGCTGGGGATTGCTTTTCATTCTCCCACAGAATGCTATCACGGAGGTGCTTTTTTTGATGCAATTGGTGATCAATTCGACGACCTCGGTAGACGTAAAAACATTATTAGTGCAGATGTTTTGGACGCCTGGTTCCCCCCTGCGCCATTGGCCCAGAATGTATTAACAGACCACATGGGCTTTGTTATGCGCACATCTCCACCCACACGCTCTGATGGTTTGGTTAAGTCGATTGCTGAAGTACGCGGCGTGAGAGACGATTGTATCCTGACTGGCGGAGGATCATCAGCGCTCATTTTCCTTGCATTTCGCCAGTGGTTAAATCCATCATCCCGGGTGCTGGTTTTGGATCCAACCTATGGTGAATATTTGCACGTATTAGACCAGGTGGTAAAATGTAAGGTTGAAATGTTTTCCCTGAAAAGAAGTGAAGGCTATAAATTAAATATCGATTCTTTAAAAAAGAAACTTGCTGAAGGATTTGATCTTTTTGTCTGGGTCAACCCAAACAGCCCAACCGGATTACATGTTTCAAAACCTGATGTTGAAGCAGTGCTGAGAGAATCGTCAACTTGTAAACGAGTTTGGATTGATGAGACCTATATAGAGTATGCCGGTTTGGAACACTCCATGGAATCCTTTGCTACGAAAAGTGAAAATGTTATTGTCTGTAAATCTATGTCAAAGGTCTATGCGCTCAGCGGATTACGCGCTGCTTATCTTTGCGCATCACCACACCAACTAGAAGAATTAAAAGTTATTACTCCCCCGTGGTCTGTCAGCCTGCCGGCTCAGATAGCTGCCACATACGCACTCCACGCAAACGATTATTATGCCCTGCGCTACCGGGAAACAAAAGAGCTCCGTGAAAAACTTGTGCAGGAACTATCTGCCATGGGTATTAAAGAAATTATTCCGGGGGTTGCCAATTTTGTAATGTTTCATTTGCCTAAAACCATGGACACGGCGGAATCTATTGTAAAGACATGCCGCGATCAGGGGCTCTTTCTACGCAATGTGGCTGGAATGGGGTCGGAAGTTGGGCGCCGTGCAATGCGAATGGCTGTTAAGGACGAAGAAACAAACAATCGCATGCTGGACATATTTAGAAATGCACTGAATCAAGCTAATTCTATTCCCAGAAAAGATGAAATACATGAACCAATATTTACATCTTACTAATATTCATAATTTAATAAATTCTTAAAAAACAGAGACCTTTTTTATGTCCGCACGAAACTACACTTATTACGATTTTACACAAAGCATGTGCAGTACCTGTTTGGAGCGGGTGGATGCAAAAATTGTTTTCCAGGATGATAATGTTTTTATGCTCAAAAACTGCCTGGATCATGGACCTGAAAAAACACTGATTGCCACCGATGTGGATTATTATAAAAAGATCCGGCATTACATTAAACCGTCTGATGTTCCCAAAAAGTTCAATACAAAAGTGGAGCACGGCTGTCCCTACGATTGCGGATTGTGCACCGACCATGAGCAGCATTCCTGCGTCACCATCGTAGAAATAACAGATCGCTGCAACCTGACCTGCCCCACCTGTTATGCGGGCTCATCCCCCACTTATGGCCGCCACAGAACCTTAGACGAAGTAAAGGCCATGCTGGATGCGGTGGTGGCCAGCGAAGGTGAGCCGGACATTGTTCAAATCAGTGGTGGTGAACCAACCATTCATCCGCAATTTTTTGACATATTAGACTATGCCAAAACGCTCCCGATCCGCCACATTATGATTAATACAAACGGTATCCGAATTGCAGACGACAAAGGGTTTGCTGAGCGACTGAATGACTATATGCCGGGAATTGAGATTTATCTTCAGTTTGATTCTTTTAAACCGCATGTATTAACAAAGTTGCGCGGGAAGGATTTGTCTGCAAAAAGACAAAAAGCACTGGAGAAACTTGAAAAATTTAATATTCACTCTACCCTGGTTGTTACGCTGGAGCGGGGACAAAACGATGATGAAATTGGAAAAATAATTGATTTTGCGCTGGAATACCGCTGTCTTCGCGGTGTGACTTTTCAGCCCACTCAAGTTGCTGGGCGGACCGATAATTTTGATCCACTGAAAAATAAATTCACCTTAACAGAAACACGGCAGGGCATTTTAGACCAAACAGATATTTTCAAAGAAAATGACATTATTCCCGTCCCCTGCAACCCTGACGCCCTGGCCATGGCTTACGCTTTAAAATTAGACGGGAAGGTGGTCCCTCTCACCAGCATGATTGATCCTGATATATTTTTAAACGGCACAAGAAACACAATACTCCTGGAGCAGGAAGAAAACCTGCAGAAAGAGTTGATTAAGGTTTTTTCAACATCACAAACGGGGGGAACCCTGGCAAAAAACTTGCAAACGCTCCTGTGCTGTTTGCCTATGATTTCTGCGCCTAACCTGTCTTACGAAAATATTTTTAGGGTTATTATTTTGAAATTTATGGATGCCCATGATTTCGATGTTCGTGCAGTAAAAAAGGCCTGCGTTTCTATCGTAAGTAAGGATCTGAAAATGATTCCATTTGAAACAATGAACCTTCTTTATCGAGATGATAAGATTAAGCGCCTGAATGAAATCATTGAATCAAAAAATGGGGTCAAAAAACCAGTTTATATTTAGGGGAGTATAATATGGGAAATAAAAATAAATATCTCATTGGCGGTATTATTGCCACAGCTTTAGCCATTGGTCTTCTTGAGTCGGGGGCGATACAACTTTCCGGCTCTTTTCTTTATGGAGACGAGAACGACATTTCCCTGATACTGAAAAAAGGGGATGACACCTTTATAATAGAGCCCGGCGAGAAAATCATTATTAATGATAGTCTTTATACTTACAAATCTGTGGATGTGATGGGCCAGACAATTGTGATGGAAAATGTATCTATTCCCCTGGGTGATGTGAGTGCCATCCATTATGTTACCGGGACGAAAATGAAAGAACGCGGGCTGAAAGGATTAAAGACTGGGGGGCTGGCTGGTGCCGCGGTGGGCGTTGTCTTGGGTGTTGTGGATGGAGAATACCATTATCTGTTTTTAACAGTACCAATGTGTGCTGCAGTGGATGGGGCTGTCTTAGGCATTGTGGGGGCCGGCATTGGGGCCACAAAACAAAATTCTCAAGCCTATGCCCTGGGTGAGAATGATTGGAGAATCGAAAATCAGTAATCAAAAAACACTGTTGATCGGTTTACTGGTCACAGCCGCCGCTATCGTACTATTCGAAACGGGCACACTAAGACTAGATCAAAACACATTCCAAGCTCAAGCGGGGGCGGCAGATATTGTTTTAGAGAAATCTGGAGAGCGTGCGGTCATTAGAGCAGGAAGCCTTATCTTTGTTGAAAGTGGAGCTGGAAATAGTTTAGCAGGAAATTTGGTTGGAATTGAAAATGGCGTAATTTTTATCAAAGAGTATAAAAGTGATGAAGCGCTCCCCTTCGCCATTTCTGATGTTGGGAGACTGGTTCACGGAGAACAAAAGGCGCTTGGAAAATATTTTTTTAAGGGTTTAAAATATGGTGCAATTGGCGGAGTTGCTGGCGGAACCGCTCTTTGGTTATTAGTAATTACCGAAGATAATTCGTTTGACCCAGTTGAAGCTTATCCATTTTGTGTGGGTTTTGTGTCCGTGTTTACCGTTCCCGCGGGTGCTTTGGGTGGTTTAATTAAGGGTGCCATAAAACAAGGCAAAGCTGTTGAATATGTGATTGGCCCTAATGATTGGCAGATTGTTCAGTAATGAGCTTTATTATTATTCCGCTTCTTTACGCTTTTTTCTTCGCTTTTTTAACGGCCTATATTGCCAGTAAAAAGAATTATAATATCCGGAGCTGGTTTTGGCTGGGGTTTCTACTGGGGTTTATAGCAACGGGCATTTTACTTTTTCAGCCTACAAAAACAGAGCCAAAAATATCATAAATGAAACGTGGCTTTCATTACGGGGAGTGGAGCGACGAAGTAATCTCATTAAGTTTTAAGAAGAAAGAGATTGCCACATTCCTCCGCCAGTTGGCGGATGCATTCGCAATGACATTGCTTTTATTCTTGGCAATTTTTGTCAAAGTAAAAATCACAACTCACCTAGACACCCTTAACGGCTTACCACACTATGCATCCCATTCTTTTTGAAACGGAATCTGTTGTTGTTGATTCCTATTCTTTCTTTTTTACCTTAGCCTGGATCGTAGGCGGCATTGTTTACTATCGGGAGTTTCGCAGGCTCGGTTGGGCGCTTGAAGAAATGCTTATGGTTATGGGAGGCTGTATAATCGGTGCAGTATTTGGCTCGTATTTGTTTAATGCTATTTTTCTAGGCTGGGAAGAAGTACCAAAAATTATCAGCACATTTGAGTTCGGCGGCAAGACGGTTTTGGGGGGAATCGCCGGAGGGTTTTTAGGTGTTGAGATTGCAAAGAAAAAAATTGGTTACCCACATTCCACCGGAGATGCGTTTGCCTTGGCAATTCCATTGGGGCACGCCGTTGGGCGAGTCGGGTGTCTGCTTGGTGGATGCTGCTACGGAACTGTCTGTGACTTACCATGGGCTATTTCCTACCCCGAAGGATCATTTCTGTACTTGCTTCAGGTATCTCAGGGCATCATACCGGAATCAGCCATTAGATCGTTGGCGGTCCACCCCACGCCCGTCTATGAGATCATTTTCAATCTTGGATTATTTGCTTTCTTTTATACGAAGCGTGGCACCTATAAAGTACGAGGCTCCATGTTCAGACTTTACCTATCGGCCTATGGATTATTTCGACTTTTGGAAGAATTTATTCGGGGCGATTCGCCCCCGGCGGAAACGGCAATCTTTACACCGGTACAAATTTTATTGCTAGTTGCTGTGGTTTATTTTGGTCGGCAGTTTTACAACAATGAGATAAAGAAAAATATTGTTGGGACTGTGGGTTGATTAAACATGGCGGCGGCTGGCCCGCCATTTGGTATACCTTAAAGATGGGCCGGAAAGTAGGTTTCCGCAAAATGTGGAAAGCGCTCTCTTCAAAAAACACCTGTAAAACCTGTGCCCTGGGAATGGGGGGTCAATCTGGTGGTATGCGCAATGAGCAGAACCATTGGCCGGAAGTGTGTAAAAAATCCATCCAGGCCATGGCGGCAGATATGCAGGGCGCTATTCAGCCAGAATTTTTCAAGCGTTTTTCCATTGATCAACTCCGACAATTTTCTCCACGGGAGATGGAACATGCAGGTCGTATCACAACCCCTCTCCTGCTTACGCCGGGCGATACGCATTACAAACCTGTGAGCTGGGATGATGTATTCGGTCGCATAGAATCAAAGCTTAAGAAAACCGAACCTGATCGATCTTTCTTTTATTTTAGTGGGCGCTCTTCAAACGAAGCGGGATTTCTGCTCCAGCTCTTTGCCCGCATATACGGAACCAACCATATCAATAATTGCTCTTTTTATTGCCACCAGGCCAGCGGTGTAGGTCTCACAGGCTCTTTGGGCACAGGCACGGCCACCGTCGAATTAGAAGACCTGGACCATTGTGATCTGTTTTTCCTGATCGGCGCCAATCCAAGCTCCAACCACCCCCGCCTTTTAACTAAACTAAAAAATATCCGCAAGCGCGGCGGCAAAGTGATTGTTATTAATCCAGTGGTTGAAAAGGGACTGGTTGAGTTTCGGGTTCCATCGGATCCCATGAGTATGCTTTTTGGTTCTAAGATTGCATCAGATTATATACAAGTTCGCCCCGGTGGCGACCTTGCTCTTTTTAGTGGATTGGCAAAAACTATTTTAGATAAAGGTCAAATTAATTCCAACTTTATTGAATCTGCTACTGAAGGGTTTGAGCATTTTAAGAAAAACATTCAAAAATTAAGTTGGGCTGATATTGAGTTGAGTTCGGGGATATCCCCACAAGAAATTGAATCCATTGGTCAACATTATGCCAAAGCAAAAAATGTTATTTTTTCTTGGTGTATGGGTATCACGCATCATACCCATGGAACGGCCACAGTTCAAAGCATTGTGAATTTGGCCTTACTACGTGGCCTGGTTGGTAAAAAGCATTCTGGTCTGCTACCTATTCGTGGTCATTCCAATGTTCAAGGCATGGGGTCTATGGCGGTAACGCCAACCCTAAAAAAAGCGGTGTTTGACCGAATGACAGATGAAGGTGTTTCTGTCCCATCTACAAAGGGCTACGATACGTTGGCCTGCGTCCAGGCCGCACAAAACAGTGATATGGATTTTGCATTTTGTCTCGGCGGTAACCTTTACGGCTCTAATCCAGATTCATCAGCAACAGCTGATGCGTTTTCTAAAATTGATACAGTTGTCTATGCCAGTACCACCTTAAATACGGGGCACGCCTGGGGCACAGGAAAAGAAACAATTATTCTTCCCGTTCTGGCCCGAGATGAAGAAAAGCAAAGCACCACCCAGGAATCGATGTTCAGCTTTGTGCGGCTGAGCGATGGGGGAATCAATCGACACCAAAACCTTAAATCTGAAGTGGAAGTCATTTCTGAAATCGCCAGCCGAGTTTTAGGAAATGATAAACTTTTTAACTGGGAAGAATTGGAAGACCACAATAGCATTCGAAAAATTATTTCAAGAATTATTCCCGGATTTGAAAAGATGAATTCTATTGGAGAAACGAAAAATGAATTCCATATTCCCGGAAGGATTTTGCATACCCCAACCTTCCCTACTGAAACAGGAAAAGCAAATTTCGTTTATCACCCAATTCCCAATTTAGAACCGTTAAAAGAAAATGAATTTCAATTATTGAGCGTGCGGTCCGAGGGGCAATTCAACACGGTTGTATATGAGGATGACGATCTTTACCGCGGGCAAGATCGCCGCAATGTGGTGCTGATGAACAAAAAGGATATGGATCGACTGGGGTTTATAAAAGATGTTCGAGTTATCGTAAAAAGCAAAACCGGTGTAATGGATAATATTTTAGCACGGCCCTTTGATATAAAGCGGGGGGCTGCCGTTATGTATTATCCTGAAGTAAACTCGCTCATTAGTCAAGACGTTGACCCACTTTCCCAAACCCCTGGTTTTAAATCCACACTTGTTACCGTGCAACCCTTTTCATAATATCTACAATGCTACAAAAAATCTTAGCTTGGTTTATCCATATTAATCCGAATACAAAACGACAGTTTTGGAAGTGGTGGTATAATACATTTGCCAAAAGGACACAGAGTTCCGATTTCAAATTCATGAACTATGGGTACCACGCAGACGGTTTTAATCCTCCGCTGGAAGAATCTGATGAAAATGAAAGATATCCCATTCACCTTTATCACCACGTTGCTGCTCAAATAGACCTAACCGGTAAAACTGTTTTGGAAGTTGGTTCTGGGCGGGGAGGTGGCGCATCCTACGTAACAAGGTATTTAAACCCAATGTCCTATGTTGGAATTGATATTTCTGAATCAGCCGTGGATCTATGCAATAAAATTCATCATCTGGAAAACCTGTCATTTCAGGTTGGAGACTCCGAAAACATTCCTTTCAAAGATGGAAGGTTTGATGTGATTTTGAATGTTGAATCATCTCATTGCTATGGTGATATGGACCAATTTATGGAGGAAGTAACGCGAGTCTTAAAACCAGGAGGGCACTTTCTTTGGTGTGACCTTCGACCTATTAATATTCTAGAAAAATTAAATACTCAGTTTGCTGAATCTGGAATGGACTCAATTCAAATAAACAACATAACAGACAATATAATAATTGCCTTAGAAAAAATGTCTGATGGGCGAAGAGCCGGCATAAAAGAAAATGTGCCAAAATTTATCCGTAAAGTTTTTGAATCTTATGCCGGCGTGAAGGGAAGCAAAATGTATGATTCGTTTATAAATGGAGATTTAATATATTTATGTGCCACGCTTAAAAAAGTCAATTAGCTTAGAAATTATTTCTGTTTTTTTCTAAAACATCATTGCCTAGTGGTATTATTTTGTAATTTTTCGGTCTGTATTTATAACCGTTTTAATCCAATGGAATCAGCTTGAATTTTCAAAAAAATTTATTTTTAATTGGCCCAAAATTATTACGCGAGTCGAAGATGGCAATTCACTAAAAGATGCAGTAGAAAAAAGTATTTTAGAAGATCGTAAAAACGATGACCACTATGGCATAATTTGCATTTCTAATACTGGAGATATTGTCGTTGATAAAACTAAAGATATGATTTTTTATGCATCTCATAATGGAAGTGTCGTTACATCTTTTTAACCCATAATCTGGACCGAATTAATTATGAATAATACTCAGCTTCAAAATACGATAAATACATTTTGGGACGAAAACATCATCCCTCCCCTTATTGATTATATCAAAATTCCCAATAAATCTCCATCATTTGATTCCGAATGGAAATCAAATGGTCACATGGATCGCGTTTTAGTATTGGCCAGCGAATGGGCAAAAACACACTTGCCTGAAAATGCAACACTGACCGTGAAGGAAACTGATGGGCGAACTCCCTTGATATTGGTTGATATTCCTGGTGATCGAGATGGGAATATTCTCATGTATGGTCATTTAGACAAACAGCCGGAAATGGAGGGTTGGAATGAGGGGTTGGGCCCTTGGACACCCGTCATAAAAGATGAAAAACTTTATGGTCGTGGTGGCGCCGATGATGGTTACGCTTTGTTTGCGTCTCTTTGCGCTGTAAAAGCGCTAAAAGAACAGAGTGCTACTTTACCACGTATTTTGATTCTAATCGAATTCTGTGAGGAAAGCGGCTCTCCGGATCTTCCGTATTATATGAATCTGTGTGCTGATGTAATCGGCACTCCGGATTTAGTTGTGTGTTTAGATTCTGGCGCTGGAGATTATAAACGTTTTTGGACAACCACATCCCTTCGTGGAATGATTGGGGGAACTTTGCGGGTGGATGTACTAACCGAAGGCGTTCATTCCGGTGGAGCCAGTGGACACGTACCATCTTCCTTTAGAATTGCCAGACAACTTTTATCTCGACTGGAAGACCAAAATACGGGAGAAATTTTATTGGATGAGTTGAAAACTCAAATCCCCGATTATCGAATTAAAGAAACAGAAAAATTTGTTTCAATTTTGGGTAATGAAGTTATTGATGAATTTCCGTGGGCTGATACAATGCAGCCATCAACAGAAAATAATGTAGAGGGTGTGCTTCGCCGTTCTTGGCGTCCTGCTCTTTCGGTTGTTGGCGCTGATGGTTTACCTCCATCTAATAATGCTGGAAATGTTTTACGACCTTATACACAGCTACAACTTTCAATGAGAATTCCCCCTATGGTAAATCCAATCGAAGCGCAAAACGCCATAGAAAAAGTATTAATTGAAAACCCACCGTATAACGCATCTATTTCTGTTCATTTTGAAGAGGCTGCTTCTGGATGGAATGCGCCCGAAACGGCAGAGTGGTTAGCTCTTGCTATGAACAGGGCTTCAGAAGAATTTTATGGGGAATCTTCTTGCTCATTGAGCGAAGGTGGAACAATTCCATTCATGGCTATGTTAGGCGATCAATTTCCAAGGGCACAATTTGTTATAACCGGTGTTTTGGGTCCGGGCTCAAATGCCCATGGACCGAATGAGTTTTTACATGTGCCATATGCAAAAAAACTCACAGCCTGTGTTGCGTTCATTTTAAATAATTTCCCAAAGTAAGTTTATGACCGTAAGGCTCGGGCTCATTTTATTGCTTGCTCTAATTTCGGTAAGCTCAACATCTCTAGTTATCCGATATGTCTCTTCAGTCCCGACACTTGTTTTAGCATTTTGGAGATTATTTACAGCTAGTGGTATGATGTGGGGATATACTTCATTCAACCATCCACAGGACAAACTTTCATCACTTCAAATAAAAAGAATTTTTATTGCCGGATTATTTTTAGGATGCCATTTTGCGTGTTTCTTTTTAGCCGTTCGCCACACATCTATTGCTAACGCAACTCTCTTTGGATGCATGGCGCCAGTGTTTACAGTTATAATATCTATTTTTCAAAAAAGAAAATTTTCTAAAATGATTTATATTGGATTGGCCTTTGCTCTTCTAGGCGCCGCTATTATTCAACTGAATGAGTTTTCTCTAACGAGCGATTCTATTTTTGGAAATTCAATCGCCCTTTTAGGTGCCTTTTTTATAGCTGTCGTTTTTGTTATTGCAGAAAAGATAAGACTCGATACAGATAATATTATTTATGGTCGACTATTATTTTTAATAGCATCAATAGCTTTGTTTGGAATAACCGTCATGGCAGGTGAATCAATTTTTAATTTTAAATTAGAACACATTCCGTGGTTTATATTTTTAGGACTCGTACCAACAATATTGGGGC
>Ga0257119_1001648_pt1 | contig 15016 bp, 13 predicted proteins | sample SI112_200mmetaG_FD_190179 | JGI IMG/M metagenome (GOLD analysis project Ga0257119, IMG submission 190179) | Marine microbial communities from Saanich Inlet, British Columbia, Canada - SI112_200m | ecosystem: Environmental > Aquatic > Marine > Inlet | place: Canada: British Columbia | collected... | reverse complement strand
TTCACCAAGCAAGGGGACTCCCAACTCACATCCTTGTTCATCAGAACAAAAAACACTTGTTACAACAAAAATTACTAAAAATAAAAAAAAATGCCTTTTCAAGAAAACTCCTATATCATATTAACGATTGATACGTTTTATTTATTATAAATTATTTTTTAAAAAAAACCTTTTTTTGGCTAGTTTTTACAGTCTTTTTACACAAATCTTTACAATAAGACTCTCTTTCATTAGCTTATTTACATAAATGCGCAAGCCCTTTTTGGCTATTTATTTTAAAAGGTGTTGGTCTATGGGTATCCCTAAAAATTCTGAGAATAAAGAATCTCTTAAAGGCAAAGTGTTAACCGTAAGCGGTACAATAATCGACGTACAATTCCCTGTTGAAAGCGTCCCTAGTATTTTTAACGAACTCCACATTGTTGTCCCAAATAAAAAAAAAGGCGAAGACGGTCGAAAAATTAGCATAGAAGTTGTTCAACAACTTGGAGACGGAGTTGTAAGATGTATTGCTCTTGATACAATAACAGGAATTTATAGAGGCTTAGACGTTGCGGACACAGGAAGCCCTATTGAGGTTCCCGTTGGAAATGAAGTCTTAGGAAGAATGTTTAATGTTCTAGGACAAACAATAGACAATAAAGAGCCACTACAAGCCAAAAGGTATTGGCCAATACATAGAAGTGCCCCACCCCTAATAAAACAAAAGATTGTAAATGACTTACAAGAGACAGGCATTAAAGTTATTGATCTTTTGTGCCCATACCTTAAAGGTTCAAAAATTGGTTTATTTGGCGGCGCTGGTGTTGGAAAAACAATCTTGGTACAGGAACTAATACGAAATATCGCACTTGAACACGACGGTGTTTCTGTTTTCACAGGGGTTGGAGAACGGTCTAGAGAAGCAAACGAGCTATGGCAAGAAATGAAGGAATTTAAGGTTCTTGAAAAAACAGCCTTAGTTTTTGGACAAATGGGAGAAATGCCTGGAGCTAGACTACGAGTAGCCTTAAGCGGCCTTACAATGGCAGAGTACTTTAGAGATAAAGAAAAAAAAGATGTTTTGTTTTTCGTAGATAACATATTCCGCTTAGTACAGGCAGGATCAGAAGTTTCTGCACTTCTTGGAAGGCTTCCGTCAGCGGTTGGATACCAACCAACCCTGGCTTCCGAAATGGGAGAATTTCAAGAGCGCATCACAAACACAATTAACGGATCTATTACATCAGTTCAAGCGGTATATGTACCGGCTGATGATATAACTGATCCCGCACCAGCAACAACATTTATGCACCTTGATGCAAGCACTGTTCTTTCCAGAAAACTTGTTGAGCTTGGTATTTTTCCTGCGGTAGACCCTCTGCAATCTAGCTCAAAAGGCTTAGATCCTCTTATTGTAGGCAAAAAACACTACTCAGTAGCTAGAGACGTTGAGAAAATATTACAAAAATACAAAGAGTTGCAGGATATTATTGCTATTTTAGGAATGGATGAACTTTCTGACGAAGATAAAATTATTGTAAAACGAGCAAAAAAAATACAAAAGTTTCTTACTCAACCATTATTTATGGCAGAGTTTGTAAGCGGAGTTCCAGGCTGCTATGTTCCTCTTAAAAAAACAATAGAGGATTTTGAAAAAATCGTTCGTGGAGAATGTGACAAGCTTCCAGAAGCAGCATTTTATCTTGTTGGAACTATTGAAGACGTAGAAAAAAAAGCCAAACAATTAAGGGCTTAATATGAACCTCGCAATTATAAAACCACTTGAAAAAAAAGAGCACAAAATTGTATGGCTCGAGATTAACACACCAAAAGGAAATTTTATTATCGCTAAAGGTCACGCTCCAATGATCATCACGCTGACACCAAACACGTATCTTACATTTGAGATGGAAAATGGAAAAAGCGTTTCAGCAATAATTCCACGGGGAATAGCACATATAACAAGAAAATCTGTTAAGGTCATTTTGGACACATAAAAAATATGAAAAAACCAATTGGACAAATCATCTCAGGGTCTCTTTCGGAGGGTTTTGAGATGAAGGTTTCTCCTTACTCAGATCTAGAAACAATAAAAACTGGCAAGTTTGTATCCATACATGGTAAGTCTTACAAATTTTTTTCACTCGTCACAGACTTAAAAATTGAAGTATCAAATCCAGACATCTTATTGTTCCCTCCAACTGAAAAAGAGCCTCTTTTGTTAAACACGTTAAAACAAAAGGATATGTATGCCTGTGCTACTCTAAAGCCAATGTTAATGCTTGGAGCAGACAACATGCCTCGGCCAGTAAAAACAATCCCTAATCACTTTTCTTCAGTTTATGAAGCCGACAAAAAAGATGTTTCACTAATTTTTGGTGACGAAAAAGACCCTGAGAAAAGATACTTCAATATTGGTTGCCCAATTGACATGAAAACGCCTGTTTGTCTAAATCTTGAACACCTCACCGAAAGAAGCAACGGAATATTTGGGAAAACGGGAACAGGTAAAACATTTTTAACACGACTGGTTTTGGCCGGCCTTATTAAAAACGATAAAGCTGTGAATGTAATTTTTGATATGCACAGCGAATATGGTTTACAAGCCCGCAAAGAAGGAAAGACTTTCTCCTTTGTAAAGGGCTTAAAGACTTTATTTCCAGAAAAAGTTGTTATCTTCTCTCTTGACCCAGAATCAACCCGAAGAAGAGGTGGATCCCCTGATTTTGAAATTGAAATTCCATATCAATCAATAAACGTAGAAGACATTCTTTCTTTACAAAGCGAATTGAATCTACACTCAACGGCGCTTGAAGCAGCATATCTTATAGCTGCAAAATATAAACAAAATTGGCTAGAGGCACTATTAGAGTCTGGCAACAACTTAAAGGATTTCTCCCAAGAGCTTGGCGCACACCCCGAATCAATTGCAGCTTTATACAGAAAATTAAAAAGAATAGAGCGATTCCCGTTTTTCAAATCAAAACAAAAAAAACAAATCGGCAATTCTTCCTTTATTGACCAAATGATCGAGTATATCAATAAGGGAATTTCTATAGTTATTGAATTTGGGAATTATACCTCGTCATTTTGTTACTTGCTAATAGCGAACATTGTTACTCGTAGGATTCATAGCGCATACATAGAGAAAACAGAAAAATTTCTTGGATCACAAAAAACAGAAGATGAGCCTAGAAAATTGATGATAACCATTGAAGAAGCTCATAAATTTTTGAACCCGCAGGCTGCGCGTCAGACAATTTTTGGAATTATAGCCCGCGAGATGAGAAAATATTATGTTTCTCTTTTAATCGTTGATCAGCGTCCTTCCGGTATAGACCCCGAGATATTATCACAAATAGGCACAAAAATAATTGCACAATTAAATGACGAAAAAGATATTCAGTCTGTTTTGACCGGAGTTAACGATTCTTACGTCCTAAAAGGAATACTTGCATCACTCGACAACAAAAAACAAGCCTTGTTATTAGGTCATGCCGTCACAATGCCAATTGTGGTTCAAACACGCGAATATGATGAACAATTTTACCAGTCGATTAAACCCCAGGTTGCAACAAAACAAATAGACGAATTTATAAAGGAGATGTTTTAGCATGTTTTTTTTATTTTACAAAAACTTTTCAACAACGATGAAAATATATTTTTTTATCCTTGCAGCAGGTCTTTTTTTCATTATCATAAAAGACATAACCTCTGACTCTCCACAAAAAACTATAGGTGATTCGCTGGTTATAGGACTCAGCACCGAAAGCATTCCACAGGGGTACATCAAAGAAAATATGGTTGTCGGATTTATTGCTGAGTACTGCATGGAACTTGGAAAACAATTGAATAAAAAGACTGTTTTGTGTGGTATTGGTTGGGGTGAATTTGTTCCTAAATTACAATCAGGGGAAATTTTGCTAGCACTTGTTCCACACAACAACCCAATACAAATCCTAAACGAAGATATTGCAAAAATGCCTCATGTTAATGTTAACGAAAAATACGAAATAATAGTTTCACCTACAAAGCCAGATCTTGAGAAATCTGTTTTGGGGGTAGTTAAAAATATACAAGAAAACAAAATTGCCGATAAAATAAAAAATGGCCAACCATAAACAAAATAAAAAACTCAAAACCCGGAAAATAAAAAACTCAAAACCCGGAAAATAAAAATATGAAAAATGGAATTATTGTATTCATAACAAGCCTTATTTTTATTGTTTCTGTATTTTTCATGTATAAATACAAAAAGCTCAGAAGTACTATTTCCCCATCAAAAACATTCATTGTTGGTACAAACGCCGAATATCCTCCATTTTGTTCAGTAGAAAATGGAAATATTGTGGGATTTGACATAGACATAGCCAAAGATATCGCAAAAAGACTTGGAAAAGAAATAATAATAAAAGATATGGCATTCGAAGCTCTCATTCCAGAGCTACAGATTGGTAAAATTCACTTTGCAGCTGCAGGACTAACACCAACACCAGAAAAGGCCAAAAAAGTTTTGTTTACCGAACCCTACCTTAAAGGCGATCCGCTATTAATCATATGCCCTAAAGAAAAAAAAGGAATTGGTTCAGTAAATGACTTAAAAAATAAAACTGTAATTGTAAACTCTGGATATACCGCTGATCTTTATATGTCAAAATATGATGAAATAAGCCTTCTAAGACTTGCAAATCCGGCTATGTCTTTTCTGGCGCTAAATTCTGGAAAAGCCGACGCATTTGTCTCAGCAAAAAGCGCCGTTAAGCCTTTTTTTGACAAACATGGAGTGGAAAATTATAGCATCACGCCAATTGAAGGAACAGAAGAAACATACGCTATCGTCGTATCGAAAAAACACAAAAAAATGTTCAAGGCTATCCAAGACTCTATACGTGAAATGCTCGAAAATGGCACAATAAAAGATTTTAAACATAAATGGGATATAAAGTGAATATTGAATTTTTACAGGCTCACCTTCCAGCTCTGTTAAGAGGGGCTCTCGTAAGCATCCAAATTGGTTTTTTTGGCTCTTTGATTGGAATCTTAGGCGGAACATTTGTCGGCATCCTTCAAACAACAAAAAGTAAAATTATAAAGTTTTTCATCGTTGCCTACGTTAATATTGTCCGTGGAACCCCCATGCTCATTCAAATTGGACTTGTTCATTACGTTTTTTTTCCATTACTTGAAATAAATTCCTCCGCCTTCGTTTCTGCTGTCACAGCAATTGGGTTAAATAGCATTGCATACATAAGTGAAGTAATAAGGTCAGGAATTCAATCTGTTGATAAAGGACAGATTGAAGCCGCACAGACCTTGGGTTTATCACGCATTCAAACAAATTTGCATATAGTTCTACCACAAGCAATAAGAAATGTTATACCAGCACTTGGAAACGAACTTATTACCTTAATAAAAGACTCTAGTCTAGCCTCAACAATCGGCGTATATGAACTGCTAAAAGAGGGTTCAATTGTAATCAGTCGAACATATGACGCATTATCCGTTTACCTTATGGTAGGCATTATCTACTTGATTATCACATCAAGCTTATCTCTCGTTATGACAATTTTAGAACGAAAGACAAAACTAAAATGTTAAAAATTGAGAACATATCTAAAACATATGGGGAAAAAAAAGTATTAAATAAGCTATCCCTAGATTTAAAAAGGGGAGAGGTTGCCGTCTTGATGGGAGCATCTGGAACAGGAAAAACAACCCTTCTGAGAATCCTTAACAGCTTAGAAAAAGCCGACTGCGGATCTGTGTTTCTCGACAACAAAAAGCTTGATCTTGAAAAAATAAACCGAACGCACACAATAGGTATAGTTTTCCAAAGCTTTAACCTTTTTAAAAACATGAACGTAACGAAAAATATAACGATTTCGCTAGAAAAAACACTCAATTACACACAGCAAAAGGCAACAGAAATAGCCCAGACCCTTTTAAAAAAATATGGTCTTGAAAACCATAAAGATCATTTTATATCTGAGCTTTCCGGCGGACAAAAACAACGCCTTGCAATTGCCAGAACAATTGCCCTTAAGCCGAAGGTTGTCTGCCTTGACGAGCCAACTTCAGCGCTGGACCCAATGCTAACAACTCATGTAGCAAAAACAATAGAAGGATTGGCAAAAGAGGGGTACCATATAATTGTATCAACACACGACACCCATCTTATAGAACAACTAGATTGCACAATATACCTCATGGAAAATGGAAAAATTATAGAGGCAATCCCATCACAAGAGATTTCAACCAACAATACGAAATATAGCAAAATAAAAAGATTCATAGCTGGCTCACTAGAAGAAAAAGTGTAAAATTGACAAACTGTTTATTTTTTAACACAATGAATATATAGTTTTAAAAGTTAATTTTTAAAAGAAAGGCGAAAATGAAAAATGATTCTGTTCGATTCATACCCGCCATAAAAACACCGTTAACTCTTTTAGAACAATGCTCTTGGATGGTAAAATTTACAGAAAGACTCCCATTGTTCTGTACTCATTGCAGATGTGAATCTAAATCTAGTAAAATTGTTTTTACTTTAAAAAAGAAGAATAAAAAATAAGCCCACAGCTAGCTTGTAATAGGTTCAAAAAGAACCGCTCCATTTTTCTGCAACAAAAGCTTGCCTTTCAACACAACCATTTTTTCTACACCCTTTTTTCTTAAAAACTTAAACTTTCTTTGCAACGCCTCTGAATATTCTTTCAAATCCTGCACGGGGAGATTTATATTTGAACAAAATTCAAAAAAGATTCTTCCACTTTTGTCCTGCACAATGTTTCCACACCAGATTCCGATAATATCTTTTACACCAAATTTTTTACTCTCAAGTTTTTGGACAATAGAAACAATGTCTGCATTATTACCAAAACTTTGATATTCCAACTGAACCGCTCCCCCTTCATAAGATTTTCCATTTTTAAAAAACAGAACGTTTTTAAAAACATTATTCTGACCTTCTCGACATAAACGCATGGCCTCTTGCGCACAAAAAGGACATTCTATGTTTTCTGTCTTAAAACTTATAACAGAATTAAACCCCTTGGTGATAAATTTTTTATGCCTGGTGTACACTTTTACTTTTTTTTCAATCTTTGCGCAAACACCACAAAAAAGCATGAGCAAAAACAAAATAGGTGCCGATTTCATAATCTCTTTCAAAAACAATCACAACTGTAAACTACTCACTTGACATTATAGTACGAGGTTGATAGTATGTCTCCTCGAAATGCATTACTAGCATAATAATGTCCCTAACTGAACAATGCTTTCAGTAGTATTGTTCACCCCCCTAACCCTTCAGCTTTTTCTAAAGTTGAAGGGACTTTTTTTGTTTGAATTTTCGTCTACACAGTAACTATGCTAGCGCATAAAACCTAAGCCCAAGCTGTAGACTAGAGTAATTTTCAGAAGAAAGATTCAACTCAAAATCCTCACAAACCGTCAAATTTTCAGACCCTTCTAAAGACCTTAAAAATTGCAAAATGCTTTTTATTTCACCTGTAAAAACACAACGGGCGCTTTGCGAAATATAATCAGCTTCGCGTTCCTCCTGGCACGGAAAAATCGATGATATAACAAGATTATATTTCTGCGCTAATGAAATAATTGAACTTAGAGAACCAGTAAAATTGCCAATATGGCGATGCCTAGAAGAAAGCTCACCCCACTCTCTTCTCATTCTTTTTATGTTAGCTTTTTCTTCTATATATTGCCCATTTTCAATCTCTCCCGCATCAGCATGCCCACCCATAGCTAAGCACGCAACAACATTTTGAACATGCTTTTCCTCTTGTGGGCAATATATAAAAAAATACCACCCAGAAAAGATAAACAATAATACAAAAAACGTGATTAAAAACCGCCCTACAAAACTTAATTTTACAACAAATGAATAAAACCAATTCGTCCGCGGAAGAAAATACATAACACTCCCCTTTTTTGTCATTTTTCGTTTTTAAAAGTTCTGTTTCACCCACTGCATAGGATCAACTGGAACCCCATCAACAAACATTGCCCAGTGCAAGTGATACCCCGTGGCATATCCTGTTTTTCCAAGGTATCCAACAGGATTTCCCTTAATAACTTTTTCGCCTTCTTTAATATCTGCAAAACCATCTAAATGGCACAAGGCAGAAAACACTCCACACCCATGGTCAATAACAACAGTATTACCTGATTCAACATAACGATCTTTAATTACAACTATCCCATTTTGGGGAGCCCAAACTACACTTTTTGGCGTATTAATAACATCCAAAGCTTTGTGCATATACCGACCTTTTTGTTGAGTCGTACGAACAGACCCATAATCACAAGTTGTTCTAACAACATCGATTGGAGTACAGAACCCTCCTTTCCACAGCTTTTCTTTTGGCGACTTTTTCCATAGCTCCTCTAAGGCAAGGTTTAGTTCTTTTGACGGTCGGCCAATCTCCTGCTCCTCTTTTACCTTTTCTGCAGAAACAGTTAATCTTTGTTTTTTAAATGGAAAAAGCACAACCTGCAGTTTACCGGAGAGCGTCAATTTATTTCCAACATAATCCTCAACATCGATTGTAAACATATACTCATTTGGCTTTTCCTCACACTCAACCGGCACAAAGCACTCATATATAAGAGAATCTTTTGACTCTTGGTAACAGGCAAATGCTTTAGAGAAAACATTTATTTTCGCCTCTTTTATGCGTTTATTAACTTGGAGCTGTATGTGAAAAGTCTTACCTTGAAAAACCTTGTATACACTATCAGGCTTTACAAACGCAGCCTGAAGAGAAACATTGTCTACATAAAACTTTTCATGCAGTGTCACACTGTTTTTATTGTGTGTGCCCGCAACAACTTCAACTTTTAGGTCATGCTCACTCTGACCATGCCGGCCTTGGGAAACGGCCGCAGTATCAATCTCAAAAGATCGGGAAAAGTTTTTTTTGCCTATTTTAAAATTGTTGATTAACGGATGACTATCTAACCAAACTGACATATGGGATATTTTATAATCATGCCCTCCTGTTAATGTACAGTTAATGATCCCAGAATAACTCACCCCTGATTTTATTCCTCTAACTTCAACAACCGGATCATTTAGGCTAAAAAAATAAAAATATCCATTTAAGCCAACCCAACCTACAATGGCCGCAACCACAATTCCTATCAAAATTTTAACTTTAGAAACCATACCAAAACTCCGACAATAAACGAAAACAAAATGATAACAATTTTTATAACGTACTTAATATAATTTTTTTTTTGCGTAAGGTAAATTTTTGTAAAAACAGAGCTGAACTTCGATTACACGTAACACTTGCCAACCAAAAGAAAATAGAATACTTGATTTTATATAAAAGTATGCTTTAGTTTCTCTAGGAATAATATTTTTCCAGTAAAAAAATAAAGGGGAGCTCATATAATGAAGAGCCGTTTTTTCATAAGCATTGCGCTGACTTTAGTCTATATCTTTTTGCAACTATCACATTACACACAAGCCTTTTCTGCTGACCCAAAAGCACAAAATACCACAAACAAGTTGCAACCCAAAGCAGCACAAGCGAATAATACAACCCAAGCGTCTACATTAATGCAATTTTCACCCGACGCCAAAATTAATAAAACCACTCAAAGCCAAACAGGGCAACCTCTTCCGGTAGGAATGATTTTTTTAGACAAAATGAGGTGGTTTGTCGACTTAAGCACTCCTATAAATTCTATTGCGCCAATTATGGGAATAACATTTAAAACAAATGCAACAACACTAAAAGACTTCATGGTAGAACAATTGCAAAAAAATAATGATAAACCGCAACCTGGAGACAATCAACAAATCATGGATGGGGACTCCGTCTTCTATAAAGGTTTTAATTTCAAAGGACAAACACAACAAAACGAAACAACTTCAACACCAGAGCAACTAGCAACACACGCTTTAGTTTGGTCCTCCCTGGCTCTTTCGCACCTTATTAGCGCCTCTGGAGAAAACCCTGCCATTGCAATTGCAGGAAAAAGTCGTCTACTAAATCAATATAACAAGTATAGCTCAACATCTGCCGGCCAAGTTTTAAGCAAGAAAACATTCATTGGTTTTTTAAGAACAAAAAACAACTTCTCCCCTGCAGATCTAACGGCAATCTTTAGCGGAGACAAATACAAAGACCTTCTAACATCCTTTAACGGCCTTATGGCAAATCTAACCGATGACAACGGAACAACCGTTGTTGAAAAGGCTGAAGACTTTTTGGTCTATTTCTACAAAATACATTTTGCTACTTTACATGAAATATACGAATACTTAAGAAACATCTACATCAATTTTAACCTAAGCCACAAAGGTACAACCGAAACCGGTGGTGGCGAAACAGAGGGCCTTGTAAAAGTAGATATGCCAACAGTATTGGGCTACGAAAAAACACACGCAATAAACGAAAAAACTTTAATAATAAATCACATGACAAACGTTATAGAGTCACAATGCAGCGGAGTCAGCCAACATCTTTTTAAAGGCGTAAGCAAAAATAACGCCTCTTCTGTTGGAAGAGCGCTAATGCAACACGACACCTCTGCGTCTCTGGATCTTCTTGTGATGGAACAAGAAGAAGGGATGTTTACAAGAAAAGCAGGCCAAACGGGAGACATCGGATTTAAAAAAATGAAAGCAGCCTATATGGACTCTATTGGCGAATACCTTAACTTCCAAAAAAATTATACTGGACTTTTAGACATTCCTGGAACAAATGATGATCCATACTTAGGAATAGACACGTTTTACGCTATAGCAGAACTTTTAAAAGAAAAATTCGAAGGAACAACATTTGAAGATAATAACCCAAACTTTTTTTTCTTTTCAAATGACACACTAAGAGGCGTAAAGGTTATACCACAAATAGCCAAAACAATGGACGCTATAACAACAAAAACAATTGGATGGCCAACCGTTGTTGTAAATAATGCAATAACACAAGAGAAACTCACAAATACCGGTGGCATACCGGTCAGCCCGCTTCCAAAAGCATATTTCACAGACGCAAATGGCAACATAACTAAAGATGAGAAAAAAGCTCAACATTTGTACATGAATATTATCACTAAAAAACAAACCAGACAGCAAGAGCTTGTTGGAGAACCAGAATGGATGAAAGGCTACGCCAACACAATATCAATGCTAAAATCTTGCCTGGGAAACTTTATGGAAATAACCGGGGCAGGAATTCTTGATCCTGTGTTGGAATATATTTTTGCAAACGCCGCATACGAATACAATAAAAAGGTTGGAAGTCTAGTTCTAACCAATCAATTTTTAACAACGAACGAAACAAATATAACAGATAAACAAATTAATGATTTACTTGAATCGGCAAAAACTTATTTGAACGTTGTATATGGCATAATAGAGAAAACAAAAACTTTGGGCAAAGCACCAGAACAGCCAAAAGGGCCACCAAGCAAAAATAGCCAAATACCTTCTAAAACACCCCTTCCTGGAATGGGGCCAGCCTCCGAAACTCCTAGCACACCAGGGGAAGCTCCGGGTGGACTACCAAGTGCTCCAATTGCAACACCAGGACAAATGACGCCCCTCCCCCAGGCACCAACAACCAGCACACAGAGCCTGCCACCCACAACACAACCAATAATGCCAATGGCGCCAACAGAAACTCCTGGCGCCATTGGAATAGCACCACTACCGTTGACTGGTATAGGAATGCAACTAGGAACAACACCATAAAAAAGGAGATTACAAATGTACAACAAAATAAAAATACTATTTATCATGTCCATCATCTTAGGAACAAGCACAACAACAAAACAGCCAATGACAACAAGCCAAACAGCAGAAAACCTGACAAACGCTATATTTGACCCATTTAACGTTCACATCGACTCAAAAGACTTTTACAAAATAAAAAATCTAATTCAAAACATTATGCAGCTCTCAAGCTTTGATAAGCATGAAATGTTATCGTCAGTATTAGAAAAGGTTAATGTCAAATTCGAAAAAGCAAAAAAGTCGGTAACGTCACTTCAAAAAAAAGGTGCTGACGTCCCACTTGCCACATCATTCCAACTGTACTTACTCAGAGTGGAAAAAGAACACATTCAATCAGAAGCAAAAAAAAGCAATGGAACTCATTCCCTTACAAAAGGAACAATCCTTAGGGTTAAACATTACATAGAAGTCGCATGGAAAAGAATCTGCGACTTGTTTTACGACAAAAAAGACAAGTACAACAAAAATACGCTTTCGCAGACATCTCAAATGTTTGTTGACTACGTTGAGATATTGAACGAAAAGGTTTTTACAAAGTATGAAACAACACTTGCTTTCTTTGTTAATCAAAAAATTAAAAAACTTCCATCCTGTATGGACTTTTTCCAAAATCCAGACATAAGAACAACAATAAAAGAAAATTCACAAATTTTAGGATCAAAAAAGAAAGTAAAAACCCAATTTTTGGAAATGATAGCAATGGCGGCTCTATGTGCAGCATCTAACTATTCAAACATGTGGATAAGTGCAGCCGACCAGAAAGAAGCTGCTAAAGAAGCTGCAAAACAAACACAAATGATGCATGCCGAAACGACCTTTCTTAAAGCAGTCTACGCACGCACAAAAACACTTAGAAAAAACATCGGAAATCAGCTAACAGAAGAACGAAACATCTTGTCTAAAAAATACGGTATAATGTCAGAAAGACATAACGAAGAAAGTACGTATCTTCATAGATCTGTAAACAACTCTCCATCAAAAAAATTATATCTAGTTGAAGGATCTATATACGCCGCAACCGCAGATGATGAGATTTTTTCCGCCGCTATAATGGAAACACCAAATAACGACTATAAATGGTTTAACTGGCATCAACACGGAGACTGGGAATATTGTTCAGAAACAAATAGTTTTTTTCAAAACACAATAGAAACCTATACAAACACCGGAACATACAATGGTATTTTTGTTTCTGATTATATTCCAACAAACGGACAATATATCATTGAGGCAGGAATTAACTTAATAGATGTTTCGTACCCATTCTTTGCCGGCATTATGTTCAACAAAGCCAGATTTATTCCAGGAAATCCAGAAAGGTTTGATCAATTCAGAATCCTAGGCCTTTATGGTACTCAGTCCGACCCAAAAGACCCAAACACAAGAGAAATTACCTTACAATTTGCCCAACAAAAAATAGAAATTATATCTGGCCAAGAACGTATTCACTCACCACTGGAAGAACTTGGCAAGCTTGATACCTCAAAAGATTATTACTATAAATTTAGCAGTCCAGACGTACAAGCACTAGACATACACCCGCAATCATACATCCTTCAAATAATACCTGGGGAAACATCTTTAAGGTTTTCATTAACAAAAAATGGTGCCGGCTCTTCCCTTATTTCAAAGACAATAACAATACCAACGCTGCAACCAACAATGTATCACGACATAGGGTTTATGGCTCCTGGATGTGCTGCAGAATTTAAACTCACAAAGCCAGAAGCTTTAACGTTTACAAAAAAGACTATTAGCGACTACCAAAAAACAGAGCGTGGAGAAATAGAACAATACAAAAATACAATCTAAAAAGGTAAAAATGGACAGGGTAATGAAAGAAAAAAAAGAATTGGTCATACGTTTGGTTTTATTAGTTATAACGGCCTCTTGGAATTGCTTCACAATAGCCGGAAGCATAGTCCCTGCCGGAATAAATCTGTCAGCGCCCACCATTGCGGCCCCTTCTCAACCAGGAGCCATAGCACCTCCAACCACTCCAACTCCGCCAACCCAAATTGCACCACCGACTGCATCGGGACAAGGTAACAATGATGCAAATAAAAAGGTAGATGTCAGCTCCCTTTTAGATGGTAGCAAAAAGGGGGACATGCACGCAGCCTACTTGTTATTCAATTATATAGGGTCAACAATATCCTCCACAAACATCATCACAGATCCTAACGCCACAGGGGCTGGGCTAAACGAAGACGAAATAGAAAAAACATTTGGGCCAAGCGGCCTACTAAGTCCAGATAATACTAATATAGACTCAGATAAACACTTGCCCCCAGAAACCATATTACAATATATTAAGCAGTTTTACTCGTACATACAAACGCTTGCAAAATCTGAAAATACACAAAAAACAAATATAACAGCCGACGACATTATTAAATCTAACTTTTGGCAAAACTGGAGCAAAAACCTTATAGCTCAATCATTCAAAACAGAGGAAACAATATCAGGACAGATACACTCTGTAGAACAGTTTATGTTTAACAACATACCAAACTACGAAGTTTCATACTATACACAAGAATTCACAAAAAAAAGAAATCTATCTGAATATCTTAGAATACAATTAATTCTAATAAACTCATTCAGAAACAGGTTAATTAACAATTACAATATTTCGTTTAATAAGGCAGGAACAAAAGAAACAAACCCGGCAAAAGTTTATAGTCAAAGTCAAAGTTTTGTACAAAGCTCACAGTACTACAAAATAGTTTCAGATCCAGCAAAATTTCAAGAACAAGTTAAGGAGTCGCTATCGCTAAAAAGCGGCTCAAGTGTAGACAAGAATTTTGCAAGTCAACTTGTTGCAACAGCAATGGTAAAAATTCTCATGAGCATAACAAGTTTTTTATTTGACAACGATCACATAGAAAAAACAATGGAGACAATGCGAAAGCTTGAAAAAAATTCGTTGTTACCTAAGCCATTTTTCCTTTTATACCGCTCAGAAGACAAGATATATCTAGAAGATGTAGCTTTGTTACATGGACCAATAACAAGTTTCATAGCAGATACACCAATTACAGAGTCACAACTAACAACACAAGCCAAAAAAATGCAATCATCTGGAGCCTTAACAAAACAATTATCCAACCAAGTGGATGGCTCTCAAGGCACAGTATCAGAAAATCAAGATCCAGACGACGTAAAAGTTCAAGGTGTATGGGGAGACGCTTGGAACAACCTAAAGTCTGCCGGTAGCTTTATAGGAAAAAAAACAGGCATAACAACAGCCGCAGATGCAGT
>Ga0257119_1001642_pt1 | contig 15046 bp, 17 predicted proteins | sample SI112_200mmetaG_FD_190179 | JGI IMG/M metagenome (GOLD analysis project Ga0257119, IMG submission 190179) | Marine microbial communities from Saanich Inlet, British Columbia, Canada - SI112_200m | ecosystem: Environmental > Aquatic > Marine > Inlet | place: Canada: British Columbia | collected... | reverse complement strand
TATATTTTCACCATCGGCATCTTGGTAATCGTCGGCAGGACCAATGCGAATCATTTTATCCTTACCATCACTGTGCTTGATGCGCGATGACCATGTACCGAAGTTTTTCCCAGTTCGACGATAAATCAGGGATAGCCCTTCTGATATGGCGAGATAGTATCGCTTGCCAACATCCAGTTTTAGTCTGTTGGTTCGATTGTTGAGTCGATTGTCTCTTGCTGCGCGCGCCATATAAATGTCCCTCAGATGTCCCTGAAATGTTACGGATCCACTATGGATCTTACTGGACGTAAATTCAATAAATTAAATATAAAACAATAGCTTAAGGTTGTCCAGTAAAGTCCAGTAAAGTATATGAAAACACTCTTTCACAGCGGTAACAGGGGTTCGAATCCCCTTGGGGACGCCACTTATTTGGTAGTCCAATCAAAGACTTAGCTTCGGCTAGGTCTTTTTTTTGCCTGACCTTACAAAATTCTTACAAAAAAATGATTATGATTTTATTTTGTAACTTTTTTCAAAGCCCGGCAGTATCAATAATTTATTAAGGAGGTAGAGTTTATGGATTCATCGGTGTTACTCGCAAAAATGCAAGCCCACCTAGAACGCGCCCCAAGTCATGATGTTGTAATAAATGGCTCCAAGGAAAGCCTGACCTGGCTTGCTCAAGGTCACGCTATGCTTTCTCAAATTAAATTTTCAATTGAAGCTATACAATACAAATCGAATTGGGATAGCCTTAATAGCCAGATATTTGGGCCTGATAATTATGAAAAATTAAAGTCGGGTCTATATAGACAAATAGCTTCTTTAGAGTTAGAAGTGGGATCTGATGACACAGTATCTTTTGCTCCAGGGGAAGTATATAAATACTTCCAGCAACTAAATCAGATTATCAATTCTGCTGAAAAGAATATATTTATCGTGGACCCTTACTTGGATGCTTCCATTTTTAGTCATTACCTTAATTCTCGAAACCCAGAAGTAACAGTCAGATTATTAACCGGTAAGAGATCCAAAGCCGTTAAACCGGCTGCAGAGAAGTATATTGAAGAATTTGGGCCTGTAGTGGAGGTTAAAAAATCTAATCAAATCCATGATAGGGTTATATTTATTGATGGTTATTCTGGTTGGATCTCAGGGCAATCCATAAAAGACGCCGCAAAAGATAAACCAACTTATCTAGTTGCAGTTTCGCCTGACGTAATTCCGGATAAGCTTCGAGCCTATGAAAGCATATGGCAATCAGCTACTAAATTTGAATAGATGGTTTACTTATAAAAATCTTGATAAAGAGTCATTACAAGCCAAAGTGCCTGTTTCTGATCTACTTCATTCGCCTCCGCGACTTTTTTAGCACTGGCAATCATTAAAGCTGCTTCATCTTCAATATATTTCATAACACCAGAATCAGGCACGGCCCAATACTGTTTTTCATCGTCTGTATGAGTGTGTTCTGTATGTTCCCGCATAACTAAATCCAAAAATTAATAAAACCGCGTGTCACCTGTTACCAGGCATCGGGAGCGGCTGTCGTGGTGGCGCACCCCGTTCAATATGATTTACTTTGATACGCTCAAAGCTGCGTAATTACGTAGGAGCTCAAGGCCAAGAGGAGCCACTCCCGGAGTAATATCCGTCGATGGTTGGTCGACGCCTTATAATGGCGAGAATACCAAACGCCAGAAAAGTAATCCCGCCAATTCCTTAAGCTACCGCTTCAGTCAGAGTGGCAAAAGCGCCAGGACGCCTTACACCAACATCTAAATCAAGGATAGCTCTTACTTTTACATTACCTTTAGCAAAGTCAGTTGCCCCGTAAGGGTTTACATCCAAAGCCAAAATACCCCAGGTAGCCAAAACAAACTCAGACCAGGCGCCAAAAACAACAGTTGTCGCCGGTACATTTGTTGATACCTGCACTCTGTGACCATTCATCATTCCATCCTTCAAAATAAATACGCCAGTATTAGCAGCCACCTCTGTAGTCTTCAGGGTAGCGGCCATTAATGGATGGACCAGGTAAGCTGTATTTCCAAACCGAATTTTATTGGTTGTTAACTGAGCTTCTAAATTAACAATATCAGCCCATGACGGACTACCACCATTTGCATACTCTATTGAGCCAATACCTGTGGTATTTGTAATGCCCGTGATTTTTGAGCCAACACCATCCCCCTGTACTGACTGTTTATCCAGTTCTTCCGCAATTGATTCTGCTAGCATTCCTTGAATCATCGCTTCAGCATCAGGTGAAGATTGCATAATTAGTTTATGACTTAATGTAGTCATTGAAGTTAACTGCTTAGGTGAAAAGCTTATCTGGTCAAGTACCGCATCAGATTCAGCGATTGAATCGACATCATCCAAATTATTCCAATTTGCAGTCGGGTTACTCACCGCTCGCGGTAAAATAAGAGTTCCCTCAGTTTCATTGAAAGTCGTGATATTTAAGTCCATGATTGCTGATTCTACTGTCAGAGCGTCAATAAAAAGATCAGGACGAAGATTTGATGGGACTACCGCTCCACCAGCACCAATCGTACCAACATTCATGCTTCTTTTTTGAAGGTTAGGGTAGCCTATAGGGACTAGTAAATGACCATCCTTCCGACCGAGCTTCCTGGTTAACTCTTGACTAACTTCAAATTCATAACCAGCATCAACACTGCGAGGATCTTTAAGGGCTTGTAATGCACGCTTAATACTGAACTCAGGAAATCCTGAAGAATCGATCCCAGGTCGCCCCATATATACTGATGCATGACTGGCTGGCGAAGCTGATGAGTCTTCATCATCTAAACGTTCAAGAGCCAGATTTCTAAATGCTTGTACACTTTTACCTGATTCAATGAATTCTTGCGCTTCTACGTCCATACCTCGCCTTGAACCAATTGAGGTTATATCGCGAATTCGATCACGCTCTTTTTGTACAATTGCGGATGGGTTACTTGCAGATCTGCTATTTGCACCGGCAGCAGGTGTTTTTTCAGTATTCATTAATTTTTTCTCACTATTTTTTGATCTACCAATCCCAGCATTTGGGTCAGCAGGTACAGATACTATTGAAACTTCATGTGGAGCCCACTTAGTTGCCACCAGGTCGTCACCTTCAAAGTGACTTTCTAGTATTTGATAACCAATTGATAAATTAATCAGAATGCCCGCCTTGACATCTTGAAGGATTTCTTTAGCTCGTTTAGATTTTCCAAAACGGATTAATCCTTTCAGCTTTTGACCAACAATTTTAAGATTTTCGACAATACCAATATTTAAATCATCAGTGTTATGACAAACAACAAGGGGCAGCGTGGATCGTGCTAAATCAACTGTGGAACCATTGTGAATTAAAATCTCATTACCATATTCACGAGGTACTGCGAACTCAGTTGATAACGTGGCCCAAAAGCCAGCACCATCTTCTGCCGCTCGAATTGATTCAATTATGAAGTTACGCGTTAATGATTCACTCATTTGAGGAACCTCCAGAAATCGCGTATACGGGGAATTTTATAAACAGATACCCAGCAGACGCACAATTAAAAATATCCCCATTTAAGTGGGGCATTAATTTGTCGTTGCCAGGTCTAGAAAGAACCGCCCAATTTATCAAGCCCAGAATTTTCAGCGTCAGTAAACCCCAGCCATTTGGGATACCGCTGATCATGTCTTGAAAATTGCAGTAACGTTTAACTAAAATACTGATTAAAAATACAAATTTCAAGGAGTATTTAACTAAATTAATAATTAAATTATTTGTGTTGTTCATTACTGTTTTCCTTTGTTAGTAGCTCGTTGCTTTCTCTCCTGGTTACATCAAGACTGGCGTCATCAACTTCAGTTTTCTCCATGCTTTTGATCACGTTGTCTAAGCTGTTACGGACTTCTTGAGTTATTCCTAGCCCTTCCACAGGATTCGGAATCCGAATCCAGGGCACCTTCCGTAGGAAGGTGGGGGGGACTAGGTTGAGAGGTCGGTATTGGTTTTTTAAATTTTTTTTATATTTTTATCTTAGAGGAATGGGTTCTATTGCCATTTGGAGCCATTGAACAATTCTCGTATACTGTGTTTGCAGACTCCGTAAAACTCTGTTAACAGAGAGTTTGTAGAATTTACTCTTGATTAATGACATGGAAATAGAAGTTAATAAAAAACAAATTTATGCTTTCAGGCGATTCTTGAAATTATTGCCGCATGGTAAAGAAACAGAATTGGTACTTCTCAAAGGGCATCTTCTTATTGAAGAGCAAATTTATAAAATAATTGACGAAAGACTTATAAACCCGAGTGCATTAAAAGATGCAAGAATTACTTCTTACCAAGCAATTTGTCTCGCTCAGTCATTTTTTCCTTCAGATTTTAAACCATGGTTATGGGGTGCTTTAATAAAACTAAATTCACTCCGTAACAAAGTGGCGCATAATATTGAACTCAGTGGTATGAATGACAGTATTGATCATTTTGTTAACTCATACCCTTGGGGGCATTCAGAGACAGAAGATAAAGTAGCTGCTTTTGAGCACCCTGGGATAAAAGATGGATAAATCAAGCTTATGTTTAATCAGATAATGAATGGCGTGTTCGAAAGTACCTGGCTGTAATTGATCCTGATAATTAATCACTACCATTGAACTTTGATTGTGATCATAGGGTATGAAATTTGGTATCGCAATGATTCGTTAACCTTTTAGGCTATTTTACCAGATTCCACTCCAAATTAGGCTTTTTCTACAGCCTGAACGCCTCAAATCACCGGTTGCAAAAAGTGGAACGGTTTTTGCGACAGCAAAAATGGCGTGCCACTTTTTGCAATCCGTGTGCATTTGCCTTGTGTGTGCCCGGCATGGGCACGATCTTATGGGGTGAAAGTCCCCTGTACATTATCTGGAAAGTATCTTATATGATAACTTTAAAAAGTACTAGCCGAAGGCAACTGCGACTCTGTGAGGAGCGTGGGGAGGAAGCCGGAGCGCAAATCTGCGAGCCTACGCACAGAAACTGTATCAGGCCGAACCGCAGGGCGAGTCAGCACAACATGACGAAGCCCATCCAGATCACTGTGGGATGGTAAATACAGTGGCAGTGCAGAGAAAGATTGTGTCATTACCCGGGGAGATCTACCTGCCTAAGCAGTCTAACGATTGTGGTGGAACAGAGCCTGCGAAGGTGCGCGTTAACAGGGTAGAGGTCAGCCGAAGACGAGAACCCGGGGACTATTCCGGGGAAAGGTCTGAGGGCAGTGTGACTGGAGATGATTGTGAGCTCTGATTATTGGGAAGCTCCGAACAGGAGCGTGAATAATAGGCGCGTCATAACCCCCTCGCCAGTCGATTTTGCATCGGTGGAATACATTGTATCCTATGAATGTATAGCCGACGCATGGAAGAAGGTTCGCTCCAACAAGGGCAAGCCCGGTGTTGATCACATCAGCATTGAGCGATTTCCCAAGTGGGTTCGTCCCAAATGGAAGAGTATCCAGCGGCAACTACTGGACGGCAGCTATAAGCCAACTCCTGTGTTGCGCGTTGAAATTCCAAAAGAGTCAGGAGGGATGCGCAAGCTCGGCATACCTTGTGTGTTAGACCGGGTGATTATGCAATCCATCGCAAAGCAACTTGGTGATCTGTTTAATCCTACTTTCTCACAATCCAGTTACGGCTACATGCCAAAGCGATCCGTGCAACAAGCAGCGAGACAGGCCCAGGAGTATTACCGGCAAGGTTATATCCACCAGATTGATATTGATCTGGAAAAGTTCTTCGATACGGTAAACCACGACGTACTGATGGTACAGGTGGCGCGTAAAGTGAAGAATAAAGGTTTGCTGAAACTCATAGGCCGTTTTCTGCGGGCAGGCGTGATGGTAAAAGGTCGGTTACAGCCGACCCGTATCGGGGTGCCGCAAGGCAGCCCCGTGTCCCCGATATTGAGTAACATTCTACTGGATGTTCTTGATAAGGAGCTGGAATCAAGAGGACATAAATTCATCCGTTACGCTGATGATGTGGCGATCTTCGTCAAGTCAAAACGTGCGGGTGAACGTGTGCTGGAAAGCACCACACGATTTCTTGAGCGTAAGCTCAAGGTATGCCCGCTATCCAAGGAAATACGCCTTTCTTGCTATTGAGACATCATCTTTCCTCTGTAGCCGGACGTTGAATATCTGTCAAGGATGTCTTGAATTTTTTCGAGCACGTTTTCTGCCTGTTGTACCTCTCGCGTGATATGTCGAACATCAAGACTATTGGCTTCTCATCTTGACCACATGAGATGTCTGAATGCGAGGACGATTCCGGCATGTTATGCTTCCAACGAATATGTTCTTCATTGTGTGGTGATGAAGAACCTCGACCACTGCCGAAGATTATCCTGTTAAATTTAATGACATAACAATCTCGCCATCATCAATTTCTCCTGTGGCTGTAAAGCCAACAGATTCATAAAGATGACTTCCTACTTCATTATCTGATAAATATGATAAAACTAATGTATTGGCAGGACCATAAGGGAATGATTTAATAAGCTCAATGGCTTTTAATAGAGCTTGACGGCCATAACCTTTGCCCTGATATTTCTGGTCAACCATAAATCGCCATATATCATATATATCTTCTTCTACATCATTTTCTTGCTCTTTTTTAAGAGAAGACAGTAGAATAAACCCTACCATGACGTCATCATTATAGATTGCAAAAGGCATTGGAGAACATACATTATTCTCCTTACACACATATGCGATTGCAAGACTATTAACATTCGGAGCGACATATTTGCTTCCTTTTTCGCCAGGATCTAGTTGTAGACACTCACTGTAATTCTCTTCAGAAATTTTTTCAAATTTTATCATTAACGTAGTAAACCTCTCCTCTCTATTTTATTATTGATATATTCATCATATTTCTCATTTGCAAAGATAGCCTATTGATTTATGTCCCACTGAACTTATTCCATTTGACCATATACAATGATTTGAATAGTATCATCCCAAATAATTCACAAATATATGTAAAGAACAAGTAAATTTATTTTTTCATATAGATGATTGAATGTTTTTAGAGAATGAAATCGAGATGACATACATTTACAAATATAAAACTGATGAGTTATCGAAAACGATAGATATCTCCGGCTCTGGACGTGGAAAATTATGTCACTTTTGATATGTTTTGCTCACTATCCGGTATTCGGTATTCGGTATTCGGTATCAAAAATGACAGAATTTTACAGAATCTAAACACGGGAAAATATATCATTTCCGACGTGTTTGTTCAAAATTACATTCTTGAATAGACTGTTTTCAAGGGAATTCCTCCGTTCCACGTTCGGGAAATATACCATATGGACGTTCATGGTGAATGCGAGCACTCTATCACCATCGTATTGAGTCTTTTGGCTGTACAGCTGTACAATGGCACATTTTCCTCTATTGCATACCGTCTGAAAATTGTAAAGTAAAAATTACCTTCATTTGCAAGAGAGGGACCGGGTAGCTAAGAGCCTCGCGGCTCTTTGCCCCCTAAGAACTGTACGTGATAGTTTCCCATCATACAGCTCAAGCCTTTCTTAAGCCGATCACTTACGACCCGGCCGCTTATGTGTAACATTGTTATTTCCATCGTGTTAACTTACCATAAGAATCTGAGGATAGAAATAGCCGGTCTTTCATCGCTTTTCTACGCTGAGTCTCCTTACGTAGTGCAAAATAATCATGATACTGACGATCATAAGGATTTGCATTACCACGGATTTTCGAATGATAGCGGACAGGTACATCCGCCATTCGAAATAGCTCTATCCACTTTTTACGGCCATCCTTCCTTGTGTACGATTTGCCCCAACAAAAGCGTCCCTTCATCCGTCGACGATAAGTCTTTGAAATCCATGACCAGTTCTTATTGCGGTGCTCTTTGCATAACCAATGAGTGATCTGTTTAAAGACATTCGCATCAATAAATGACATGATATCTTTAACCACCACTTGACGATGGGCATACGCAATTGAATAACTGTCCCCAGAGGTACCCAGAGTGGCCGCCTCCAGAAAAATTTCAGGGGCGGCATGGTTACCCACATCTGGACCTCTCCAGCAGCAGAGCGGGAGACTCCATCGAATTTTCACTAAGACTCAGTTTCCAGTAATCTTTTCGGCTCTCGTTCGGTTTCGGATTCGGTTCGGTCAAGTGAAAATCGTTACCATTATTGGCTCTCTTCGGCAAAACAGGGGGGAAGCAAAAATATTTTTCGATCAATCAACCGGGTGACGTTCGGTATAGGCTCGGATTTCGGTGAAAAGAGAAGCACCCATAAATAAAACCCTTAGAGTTCTTCAACTTATACCCGTATACTCAGTGAGTGTGTTTGGCTCATAATCCATTGATCTATCTACCAAAAGCACCTATATTTTCAAAACAAAAGAATTTACTTTTATTGCATGCTAAAATTATTGCAGGTTTAATTGGAGACTATACAATGTCAGTAGCACTCAAACAGGTAATTGAAAATATAGAGAATCTTTCCTCAGATGAAAAGGCGCTAGTTGCTCACTGCCTGATCTCTTCTCTTGAAGTGAAGCATGATGATAGTGTAGACCAAGCATGGGCTGAGTTAGCATCACAGCGATTTACTGAACTTGAATCAGGTTTGATCAAGGGTGTTTCCTGGAGTGATATCAAAAATAAAATTACTCATTAAATGCACAATATAATTTTTCACCCTGATATTGAGCATGAAGTTAAAGCCTCATACAAATGGTACCAAGGTCAGACCAACGGTTTAGGTGATGACTTTTTAAATGAACTAGAAACTGCATTTGAGACAATAACTGGACTTCCAGATACTTGGCCAATATTTCAACTGGATTTCCGTCGGTTTTTACTTAGCAAGTTCCCTTACTCAGTAATATATCGAGCTCACAATAAAACTATTTTTGTTGTAGCTGTAATGCACAATAGTAGAAAACCGGGGTATTGGAGTGATCGAGTATAACAAAGGGAGTTAAGTTATCTGCATGAATCAAGAGCTCATTCAGTTAAGTCTGTTTTTAATATATTTATAAAAATATCCCTAAAAAATACTAGAATAAATAAAACAATTTAAAAATTTAATCTTAATATTTATGTATTCAGAACTAACACAACAGCTAGACATCAATGAGCTTAAGTCATTAAAAGACTCTTTAGAGTTTACTACTACAACTCACTCCCAATGGATTTCTAAAATTAATCAGTCACTTATCTGTCATGATAATAGTGCGGATTCACTCTGTTCTGAAAGTCCACCTCATATACATTGCCAGTTTAGTCAATGGCTTGATAGCATTTCCAACAGGGAGATTGTGGATGACTCATCATTTCAAAAAATTAACACTTTGCATGAACAATTACATTTAAAGGCCTGTTATTTAGTTTCAAATCTGAATAAGAAACAGTCAATTTCCGCAACAGATTACACTGAATTCACTGAAATACAGTTTAAGTTTTTTAAATCCCTATCCTCATTAATTAAAGAATGTACAGAGGCACTCGGTATTATTGATTCACTAACCAATCTTCCAAATAAGCGTTCATTCCAGCAGATACTGCTTCAAGAAGAAAACCGAATTAAACGCCACAACTTTACCTCTGTAATAGCAATTGCTGATATTGATAATTTTAAAGAGGTCAATGATACCAAAGGTCTTATTGCAGGCGATCTCCTGTTAATACAGCTGGCAGAGCTTTTAAAGAACTCCCTTAGAAATTTTGATACTGTGGCTCGTTACTCTGGAGATAAATTTCTACTGTATCTCCCCGAAACTGACATAGTATCAGCTGAAGTTATTTTGGAAAGATTCAGACAGTCTATTGAAAATACAAAGTTTGAGATAGCAGCGGATACCTATTCCAGGATTACCTGTTCATTTGGTTTAAGCCATATTGACACTGATATCACTTCCAGTGAGAGTTTATCAAATGCTTTTACATCATTGAACTCTGCTAAAGTAAGTGGCAAAAACACTGTAGCTTCAAGTAATAACTGAATTGATCGCACCTTTATTCATAATATATAGTAGATCCTGGCAAGCTGACCAAATTTGTAAAATGGATACGCATTTATAAACACATTCCTGTTCAACAGATGCACGATACCTGCTATCACGTTTCAATGATCGAATTCTCAATCCATTGGTCGTAGGTTCAAGCCCTACCAGGCCCACCATTTAAATCAATAACTTATATCTTTTTCTGGGTAAGATCGGTGAACTATTAGCCCACGGGTCTCTTTGTGGAATCCCAAAAATATTATAGAAGAGGCTAGATTCAATATCTCCGTGTTGGCAATTCAACTCCATTATGGAACCTTCTTTTTTCTCTTTCCTTCAACGAGTTCCGACTATTACATCCCATGATTCGGGGATAGGGTGCATCCATGTCTATGGCCCGAGTGCATGATTAAAATTTTTTACCGTAGTTTACTTAATAATTTGAATATTCTTTATAAACGCTGACATTATTATCATTGCTTATAGCATAGACTTTGAAGTCATTTTTCGGTGCGCCTGGTGTGTCCATACCGGGTGTTCCTGATGGCATAGCAGGGACAGTTAACAAACGAATGTCACCTTTGTTAGCCAGCAACTTTTTAATGTCTTGAGCAGGGACATGGCCCTCGATGACAACACCATTCACTACAGCCGTATGACATGAAGCTGCTTCATTTGGGACACCTAAATTCTGTTTATACGAATTTACTGATTTCACTCTAATGTCCTTAACATCAAAATTATGATCCTTCAAGTGTGATATCCATCCTTTGCAGCATCCACAGGTTTCGCTGCGATAGACAATAATTTCATGTCGATCCTCGGTTGCCCCTTGTTTCCAGTATGGGTCAGCAGATAGCGCATTGAATGAAATAAAAGTGAATAAAATACCGAAAATGGATTTCATGACTTGTTCTCATAAGGACGGGCTTAATTATAAGATTATCATGGATTGGATAGATTCAGAAATAATTCAACTATTGAAGCCTGTGTAGAAAATCCTGAATTTCCCAAAATTTGATGGCCACCAATAATAATCAAACATGTGGATTTATAGCCCATTGGTCGTAGGATCAAGCCCTACCGGGACAATTTAATTTCCCTTGTAATCAACTACTTATAACATTTTTGGGTGAGGATCTGTGGACTATTAGTCCACGAATCTCTGAGGCAAGGTGTTGGTTTTTGCCGCTCTGAATTTCATAATCACCTCAAAATCTCATCATATCAATAACGGTCATTCCCAGTGCAGCTATATTTGGCTCCAGAATGGACTTAGCCGCGGTTAAAAAACCTAAGTAGCAGTGTGTAAGGAATGACTCTTGTGGGTTGTGGGAGTTGAAGTTGAAGCAACCCCTTAAAATTCTTCAACTTACACCCGGCACATGTAAAAAGTGTTATGACTAAAATTGGCTTACGATAGCTAAACTAACATAGAGAGCACGACATGAGTTCAGAAGAAAACCTGATATTACACTCGTCTCCAATGGTACTGGCTCCAGCCTAATCATAAGTATATGATAGCTGTGATTACCCGATAGAAGATGAAATATGATTACCAGTAAATTTATTTTTACAGCTATTATCCTCATTGTAACTTCATCGGTCTTTGGCCAGTCAAAACGCTGGTATTCAGACGACCAGGTAAAACAGGGACAACATTTATTCCAAAAAAAATGTGCTAAATGTCATGGTGTGAATGCGGAGGGGGAACCCGACTGGCGCCAGACCGACGAGAATGGGGAGTATCCGCCTCCCCCGCTTAATGGCCTTGCTTATGCCAGACACCATACTCTTGATCAACTACGCCAACAGATCCAGGTTGGTAGTGGTATGGCTAAAGGTGAAATGCCTGCTTTTATAAACAAGATAAGTACTACAGACATTGATGCTGTTATTGCTTTTTTTCAATCCAAATGGACTGATGCCATCTATCAATCCTGGAAAACACGACAACTAGTATCCGCAACAAAGCATCTCAATATAGATGAAGCTCCAAAACAGCATCCGGGAACTTACTGGTTAAAACAGCACCTGAGCGGAGCCAAAGTTACGCACGGCAAACCAATGAAAACTCCTGTCAAAGGCATCCGGGAAGTCAAAGTAAACAATGATTACGTGTACCTGAGTGAAGACGGTCGCTATGCCTTTACCGGGCACATGATTGATCTTAGTAATGGATCAGATTTGACCGTGTTAAACCAGGCAACAGAAACCAAAAGGTTGTTACAGACCTACTCTATCAAGGACATGCTTATATACCCGGCTCAGGGAAAAGAGAGAGCACAACTCACGATCTTTACCGATACTTCCTGCTCTTTTTGCCGCAAAATGCACAAAGAGATCCCCCTGTTACAGTCAGAGGGAGTATCTGTACATTTTATTCCTTATCCGCGTCGGGGCTTAGATGGGAAAGGATACGCAGAATTAAAATCCATCTGGTGCTCAGAAGATCCAGTACTGGCCTTATCCACATATATTGATGAGAGGGTGCTGCCTGATTTAAGGGAGAACTGTAAAAATACCGGGGCAGTGGACGCAGGTTACCAGCTAGGCAATAGCCTGGGAATAAGTGGAACACCGTTACTGATACTAGAAAATGGCAAAAGAATAAAAGGCTACAAAACAGCCTCAAAAATAATTAGCACAATGAACATTCCCCTGGAAGATATGTGATCCTATCTGTATAAGAATTGACACGAGAAAGGCGTTTAAACGAATTACAAACCACGATTATTATCATCATCAAATACTGCTAGCTTTTAAATATTATTAATCTATGTTAACTGATTTGGATCATTTATCAAAAGACCTGCTTTGAGTAGTATCTATATTAAATTTGTGACTCAGTTTTCATAATAACAATTATAAGAGTTATCGGCGGCGTAATAGGTAAAAGTAAATTCATCACTCTAAGTTTGTTTACTTCTTAACTTTTACCTACTGGAAAAATATTCCGATAAATGTCGACCCTATAGGTTAAGAGATAGCTCTACATAAATACATTATTTAGATTATCAACTGCTGATGTGATAGACACATTTATAGGCCATTTATTATATTACTGGAGACTATAATGACAAATCATTCTATGGCAAAAAACCTGATTGTTTTTCTTATTGCACTGGTGCTTGGAATTGGTGGAACCCTTTATATTATCCGTATCAACCTGGCGACATTGCTGGTTACTGAAATCGAGAGCCCATTAGATTTTGATGAAACACTCGTGCATATTGAGTCCAAAGCCAAAGAGATAGGCTGGAAGGTACCAAGAAAATGGAAAGCAAATTTTCAAAAAAACTTCAACAAGATCGTTGGTAAGGATATAGGTCCGATGAGACTACTGAAAATGTGTGAACCTTTCATAGCCGCAGATCTTCTTATATCAGATGAAAATAAGTATCTATCAGTGATGATGCCATGTACTTTCGCCGTATATCAGAAGAGTGATGGCAAGGTGTATGTTGCCATGATGAATTTGAAGTTAGTTGGCATGGCTCTGGGTGGTGATGTGGTACCCGCAATGGAAAAAGCATGGCCGGATATGTTAAAGATGGTTAAATTCAACTAAAAAGCTTCCTGCAGATTATTACAATCAGGGTTCCTGCGTAGGTTAAGCTCAAGCCGTTAACCCTGCTTTATTTCAGGATATACGTGATATTGCTTTCAACTAGAAACCTTTCAAGCAGAAGGAGTAAAATTATGAAATTTTTACCTATTATTTTTCTGGCCGGCATGCTGCCATTTTCAACGGGAGCCATTGCCGAGGAGGAAATACCTGAGTTTAACAAGGCCGATATAGATGGTAATAAATTCGTAGATACTGAAGAATTCAACAAAGTAAAAGCTATGGCCGATGTGCAAAAAGATTTGGCAGAATTTGATGAAAACAAGGACGGCAAACTTTCAGAGGATGAATATACAGTGCTGTTGGAAGCCGAATGTGAATAGTTATGTTATCAATGGCGCTGACTTGATCATGTTCAGTATGGGGCCATAATTCATCCACTGTCTCTGCTCCCCGACTCTACTCAAAATTTCCCAAAGTGACTGCCTCCAGAGAAATTTTGGCATCGGCATGGCTACCCCCATGGACGACACCACCCCACCAGCAGAAACGGCAAACCTATTTCGAACTCACTAAGGCTAAGTTTCAGTGATTTTTTTTCGGCACTCTCCCATCGTTTATCGCTCCATGAACAGAGATTCAAATGGAAAAGGATACGCTGTTGAAAATGGCACTTATATCGGCATGTCTAGAAGATCAGTTTTCGATATAATGAAAGATCAAATTGTAGTTGAAGAGGACGCTTAAAATATTTTAGGGAACGTTTTCTCCAAAATAGAGAACTTAAACTTCAGAAACCTTCTGGGAATTAATCTTATGTTGTACGCCCAAAAAAATAATTGTTTTTTTAAGGGTATCATCTTATGCATGACTGTAAGCCTATTTGTACCTCTTGGGGCATACGCCACAAGCATGGTAACGCAAAATGAAACGGTCGAAGCTGCGGAACCAACAATTGGGACTCGTTCAAAGTTTATTACCGACATCAGTATGTCTGAAGTCAACGACTCCATCTCAATAGCCATCACCTGTAATACTCTTTTAAACTATATGTCTGTAAAACAACCTCTTCCACTGGGGCTTGTCCTCTATTTTCCAGAAACATCCCTGGAAGTCGACAACACAAAATATGATATTGATAATGCAATCATAGACACTATCAAGGCAAGCGAACTTATTGAAAAAGTCCGTTCAAAAATCACCATACTCCTGAAAAAAGATTTGCCTTACCAAATCAGCCGCGAAGGTAACGTCGTCAAAGTTGTATTTGTCCGTGGTGCTGAAACAGAAACAACAGAAAGCATGCAATCCGAACAACCGATTGAGAACAACCTAATTAGTTACCGACCATAAATAGCTATTTTTCCTGGCCTGTGTGATTTTTCGTATTCAAATTTTCATATCCCAGCACAATAATTGAGTCGACTTTTTGAGTTTATCTGGCCAGGGTGAGAAA
>Ga0257119_1001600_pt1 | contig 15326 bp, 14 predicted proteins | sample SI112_200mmetaG_FD_190179 | JGI IMG/M metagenome (GOLD analysis project Ga0257119, IMG submission 190179) | Marine microbial communities from Saanich Inlet, British Columbia, Canada - SI112_200m | ecosystem: Environmental > Aquatic > Marine > Inlet | place: Canada: British Columbia | collected... | reverse complement strand
TGAGCAAATATCCGGTGTGCATGGCGAAGAAAACTTTGCGATACGGCACTGTTTTTTGTAGAATCAGATACCAGGCCAAGGCGCGCAAAAAATAAGAAGCCGCATAAAATGGCACAGCCAGCAACAAATAGCCCCATTCGGCCTGACGCACGGCCAGCCACACTTCTTGCCAGTCAAACAGACGAAAAAGCACCAGCAGCGCCAATAGGCTGATAAGCATACCGGGCAACATACTGCGCCAAATACTTTTCTCTTGTAGTGTTTTCTCTGAATCAGTCATCACGTAATCGCAATACCGCCAGAAAAGCTTCTTGCGGTATTTCTACATTTCCCACACTCTTCATGCGTTTCTTGCCCTTCTTCTGTTTTTCGAGCAGTTTGCGCTTGCGGGAGACATCGCCACCGTAACACTTGGCAAGTACATCTTTGCGCATGGCTTTAATATTGGCCCGCGAAATCACCCGCCCGCCCGCCGATGCCTGGATGGGCACAGCGAACATTTGGCGTGGAATGAGTTCTTTCAACTTCGTCACAAAGGCCTGCCCCCGGCGATAGGCAGCATCGCGGTGGACGATCATTGCCAGCGCATCGACCGGTTCTCTATTGACCAGTACTTCGAGCTTAATCAGATCATCGACGCGGTATTCGGCAAACTGATAATCCAGCGAGGCATAGCCGCGCGTGCCCGATTTGAGATAGTCAAAGAAATCGATGATTAATTCGGAAAGCGGAATATCAAAATTCAACTGCACACGATTGGCAGTGGGGTAATCCTGGTCGATGAAAATACCGCGCCGCGAAGTGGCTAATTCCATAACAACACCGTAATAATCTGTCGGCGTAAATATCTGAATTTTCATCCATGGCTCGCGCACTTCTTCGATCTCACCGTCTTCGGGTAATTCGGCAGGCGAATCGATCCGGATCGTCTGCCCATTCCGCAGCAACACTTCATATTCTACCGAAGGCGCGGTGGCAATAATATCCAGATCATATTCGCGCTCGAGACGCTCCTGAATAATTTCCATGTGGAAGAGGCCCAAAAAGCCGCAGCGGAAGCCAAAATTGAGCGCCTGTGAAGTCTCTGGTTGGTAGACCAATGAAGCATCGTTGAGTTGCAACTTCGCCAGAGCGTCACGCAAATCTTCGTAATCTTCGCCCTCCACTGGGTAGATACCCGCGAATACCATCGGCTTGACTTGCTGGTAACCTGGTAATGGTTTTTCTGCCTGACGGTTGGCAAGCGTTACTGTATCGCCCACGCGGCACTCGTTGACGCTCTTCAGACCGGTGGCAATGTAGCCAACTTCGCCTGTAGCTAGTTTTTTCACAGCTTTCATTTGCGGTGAAAAAAGTCCGATTTCTACGGGCGAGAGGGTGGATTTTGTTGCCATCAAATGCAATTGATCAGTGGGTTGGATTTCGCCATCGAAGACGCGCACATAAGCAACAACGCCCTTATAGGGATCGTAGTGCGAATCGAAGATCAACGCCCGCAGGGGGTTTTCGGGGACTCCCTTTGGGGGTGGTACCCGCTCGACAACGGCAGCCAACACCGCTTCTACATTGATGCCCGATTTGGCCGAGATTTTGAGAATTTCATCTTCCGGAGTCCCCAACAAATTGCTGATCTCTGCGGCAACTTCATCGGGCCGCGCCGCGGGCAGATCGATTTTATTGATGACCGGAATAATCTCCAGATCGGCTTCCATCGCCATATAGAGATTCGCCAGGGTTTGAGCTTCGATGCCCTGCGAAGCATCTACTATCAGAAGCGCGCCCTCGCAGGCATACATGGCGCGGCTAACTTCGTAGCCGAAATCGACATGACCGGGAGTATCGATCAGGTTGAGTTCATAGGTTGCGCCATCGGAAGCCGAATAGCTCATGCGCACCGCCGAGGCCTTGATAGTGACGCCCTTCTCGCGCTCCAAATCCATCGTATCCAAAACCTGGGCCATCATGTCGCGCTCAGAGATGGTGCCGGTGACTTGCAACAGGCGATCGGCCAGCGTAGATTTGCCGTGGTCGATATGCGCAATAATACTGAAATTACGGATGTATTGAATGTCCATTTGCGGGGCGTAGTATAACCGATTTAAGAGAGATTAGGGATTGGTGATTTGGGGACATTCACCGCAAAGACACGAAGGCACTAAAAAACTCTCTGTTTTAACTTCGTGTCTTTGTGGCTTCGTGGTTATTCTTCCGCTTCGGGAATTAGAAAATCGATCTGTTCTTGCCAATCCATCCCGAGAACGACAGGATAGCGCAGACGGGCGAGAAATTCAATATTTCCCTTCGGCCCTTCGATGGGCGATTGGATCAGACCGGTGACGCTAAAACCTTGTTCTTCGGCATAGGCGAGAATATCCGTGAGGACGCGGCGATGTACTTCGGGGTCGCGGATGACACCTTTGCCGCGCGCAGCATCGCGACGCCCGGCTTCGAATTGGGGTTTGATGAGGGCGACAATCTCACCCCTCACCACTCCCCCAACCCCATCACCACTCCCACTGGGAGAGGAGAGGGGGCGAAGGGGGTGAGGTGAGGGCAGCCACTCCTTCACAACGGGCAACAGAATCTTTAATGAAATAAATGAAGCATCAATGGTCACAAAGCTCACCGGCTCTGGTAAATTTTCGACAAATCGAGCATTGGTTTCTTCCATCACTACCACGCGCAAGTCTTTGCGCAATTTCCAATATAAAATGCCTTTGCCCACATCAATCGCGTACACACGCGCCGCGCCATGCTGGAGCAAACAATCGGTGAAGCCCCCTGTAGACGCGCCCACATCGGCACAGATTTTGCCATCCACATCAAGAGCAAAGGCATCAAAGGCGGCTTGTAACTTCTCGCCGCCGCGTGAAACAAAGCGCGGGCCGTGGTCAATGGTAAGCTTAACGCCCCTATCAACTTTGTTGGCGGGTTTGTTCACCACCTGTCCATCGGCGCGCACCTGACCGGCCATCACCAGACGCTGCGCCAAAGAGCGGCTCTCAACCAGGCCGCGCTCGACGAGGAGGATATCCACTCGGGTTTTCTTAGACATGGGGGTATTGTAGCAGGGATTGGGCGAATAGGGCTTAGGCAATTAGGTGCTTAGGGAACAGGCACTTTCCTGCTTCCTAAATGCATAATCCCCTGATTGACGAATCCCACATTCCCAACTATCATTTCTTCATGCTGACTGCCCTGCTCAAAACCATGCGCCCCAAACAATGGGCCAAAAATGTTTTTCTCTTCGTGGCGATCATCTTTGATCGCAAGCTGACCAATCTCCCGGCTTTTTTGCACTTGCTGGCCGGGTTCATGGTTTTTAGTCTGCTGGCAAGCGTGGTCTACATCATCAATGATATTGCCGATGTCGAAGCCGACCGCCAGCACCCTAAAAAATGCAAACGCCCCATCGCCGCCGGGAAACTATCCATACCCGCGGCCTGGGCTTCTGCGATTATCATTCTGCTGGTAGCCTTGCCCGCGGCCTATATGCTCTCGCCCAATTTCGCGGCAATTGGAATTTTCTACCTGTTACTCAATCTGACTTACTCCAAATGGATCAAACATATCGTGCTGCTCGACATCATCGTGCTGGCCTCCTTCTATGTGATTCGTGTGGCCGCTGGAGTCGCCCTGATTGAGGTCGAGCGGTTCTCGCCCTGGCTGTATATTTTCACAACTTTCCTCGCGCTGTTGATCGGCGCCGGTAAACGCCGTGCTGAACTCGGTTTGCTGGCAGAGGGCAATAATGCCCACCGCCGCGTTCTCGATGGCTATACGCTTGAATTTCTTGACCAACTCATCACTCTGGCATCCGGCATGACTATCATCACCTACAGCCTGTACACCTTCTCGGCCCCCAACCTGCCCGACAATCACGCCATGATGCTGACGATACCTTTCATTCTGTACAGCATCTTCCGTTACCAGTATCTCATCCAGGTCAAAAACACCGGCGGCGCGCCCGAAGATGTGATTCTCTCCGATTGCCCCATCCAGCTATCTATCGCCCTCTACGGACTAACGGTGCTGGTCATTTTCTACATCTCCTAATTTCCACCGAACGCCATGCCTGCATTTACTGCCACGGCCCCCGGAAAAATCATCCTATTTGGCGAACATGCGGTTGTCTACGGGCAGCCAGCGATTGCCGTGCCAGTGATGCAGGCGCGCGCCAGAGCAACCATCACGCCAAATATTCGCGGGAACGCGGGCGCAGTGCGGATTCTCGCCCCGGACATCGGTCTGGACAAAATGCTGGACGAACTCGACTCAGCCCATGCGTTGGTTGCCGCTATCGAAGGCGTGACCAACGCCCTGGGCGTGACTCGCATTCCGGCCTGCACCCTCAAGGTGAGTTCCAGCATTCCGGTGGCCTCCGGTCTCGGGTCTGGAGCCGCCGTATCGGTAGCCGTCATTCGGGCATTGGCGGGCTATCTCGGCAAGCCCCTCCCCAACGAGCAGATATCCACACTGGCTTACGAAGTCGAAAAAATCCACCACGGCACGCCCTCAGGGATTGATAACACCGTCATCACCTTCGCTCAGCCGGTGAATTTCAAAAGAGAACTCCCCTCTCCCCGTGGGAGAGGGGCAGGGAGTGAGGGCATTATTGAAACCTTCCACATCGCCAAACCTTTTACTATCATCATTGCCGATACCGGCATCAGCAGCCCCACCAAAGAGACAGTCGGCGACGTGCGCGGCGGCTGGCAAGCAGAGGCCGCGCGCTACGAACGGCTTTTCGCCGCCATCGGAAGCATTACTCGTGCCGCCCGGCAAGCCATTGAAAGCGGACACCCTGAACGCCTCGGCCCATTAATGAACGAAAACCATGAACTGCTGGGTGAGATGCGCGTCTCCTCGCCAGAGCTAGACCGGCTGGTGCAAGCAGCCCGCGCCGCGGGGGCATTGGGTGCCAAACTCTCTGGCGGTGGGCGTGGCGGCAATATGATTACCCTGGTCGATGCCGAAAACGCCGAAACCATTAGCGCAGCGCTACGCGGGGCGGGTGCTGTCCGTACAATTCTGACCTGCGTGGGAGATTGAGCATAACCAATTAACCGGGTTCGCTATCACTGGGAGCTTCGATGAATGACCGGATGTACAACTTGTTCGCACGAGTTTTGGATACGATCTATTGGGGCGGGAAATTGCAGGGGAGCGAAAACCTGCCCGAGCAAGGCCCGGCTATCTTCATCGGCAACCACCTGGGGGCGCTTGGCCCGATTGGGGCTGTCGCTACGATCCCGCTGCGGCTACATCCCTGGATTCACGAACACATGGTCGATTACGAAAAAGCCGCCGCCTACCTGAATATGGATTTCGTCGAGCGCCGCCTGAAATTACGCCCGCCCCTGAGTGGGATCGTATCTAAAGGGCTTTCTCACATTACTGTACCGTTGCTGAGGTTCGTTGGTTGCATCCCGGTACACCGCGGCTACAAAAATATACAAACCACCTGGGAAGATAGTTTGGCCTGTCTCCTGGATGGGAAAATCCTGTTGGTCTTCCCCGAAGACGAAAGCCTGGGGCTGAATCCACAAACCAACATGGCACCCTTCCAAAAGACTATTTTTCGCCTGGGGGAAAAGTATTACGAACAAACCCGGAAAAATCTGGCCTATTACCCGGTCGCTATTCAGGAGTCGCGCAATGTAAAGGTTGGCACCCCATACTGGTATAACCCGAGTAATTCGCCTTCGAAAGAGCGCCGCCGCCTGAAGACCCTCGTCGAAGGTGCTGTTATCCGCATGTATCTTGAGCGAGAATGACAATTTCCAATCCTATCCGATCACCTCATTTCAGCGTACAATACGAGAACGGCCCTGTGAAACGCCGCAAATAAACCATTAACCGCGAAGAGCGCTGAGTACGCGGAGAGCAACAAAGGGTAGTGGTTCTAAAGTAAGTGATGATAATATAGGCGCATGATAACAAAAGTATTCACCTGTCGGGTCTGCCACAGCCCAAATATTGTAAAGAATGGCAAAAACCGCCTTGGTCAACAACAGTATCACTGTAAAGATTGCGGAGCCTATCGTGTTTTGGAGCCCAAAAGAGCAAAAAAAAAGACAAAGCACTCATCTTAAAAGCCTATCAAGAGCGTGTCAGTATGCGCGGCATTGCTCGTCTCTTCTCCATCTCTCGAGGAAAACTTGCGGCATGGATCAAGGAACATGTGCAGGAGATGCCGGATTTACAAGAGACTTTATTACCATTTCAACCCGGTGATGTCCTGGAGCTTGATGAGATGTGGAGTTTTGTGCTCAAGAAAGCCAATAAACGCTGGGTATGGACGGCTATGTGTCGCCGAACACGACAAATTCTGGCTTTTGCGATCGGAGATCGCAGTGAGAAAACTTGCAGACGACTATGGAACAGAATTCCTGTAGCCTATCGTGGTTGTCTCGCCTACACGGATTTCTGGAAAGCCTATCAAAAAGTAATTCCGAGCGAGCAGCATATCCCTGTTGGGAAAGAAAGTGGACAAACCAATCATATGGAGCGTTGGTATTGTACTTGCAGACAGCGACAAGCACGCTATCTGAGGAAAACTTTATCCTTTTCCAAGAGTGACCCTTTTCATCACATGGTCACCAAGTGGTTTATTGCTGACCACAATTTGCTGAGAAAAGAATTACTCTCATCACTTACTTGAAGACCACTACCAATTCTTGATAGCGTTTAATTTCGCCATCAAATCCCCGCACAGCATTCCCGGAAATTTTCAATAATACTAACGAGTGGGGTCATAGTAAACTATCCATAGCCTACACCGATTATTCCATTTTTATCCATTGGATCGGGATTAGGTCTTGGATGTTAAAACTTGTGTCGTTAAGCCATCTACTTGGCGTGTATACAAGTTTGTTTTGGTTATTGTTGAGCCATGCCCCCCACCAACTAAAACTGCTATTTGCAATAATATTATGATCACATATACTCATAAGGCAAAGATCCTCATGGTTTTTCAATGCGTCATTATGTGTAACATAAGTAACTGGAAGGTCAATTTTTAGATTTCTTATAGCCCAATCAGGATCATCAGAAAAAACAAAAAAGTGAGGAGAAGTAATTTTTTTCCTAATATCTTTTATACAATTATGATAGTAGGATAAATCACACGTACCATGCCTTTCATTCGTATTTACATCTAAAACATAATCACCACGGCGAATATGAATACTAACTGCTTGGGTATTAGAAATTTCTTCGGCTATTGCCTGGCTTTGAGCACTAAGGTCAACCGAGAGCGAAAACTCCTGTCTAATAATATCTTGTGTGTTCAAAAAATATTTTTCACTTTGCCAGTAACCTTCCAGATAAACATTTTTTGGCGTATCTAAAATTGATGGATTAAACGGGCCAATATTATCTTCGCGAAAAACAGGATATTTTAATTTATTTGTTTTCTCGATAAATGGGAAAATTTTTCTGATTATTTTCTTGGCTATTGAAATTCGGGTTACGTTTTCAATTTCATCGACTGAAGCAAATCTATTTTGTATATTAAATTTATCTAGAGAATACTTGTGCAGTTTGTATGTATCAAATAAAGTATTATCTAATTTTAACTCCGTGTCGTGATAAATGGCCAAGTTGCGCGCAGCGGCATATTGAAAGAGTTGATTCCCAAGGCCGCCAATAAGACGAACTATTACCATAGTTTATTTTCTCCGATTATTAATATTTCATCAAACAACTGCTAATAATTTCTAAATCTGCATCTGATAATTCTGGATAATTCCCACAATAGAAGCCGCTTGCATGAACAAATTCAGTACCAGGCAAGGCATATATATCATCGACATATTTTTTATAGAAGGGTTGTTCCTGAATATTTCCTGCGATCATAGGACGAATTTCTACTCCTCCTCCTGAAAACTGCAACAGGTATTTCCGTCTCATCTCTGGTTCTTTGCATAAAACAGGAAATGCAAAACTTGAAAAAACAGCTACATGGGAATGGTCAAGCTGTATTAAATCTGGATTTTTTTTCAGTACATTTTCGAGAAAAATATGGTTTTCTATCCTTTTCTCAACATTCATTGAAAGGTGGTGAAGCTGTGATAATCCGAGAAAGCCTGTAATTTCAGTTGGACGAAAATTAAAGCCTAAATCATAAAATGTATACTTTGCTTCAAATTCATTTTGTATATTATAGGTGTTTCTCCACTTGTATTGTTGCCCTGAATTTAAATTTCGATCCCATCCATTGGCACGAACAATTCTCAACATTTCAGCGATCTCTTCATCGCTAGTACACACCATCCCCCCTTCAATCGTTGACATATGGTGTGCCACAAAAAAAGAGAAAGTAGAGGCAAGTCCAAAATTACCAGACCTTCCTTCAGGCAATTCTGTCCCCAAAGATTCGCAGTTATCTTCTAACAATATTATATTATTGTCGAAACAAATATCTCTTATTTGGTCTAGATCGCCAGTCATACCAAGCGCATTAGTAATAAATAAAGCCTGTAATTCCGTTGACGCAAGTCTTTCTATAAGGTTATACGACATTACATTGAGAGCAGATGGCTCGCAATCAATCGCGACTGGTATCATGCCCATCTGAATTATAGGCATCACATTTGTAGACCATGTAAGACCTGAAAAACCAATCCTATCGCCCGCATGCAATTTCCCTAAATTCTTAAGTGTTTGTAATAAAGCAAGATTAGCGCTACCACCACTATTAAACAATATTGCATCATTACAACCTTGAATTTTGGCAAATTTTTTTTCAAATTCAAAACATTTTTCTCCCATACTCAGACGATTTGCTTGTAACAAAAAATCTGCCAGCGCTTTTTTGGTTTCATATTCATTTAAGAAAGTGTTCTTCATTAAAGGAATCATAGTTTTCAAACCCTTCTATTGGTTTCGATAATTAATATTTCAAATTTTCTTTTATGGCACGATACTCTCGAATAACCTGATCAATTCCATCGGTCAGGGCTATTTTTGGAACAAAACCTAATGAATTTAGTTTAGAAATGTCCAGGCATTTTCTTAGCATACCATCTGGCATACTAGTATCCCACTTTATCTCTCCGGTAAAACCCACCTTCTCTGCGATCAGCCCTGCCAATTCGCGGATTGAAATGTCTTTACCCGCGCCAACATTAATAATCTCAGATGAATTCCAATTATTCATCAAGAAAATAATTGCGGCGGCAACATCATCTACATGCAAAAATTCACGTCGCGCGATACCACTGCCCCATAATGTAATTTCACTCAGTCCTTTATCTACTGCATCCGTAAATCTTCTTACCAACGCTGACAAAACATGAGAGTGCTCTAAGTCGAAACTGTCGTTAGGTCCATATAAGTTCGATGGCATCGGACAAACACATGAAAGTCCATATTGTTTTTGATAATATTGCGCCATTCGCAAGCCAGATATTTTTGCTAATGCGTAGGCCTCGTTTGTGCTTTCAAGTGGGCCGGTGAGCAGGTAATCTTCTTTCATTGGCTGAGCGCATTCCTTTGGATAAACACATGAACTTCCAAGGAACATTATTTTCTTTACGCCAGACAAATATGACTGATGAATGACATTATTTTGAATCATCAAATTATCGTAGATGAAGTCAGCCGGGTATTGTCTATTCGCTTGTATTCCACCTACTTTCGCAGCAGCCAACAAAACATACTCGGGATTTGTCCGATGGAAGAAATTCGAAACCTGAGTAGTATCTCGTAAGTCTACTTCTTGTCTTGTTGCTATGACAATATCTAAATAGCCTTCTCGTTCTAGCACACGTTGAAGGGCAGAACCAACCATACCCTTATGTCCTGCCAAGAAAATACGAGCATTTATATCCATAAAATATCTTCATTTCCTTAAAGAATTGCCGCTGAACAATGAATTCAGCTTATCAAATCTAAATATAAAGCTTCATATTGATTTACAATTTGCGCCCAACTGAACTTCTCACACCAAGAGCGGTATCCAGTTTCCGCTAGAGAACTTCGCCGATCTTCATCGATTAGAAGAGCCTCAATAATACTACTAAACGAATCTGGCGATCCACTTGCATACCCTAAATCATCGTGGAGCGTGGGTGCAATAACCCCGCCACCACTCCAGGAAGCGATTTCAGCCGCATTGCCACAACTTAGACTAATAAAGGGCGTCTTCGAAGCAAGCGCTTCGTACAAAACCAGTGGGGAATATTCGATATTGGAGCCAAAAATGAATAAATCAGCGGCTTGAAGTGCTGCAATAACGTCTTTTCGGGGAGGATCTAATAAAAGCACGCGCTTCTTACCGAAGCCCGTTATGTTTATCCATCGACTTTGTATTCGGTCATCCGGTAAACATCCTGGCGCCATACCCCCCAAGATCGCCCGCAAAAGCCGTTTCAGCGCTCGGAAGCCCTGCATTTTTCGAATATCATTAAACAACAATCCAGCAAATGTTTTTCGATGACTGCGGCCATCTGGTATATTTCCAATAATTACCAAGATAGCGCGTTCGATATTCAATTGAGCAAAAGCATCCATACAAAGTCGATGCCCCTTTGCTGCTGTATGGCTGCCAATGGTAAGCAACAGAGGCACGCGATCTGGAATGTTATTCTGCTGGCGAAACAAGGATTTTTTTTCTTCAAATTCAATTTCAGAAGCGCCATTTGGAATGATCGTAAAGTCTAAAATTTTATGTTGCCGGGCAAAATTAGTGTCTCTGTAATCATCCGCGTGGAAAATCAGATGGTCGTAACCGCGCATGACTTCCGGCATTTGAGCAAAGTAGCCATGATATGCCGGATCATACAAACCTGAAAATCCACAGGGAATCATGATCTTCTTGTAAGGAATACAATCCAACACAGGAAATACCAAGTCCATCGTCCATTGCTGAGCAGCGTAGTTCATCATGACGTCAAAGTCGCCATTGAGCAGGAATTGTTGGTACCGCTCTGTCTCGCCACTAAATCCCCGCACAGCATTTCCAGAAATATCGAATTCAGCTATCTTGACCCCATTGATCATTTTGGTAGTTCGATCGGGATGAACGGTTGTCGCAACAGTAACATCATGGCCACGCTGGGCCAATCGCTCAGAGATTTGGCGCACAACTTCTTGCGCTCCCCCAACCGAAGGCGTATAAAATTCAGCGGTATGCAGGATTTTCATGGAAATTTATTAATGAGCATATTTCATCTGGACAACGGCGATCACCGTTATCAGAAGCAAAATAACCATCAGGGCAGGCATATTGTTAACGAAATAATCCGGCTTGTTAGTGTATGAGAATAAAGTTGACGAATAAACAGCCGCCATAAACATCACCAATGGAGCAATTAGCAAGCGAATTTTGCGGCTAAAATTTGGCAACTCTATGCTGGCTAATGCTATCGCCATGGCCGCGGGGAGTACAGACAACCTATAATCATGGCTGATAGAAGGGACAAGAAGTGTGATAATCGTAGTGGAAAGGAGAAGAAAAGCATTCAACTCGCTATTATTCTCTTTATAGGCCATATACAATATCAGAAAAAAACTCGCCGCTGCAAAAATCAACAATCCAGTCTCCAAAGCGCTGGCGCTTGGCGAGTACAGCTTTGCAAAGGAGGAGATTGAGTGGTTGCCAACCCATGCTTCGCCCTTCACAAACTGCGCTTGGCTCATGGCGTTGACGAAATCCCTAAAATTCTGCGTGCCCAAAGAAAATAAGGCAAGAATATTGAATGCTGCCAGGCCAATCATTCTTTTGAGATTATCCTTCCAAACGCGCCAATCCTTGATTAGCATTACAGCAAAAATAGCGGGGTAGATTTTAAGTTGGACTGCGATAGATAATAGAATATAGGACAAGGGCATTGCCCGCTCATGCCTATGAAATAAATAAATTGAAAGCAGGCTAAGTGCATAGGCAATCACACTGAATTGCCCGCGTTCAATCTCAAACTGGAGTCCGTAGGAAAACAATCCTGATATAAAAATCAACAGGATGAGCGTTTTTTTTCTCTCTGCCTCAAAAAGCTGGTAAGGAATCCACAAAGTAGTAAGCAGGAAGCATAGCAATGTAAATGCGGTAAATATTCTATAGGCGATCGGAAAGTCCAGTGACAGCAAGGGCACAAAAAATACATGCGCCAAGGGAGGAAAAGTGCCACCTCCAACATAAGGTGAATACCCATTGACAACCCATAATTTGGCGTACCATATCGTCGTTTCCAAATCCATCCCGGCTTGCCCAAATGTTGGAATATACTCAAAAAATTGCATAGCCTGAGATGAATTAATAAACACAGGCTGAATAAAAAAAAGAAAATATCCCACCGCCAGCCCCAGCAACACCCAGGTTACTATTTTCCAATTCGAAATATTGTCAATTATCGAAGTGAGTTTCATGCGAATTACTACTTGGGTCAAGATAAGCGCTCCGGATGATATACTGAGGTTTTTTACTTTGAGAAAGAAACAATCTCCCCATATACTCGCCCAGCAAACCAATCGAGATCAATTGCACTCCCGAGATGACGGCAATAAAGACAAACATAAAAGTATACCCTTGCGGCAGCCCCGGCTGAATAACACGTTCAATAATGGCGAGTATCCCAAACATAAAACCCAAACCGGCAAATAAAAACCCGAGCAGAGTAGCGAACCTCAACGGCAAGACAGAGAAATTTGTAAACATATTCAGCCACAACGAAGCTAATTTTCTAAATGTGTAGCCTGATTTACCTTCCCCGCGTGGTACGTGCTTCACCTTTAACCTGCCAATATCGTCGGTAGCCCGTAAGATCAGACCATCAATATAGGGGTACGGCAAGTCGTACTTAATGATTTCCTGAATCAATGTTTGTTTAATAATTTTGAAGCTCGATAGATATAAATCACTCGGTTTGTTGAGCATCAAATTGGCAACTTTATCATTAAACCTGCTGCCTAAATTTCTGAATAGCGAATGCTCTTTTTTCTCGTAATAGGTATACACTACATCATGTTGTGTTTGAATGGCATAGTCAACCAGACGCTCAACCTCGCCAACCGGGTTTTGAAAATCATCATCCATGATTACGGCATACTCGCCTGTGACATGATTCAGCCCCGCCATCACCGCATTATGTTCCCCGACATTTTTCGCCAGGGACAGAAAACGAATAATGGCTGGATTATCTTTGTAAATATCCCCACAAACTTGCTCGGAGGTATCCTGCGAACGATCATTAACCAGGACAATCTCCAGGGTATAGCGCTGCTTCAAATTGACGATCAACTCATCTACCAGCCGGCTGATGGTGTTTTCGGCATTATATACTGGAATAATAATTGAAATACGATGTAAATCAGTCATCAAAATCATTAATCCTGTTCACAATCTCTTCAACTTCGCGCAGCTTTAGCCAGGGGTGAATAGGAATGCTGAGGATTTCTGCGGCCAATTTTTCGGAATTACCCAGGTTTGTGCCATGCCTGCCTCGAAAAGCAGGCTGTTGATGCACAGGGACGGGGTAATGAATCAGGGTCTGGATATGATGTTCGTGCAAATACGTTTGTAACTGCTCTCGCCTTGAAGTTCTGACTACGTACAAGTGATAAATATGCTCGCCCTGATGATTTGTCAAAAGTGTGACACGCTTCAGATTGGCGCGATATATTTCCGCAATCGCGGCCCGTTGTTGATTCCAGGTCTCGAGGTGTTTTAATTTAACCCGGAGAATGGCGGCCTGCAACTCATCCAGCCGGCTGTTCAGCCCGTGGGTCAGATGATGGTAACGGGATGCTTGCCCATAATTTCGCAGCGCGCGCAGGCGCTGATACAGATTTTCGTCCTTGGTGACGATCGCGCCCGCATCGCCATAAGCGCCCAGGTTTTTGGTGGGATAAAACGAAAAGGCGCCGCATTCGCCAAAATTGCCAACTTTCTCGCCGTGGTAGGTTGCACCGCAAGCCTGGGCGCAATCTTCGATGATTTTAAGATTGTATTCCCTGGCAATTTGCTGAATGGCCTCCATATTGCAGGATTGACCATATAGATGAACGGGGATAATGGCTTTCGTCTTGGCTGTGATTTGTGCGCGAATTGCCTGGGGAGCAATCAGGCCATCTTCAAGTTGAACGTCCACTACGACAGGGGTAGCGCCCGAATTGATGATACCCGTGATCGTAGGAAAAGCAGTCAGATTGGCCGTAATGACTTCATCCCCCGGCCCAATATCCAGTGCCATCAACGCCAGCGTCAGCGCGTCTGTGCCCGAGGCGACACCAACACAATACTTCGTCCCCAGAAAATCGGCCAACTCGCCTTCAAATTGCTCCAGCTCCTCCCCCAGGATGAACCAGCCTCGCTCCAAGACACCCATGATGGCCTGATCAATTTCGGGTTTTAGTGCGTGGTATTCAGAAATAAAATCATTGAAAAGGATCATGGCTGATTCAACCCCTGACGCGTTTCAGAAAGACATCGTAATCGCGAATATAATCTATTTCGGTGTAATAATCTGAGGCCAGCACCAAGATAATGCAGTTATTCGAAAACTCAAACATAGTGTGCCATACATCAGGGCCGATATAAATTCCATGATTGGGGTCAGCGAGATAAAAATATTGTTTGTTGAACCCGTCATCCACCATGAGCTTAAAAGCCCCATTGACACAGAATAACACCTGTTCCAGTTTTTTATGGGCATGAAATCCCCGCGTCGCTTTAGGATGGGTCAGGCCATAGATATAGAAGATGCGCTTGATATCAAATGGGATTTCAGTGTTGCTCTCGGCAATCGAAAGCACCCCATCTTTATCATCAACAACTTGTTTCAAGTCAATGTATTGGCAGTTTTTTACTTTGATTTCTACAGGCATGAGCTTTATTTTTTCGTCGCGACGACAAATACTGAACTGCCAAATGGAATAGGGAACTTGCGAGCGATCAGGCGATTTTCAAACTTGAGCAGTTGAATCAAAATATTATTTACAAATGCCGAAGGAATATCGGCTATATCGGATTTAACAGGTCGCTTGGTTTTCCGTAGTTTTTCATAAAAACGCAAAAACACCAAAACCAGATAGGCATGGGGCAAACGATAACTGAGCAAGACGGGTGATAATCCGGCTCCGGCGAGAACAGTTTTGAGCGTTTTTTTGGTATACCGTTCGCGGATCATGACAACTTCGTCATGGTGACGACCCAACATGGGGAAAGCAGGATAGTTTAGCATCAACAGGCCGTTTTCTTTCAGCCCGCTTGCCATCGTTTTCAGCACTTGCACTTCATCCGGTACCCATTTGTGGCACAGCACATCCATCATCGTAATCAGGTCATAAGACTCTGGCGCCGGAACCCACTTGTTGACATTGGC
>Ga0257119_1001597_pt1 | contig 15345 bp, 10 predicted proteins | sample SI112_200mmetaG_FD_190179 | JGI IMG/M metagenome (GOLD analysis project Ga0257119, IMG submission 190179) | Marine microbial communities from Saanich Inlet, British Columbia, Canada - SI112_200m | ecosystem: Environmental > Aquatic > Marine > Inlet | place: Canada: British Columbia | collected... | reverse complement strand
GAAGTCAGGTAGTTCAGCTCATGCATTGCAGATTTTCTGATCATATCAGACATAGAAGAGAATCTGAATTATAGACAAAATAGTGATTGCGGAAACTACGCCAATGGCGTATATTGACTTATGATAATTGTTGAGACACCCATATTTACAAAACGAGTATCAGGTATACTGGGTCTTGAAGATTATAGACTTTTACAATCAGAACTAGTTCTTAGGCCTGAGTCCGGCAAAATTATCCCAGGAAGTGGTGGTCTCAGGAAATTGAGGTGGACTGGTTCCGGGCGTGGAAAACGTGGTGGTAGTAGGCTCATTTACTACTACATGCGAGATGACGAAGTTATTCTGATGTTGTTTATCTACGCTAAAAATGAGACTGAAGATTTGACGAAAGATCAAATTAAAGTTCTAAGATCAATCGTTGAAGAGGAGTTAAAATGAAAGAAGACATGTTTGAAGAGTTGAAGAATAGTATCAAGCAGGGAGGAGCAATCCTTCGAGGTGAGGTTGCCCCTAGTCGTTCATTTGATATTGATAATCCAGATGTAAAGGCAATCCGCGAGCAGTATGGTCTTTCTCAAGATAAATTTGCCCAACTGTTGGGTATTAGTGCAGCTACCTTGAGAAATTGGGAACAAGGTAGAAGGCACCCAGAAGGTCCTGCTAGAATTCTATTATCAGTAGCAGCTAAACACCCAGAAGCAATTTTAGATACAGTCCATCAGTGATATGCCGAAAGCTTAGGTTTGTGACAAGCGAATTGTAGTTGAAGTTAAGCATGCCCAAGATGTGCTGGGTCATTTGTAAATCGCCTCAACAATACCACTAAAACCTAGCAATAGCACCATTTGAGCGTTGAAATTCAAAACTTTTTCAAAATGGTGACTTTTTAGTGACCGACACCCTATAAACCCTTATATAGCTCCAATGGCCAAGTATTTCTAATCATTTGGTGCTGAATTATTTGATGCTAAAATAAAAAGGGGGGGACTATAAAGCCCCTCCCCTTTTTTTTAAAACAGCCTAGCAATGTTCGACTATTTATTTATCCTGTTATCTACTGCGTCTCCAGCTAATGCACCAGCCGTACCAGTAATTAGAGTTGTCCCAGTAGTGCTTGTCCCAATGGCAGTTCCCATAGCTGCAAGACCAACGCCTCCTGTTGCCACGCCTACTGCGACTCCACCGATAACCCCAATTGTTTTACCGGGATTGTTTTTCACAGCATTTGCTCCATAACTTGCCGCATCATATAGTTTACCACCTATTGACCCGAGTAAACTCATTTTGAACTCCCTTCTGTTTGTTTGTGGATATATCATACTAAAAGTATACTTAAGCTACAGCTTCTCCCTCAAGACCTCGGTACCAATGAGCAGTTAATACATCCTTTGAGGGAATTTGACTCATCCTTAATTCGTCCCAAAGGGCAGGGTACCAGATTCTATAGAAATTTTTTCCGTACACACCGATTCGCATACAGTATTTGTAATGGTTGAGCAATTGGTCAAGAGAATAAAATGTATGGATCAATTCTGGCTCATTTCCACCACTCCAATACTCTACTCTTAATGGGATCATGATTCGTCTCCTTTTCTGATAGAATAACGATGTATAATAGTACTCTCAAATGTCATGCTTAAGATCTTGAATAGTTTTTAATACATCTTCCTGTAAAGCATAGAGCTCTTCAGCATTGCATTGATAGCCATCGGAGTAAGTGCCAATAAAACTAAAGGCTGTTCCATAACGTTGAAGTTTAAATGGGTTCCCATTATTTCTTGAAAAGGAGACGACTTTGCTTTCTCCGGTCGCAATTCGATCAATAGCGTCTGCAAGTTTTTCTATATCATTCAATGTCTTAAAGTAAATAGGGTCCCATTTTCTTTTCCAAATATTGTAGCCGCCATTCCTATAGTCATACTCGAGCGGGATCCAGTTCACGGTTTTGTAGTGTGTATATAGAATGTTGGGAAGCTCGATCGTCTTTGTTCGAGGTTCTGTCTTTTCCAAGAAAATAGAATAGGCATAGCTGGTTTGTTCCGCCTCTATATCTGGGGGAATATTACCAACAGAGGCGTAAATAGAAATTCCATCAGCATAAAGGTTGATTATTATTTCATCGAGTTGTTGAAACCAGTCAAACTTGTTGACGCTTGAGCCGTTGAGGAGTTGATTTCGAAGATCTCCAACAAGGCTCAAAAAAGAGTAAATAGTATCACGAGCCTTTGAAGGATCAATATCCACATCATAGAAAAAGTCTTGATCTGCGATACGACCTGAAGCGAGATATTCAAACACATCGGACCCATTGGAAACAAGATTAAGTATAGATGGCTCTTCAAGCCCAAACATGAATCTTTCAACCCCAAAAATGTTTAGTGCATTGAATATTTTAATCTTAGTTCGTTTGGATGGGGTTTGTTCACCTGATTCAGTTCGTTGGATGGTCTTTACTGAAACCTCTGATCTCTCTGATACTTGCTCTTGAGTAAGATCTCTTTCTGATCTTTTTCGCACTAAAAATTTGGCTAGTTCTTTTTGGGATCTGTCTTTCGTATTCATCATCTCTCACCTTCCATCAATATGGTAAAACATATTTAATGCTTTTGCAAGACAAAAAAGGACATAAGGGGACAGATAAAGACATTTTATGCTGAATGCCTGTCAAGTTGGGATGCAATCGGGATACCGTGGACTCATGGTTAGCTGATAATATTGTAGAGCAAGGGTTTTAAATCATAGTGCAATTGATTCAATATCAACTGTTCATCATCATACCGGACCTGAAAACCTAAAATACCATCAAAAACACCCCAAATGTTCCCTCAGTGCAAGGATATGTTCCCTGTGTGTTAGTCAAGTTGCTTCCGAATCCTTAAATTTTGATGGAGAGTTAGAGGTCTTTGCTAATAGACAATAAGTGCCTTACATTCAAAGCATACCAAACTGATCTACGAACTGTATTTATTCCTTCTGATTCTCAGTGCTGATTCAATTAAATTTGATGAAGGGGGAAAAATGAAATTTCGAAAAGAGTTTATCGGGATACTGCTGGGAATGATAATTATTCTATCAAGTTGCTACGAGTTCGAATCCATCCAACAACCTGCAACGGCTGATCCCAATAGTAACTTCAATGTTAATGTTTCAATTATTTTCCCAAGCTTAGGGGATAGCACATACCAGGAATCCTTTTATAGTGTTCTCCTGCCATCAGAATGGACCTCTGAAGATTCGTTTCTATTTTCTGGTACCCTAAATGGTGTGTATCACTTTTCCCAGGAGCTTTCAGATATTATGGAGTCGCAAGATCCCGCTCCCGCTGGCTATAACTGGTGGACATACTTGGCCTGTGATACCGTTGATACCACAGCTATAGAGGGCGGTACCCTTTCATTCACCCAATCTATACATTCAGGAGCAACAGCTGGAGTGTATAGTATCGACTATCGGTTAGGTTTTCCGAACGACCCCATTTATAACTACAGTGAAGATAACGATTATCGCATCTGGGTCGGGATAGATACCAGCCCAATTGCTGCAAATCTATATGTGAACCCTTCGGGGAACGATGAAAATTCTGGCTTATCTTCAACAGATCCTTTAAAAACAATTGCCACAGCACTACTGCGTATCGATGCAGATAGCTTGAACAAGCGCAGAATTATCCTTGCAGATGGTGAATATAAAAACAGTAATAATGGTGAGCTCTTCCCCATTTACCTCCCAGAGCATGTGTCTCTGCTTGGCGATTCTAAAATGGGTGTTATTCTAGATGCTGAAGAACAACATATTGTAATTGTATTAGATAGCGTGCAGGCCGACACCATTAGTGATTTAACCATCACCGGAGGTGTTTGTTGTGAATACTGGGACTGGGATGAAGGGTATTGGGAACCAATATATAACGAATATGGTGGTGGTGGGATCTATGCCACCAATTCGCATCTCAACCTTGAAAATGCTATTATTAAGCACAATTCAAATGATGATGGAGGAGGGATAGAAGCCCAGAATGCAAACCTCACCTTGAACTGCGTGGCCATAATTAATAATATCGCTATAAATACTGGAGGTGGCATCAGCGTTAATTATCCTGGTGAATCCAATAGTGAGATGTTTGGACAAATCGCTCTTACGAATTCAATTATTACAGAAAATACTGCTAATGCCGGTAGTGCCATTTCTGCTTACCATACCGATGTAAATTTTCAGTTCAGCACAATCACGGCTAACACGGCCCTGCAAAACGATGGCTATGCAAACAGCGCAGTGAGTCTCTATCGGGGTATCAATCCAGTTTTTGAAAATTGCATTCTTTGGAATAACTCTCAGCAAGAAATATCATATGATTTTTATCCAGACTCCTCTGAAAGTTCAGCCATCTCACTGTCATATTGTGACGTGCAAGGGGGAGAATCGGGCATAAATGTTTACGGTAATAATGTCCAATTGGAATGGTCACTCACAAATATCGATGCAAACCCACTATTCCTGAATCCACTGGAATCTGACTATCACCTGAGCGACTTCAGTCCATGTATCAGTGTGGGATTAGCAACAGATGGTATTGAGGCAGATTACGATGGTTTGCCACGCCCAAGCCCTGTTGGCTCGGATCCCGATATAGGTGCTTACGAAAGTGTCTTGGGCAGCCCTGATTTAGGTCCAGATATCCTTTTCAGTACAGATACGATCAATTTTCATGAAATCTTTCTGGGCTATTCGGACACCCTGACACTCATCCTGGCCAATCGTGGATCTGAAACCTTGTTTATCGATTCGGTAAGGGTCGACCAGCTGGTTTATGGTGTTGAGTGGGACTCTGGAACCATCGGGTCGGGTTCCGATACAAGCATGTCCGTTAGCTTCACACCGACTTTAGAACAAAATTATCCTGCAATAATGACCATTTTTTCAAATGATCCGGACAATGCAGCCGTCAATGTCACGCTTTCAGGTTCTGGGGCGCCTCCACCGTCGATTACGGTTTCACCAAGCTCAATAGAGATTGATCTTGTAGATCTGGATACCATAAGTGTCATGCTTGAAATAGCGAATGACGGAGGGGCTGATCTCGAGTTTGACCTGACACGAGAATATCTTGCGCCTACTGGAAACCATTCTTTGACATTCGATGGTGAGACAGATTACGTAGATCTCGGTAATGATCCATCACTCAATCCAACAGACGCGATAACGGTGAGTGCATGGATTATGCCCTACTCACATGTAGCAGATGGCTATGATATCATTGTCGATAAACCTTGGAGTTCCAGCGTGGCACCCTGGTCCGTTTACTCATTAAAATTATCAAATGATGAATACCCAAGGGCTGGTTTCCAGGTCTCGACAAACTCTGTTTATCATGTAGCGAGGAGTCAAGAGCCTGTCCCCATGTATCAATGGACACATGTGGCTGGCACCTATGATGGTGAAAAGATTTGTTTTTATGAAAATGGTGAACTTAAGAGATTGAATGATAATGCATCAGGACCAATAGACATGGGCTCGATGAACGTATATATGGGCTATCGTTATTACAATTCAAATTCTCTATTTCATGGCAAAATTGCAGAGGTCCGCATATGGAATATTGCACGGACTCAAACAGAGATTCAGTCCGACATGTTCACTCAATTGAGTGGGACCGAAACAGGGCTCGTGGGGTATTGGCCCTTTGATGAAGGGAGTGGGATGATCGTAAATGACCATTCAGAGAATGAGAATACTGGATATCTGCATCAGGTAACTCAATGGCAAATCTCAACATTTGAGCCTTCTCATTGGATTCATATTCCAGTGCAATCAGGAGTAGTTCCTGCAACTTCCACATCCTACCTGGAGATCATTTTTGGGGGAGTGGGGAATCAAAGTTTCAATCATCAGGCGAATATTCGAATTCAATCCAACGATCCAATACTGAGCCTGGTTCAGATTCCTGTAACTCTGAATTATACTTATTTACCGATAACTCATTACAAAGCACTGCCCACTGCATACGAAATCGATCAGAACTACCCCAACCCCTTCAACCCAACCACGACTATTCGATATGATCTTCCAGAAGAATCAAATGTCAAATTGACAGTCTTCGATATTCGGGGTCAACAGGTCTTAACACTCCAAGATAATGTTAAGCCTCCAGGCAATTATGAAGTTAAGTGGAATGGAATGGATCAATCAGGGAAGCAAGTGAGTACAGGTGTGTATTTCTGTCGACTTCAGGCAGGAACGTTTAGCCAGACGATCAAGATGGTTTATTTGCGCTGATCTTAATACAAAATTGGGGATACCCGCGGGATACCGTCTGTTTCACTATCCCGTAACTGACTGACCCATAGCTGCTTACGCAACACAGCCATTTGACTCTTAAGCCGTGGGTCACAGGTTCGAATCCTGTCCGGAGTACATAATGAGGCTTCCTCTTTTTGAGGGAGCCTTTTTGTTTTACTCCCTGCATAAATACGATAGGTATTAGGTAGTTTTGTTAATTGGATGTCTTGACATAGAGTCGATTATTAGCATGGCTGAATTTTTGCGTGACGAATTAGACTGATAAATTGAGAGGGACTCTTAACTTTTAACTATAAAGTTCCGAAATGCTTTGACGACTTGCAGGCTGATGATTTACAAAGATGATATGGATACTGGGCGAAGAAACAGCATGTGCATCAAGTGAAACATTTAAGCTTTGATTAGTGACAAAAGTACTATAAGCTTACAATCAATTACATGGCGAATCGATGAAACGTCTTTGGAAGTAATAATCACTATAATACCAAATCTGGAAAGACTCCTGATTCAGTGTTAAAATCGCCTCGGTTAGTAGTAGGTGAACGATCAAAAGAAACTTCAATTTGAGACAAATGTATTCAAGTCATAGACTATTCAAGTGGAATAGTCATATCAGAAATTCCACAGCCTACTCTGATGGGGATACTGTAGTAGTTAATTCATTTTATAATTTGTATAGCAAATTGAGACTGCTTTTACTGATTGTATACACCCCATTAGCTATTAGTGCACAAACGGCTCAACCAACTCATTATTTGGTTCACAAACAGTGGGGCGTAGCAGAAGGACTGCCAACAAACTCTGTGACCGCACTTGCCCAGACCTCAGATGGCTACCTGTGGTTGGGGACACCAGAGGGGCTTATTCGATTTGATGGATTTCGATTCGAGCACTTTGGTCCCTGGAATATACTTGCATTGAGTGATAGCCATGTGAGTGCTTTATGGGTAGATGCTGACGGAACTCTTTGGGTAGGATTGGATTCGGGAGCCGGAGCGAGGCTTGAAATGGATGGCTCCTGGCATCATCTCAGTGGTAATCAGGCAGCCATCAGGTACTTCACACGAGACAAGCATGACTCAGTTTTGGTGGGAACCGACATTGGCTTTGCCAAAATTATCAGTGATACCATACGCTTTGACTTGACCGGGACGGATACCACCCTGGGATCGGTAACTGGAGTCGCAACGCTGAGATCAGGAGATCTCGTTGGGGCTTTTAGCAAGCGTGGATTGGTCAAGCAATCTGAATTGAAATGGAACCCATTTAAGAGCGTTTCAACAATTCCCACACCTGTATCAGCGGTTTTGGAATTGAACACTGGCGAATTGGCTATTGGAACACCCAGGGGCTTACAAATCATGGATGATACAGGTGGATCTCCTTTTCTGGTAAGCCTGGAATCAGAACGACGATACTCTCCAATCATCACCAGGCTGGTGCAAGACACCCAAAATAATCTATGGATAGGGACACTTTCTTCGGGTCTATATTGCTGGATACCTGATACAGATCAAGCTATCCAAGTACGTCATGTGCCAATAAAAATGGTGCAATCAATGCTCGTTGATCAAGATGGCGCCATTTGGATTGGAAGCGATCAAGCCGGTCTCCTGCGCCTGGAACAGACTGGATTGTTCACACTGGATGAACGAGCCGGTTTGCCAGATTTGCATGTGAGGGCAGTAAGTGTGGATGCAACAGGTCAGCTTTGGGCTGGTACCAATAGTGGTGACCTCCTTCGCTTTAAAGACGATCAGGTTATCGAAAGTCTCCATCTTGACGGTCCAGTTTTGGCGCTCTTTGCCCCAGAAAGTGATATGCAACTGGCCGGTACTGATCAGATGCTCTATCTTCTCAATCAAAAAAGGGATGAGTGGCGAGTTGTAGCAAAAAAAGTTCTCCGAAATCCAGTAGTCTCCTTTTCCAGCCACAAAAACCGAAGTATCATTTTAGCAACTGAAACACAGCTTTTCGTTGCGGAATTGGAACCGGATGCATTGTTTCTCCACGAACTATCAGATCAAGCTCCTGCTCCAATTCGGATGATCAAAACTCTTCCAGATGGCAACATCCTGATTGCCACAGGAAATGGTCTTTATAAACTTATAGATCGACATTTTTTCAGGCTTAGGCTTTCCGAAAAAGACGAAGATGTTGATATTCTTTTTATTCACTACGATGAGGAAATTGGAATATGGTTAGGCACCGCTGGCCAGGGGATGATGATCTGGAAAGCGGGCGAAGAATACCCGCACTGGTTAGGTAGTCGGAGTGGTCTTGTAGACCCTTTTGTATTCAGCATATATGAACAGGCTGGAGGTCAGATATGGTTGTCTGGGTATCGTGGAATATCTTCAACTAGTGACTCACTAATTCATAACAATACTACTAGACAATCAACAATATGGAGAAATTACAGCCAGTCTTCTGGAATGCGTACGCTACAATGTATTTCATCTGGTGGTGGAGCCCTGGCAATAGGCAAACAGGATGAGATCTATTATCCCACATTACGGGGGATCGTTCGCATTGATCCAGAGGTATTGATGGAGCGTGAACTGGAGCCAATCCCAATATTGAACAAATTACTGGTCGGTGACGAATCAGTTGAAATAAATAACACCAGTGCACAGATATTTTCAAGCAACCAGTTTATAGAATTTCATTTTTCGGCTATCGCTTTCAGGACTCCTGATAAACTTCAAATCCGGTATCGGCTCCAGAATTTTGATGATTCCTGGCACCTGACCGAATCACTGACTGAATCCAAAGCCCTTTACATCAATCTTTTACCAGGACGCTACACCTTCCAGTTACAGGCGCGATTCCGAGGTGATGAATGGTCTCAAGCTGAAGTCGATCATGAATTTCAAATTAGGGAACCCTGGTCATCGAGAGTAAACGGGATAATTATTACCCTTCTAATTGCTAGTCTGGTCGGATGGTGGTTAAAGGTCAAAAAGACGCCGACAAAAAAAGAGCCAAAGTACAGCACATCTGCTCTCAGACCAGAAACCAGTGATGCCGTAAAGGTCAAACTTGATAGACTGATCACTGAGGAACAGGTTTACCTCGATGCCAATTTAACCCTACAAAAACTGGCTCAGCGACTCAATATCCATTACAACTATCTATCACGCATTCTGAATGAGGCCTATGGAAAGAGTTATAACGACTTCATAAACGCTCACCGAATCGAGGCTGCAAAACAGCTGCTAACAGATCCGAATGCTACAGGTCGGACCATATTAGACATATTACTTTCGACTGGCTTTTTCACAAAGTCGGTCTTCAATTCAGCCTTTAAAAAAGCCACTGGTATGACACCCACAGAATACAGAAAACGCCATTCCTGATATTACACCACTACAACCAGTTTGAAATGTGTGATATTGAAATTTAGTACTTGTAATGAAGTAGCAAATCTCAATATCGGTCGATTGGGATAGGTCTAAAAATTATGTTAACCCCAGGCAATCAGGAAAGCTCAATTATATACTGATTCTTGATAGCAGCGAAATAGATCGCATCATAAAAGATTTAACGTTAGGGAAGGACAAACTGATCATGAGAAAAAGAATTATCGTACTCCTCATTCTATTGGTAACCTTTGGAGTTGCAGGAGACAAAGTGTTGTTGGATAAGACATTGAAGGTCAAATCAGGAGGAAAACTATCTGTTGACCTAAATACAGGCGGAGATTTGAGCATATCGACCTGGGACAAAAAGAAAATTTATGTGGTCGCAAAAACGGGCTCAGGAGATAAGGACAGCTATCCTGAAATTAACTTTAAAAAAGACGGAGGGGGTGCTTCACTTTCAACCTCCAATAGAAATAATCATAACAATCACTCTAGCCAAATCACGTTTACCGTAATCATCCCTAAGGAGTTCGACCTCGATTTACAATCCATGGGTGGTGACTTTGAGATCTTTAATTTGAAGGGGAGTATTGAAGGTAGAACCATGGGGGGCTCACTGGATCTGGAAAACCTTAAGGGTAATGTCAATCTAACAACAATGGGTGGTAGAATCAGCTTAAAAAATTCAACCCTGGAAGGTAGTGTGAGCACCATGGGAGGGCGTGTATTAATGGAAAACGTCTCCGGTAGTGTAAAAGGTAGTTCCATGGGTGGTGAAGTAATCCGTCGGAACGTCGAAGGTCCAGATGGCAAGATGACAGGTGGTCTGGTTGAAATTTCCTCCATGGGTGGATCAATAAGCGTTGATGATGCGCCTGAAGGAGCTGATGTACATACCATGGGAGGTGCAATCCGAATCAAGCGAGCCAAGCAATTCGTCAAGGCAAAGACTATGGGTGGAAAAATTACAATTGATGAAATTGAGGGCTGGGTAGATGCAACAACAATGGGTGGAGATATCAAAGTTGAGGTGGTAGGCAAAGGTCAAAATGGCAATGCCGATATCAAACTCAGCTCAATGAACGGGGATATAACGCTGACTGTTCCTAAAAAATATGAAATGACTTTTGATCTCGAGATTGTCAATTACAAAAGTAGCTCCGAAAAAGGAAACATAATCAGCGACTTCGAAATGGATATCCTAGAAGAGGATGCATGGCAGGGAGACTCTGGCAATGATCAAAGAAAGTCGGTCACAGGCAAAGGCAGTGTGGGGAGTGGGAAGAACAAGATCAGCATAAAGACCCATAATGGTAACATCGTCATAAAAAAACATTAGAGAAGTTTTAATTATTTTCGGGTCCTGAGTGTGAAAAGAAGTGCACTCGGATAGATAGCCCTGGATGAGGATCTAGGGCTATTATTTAGTTTTGAAAACTACGCGGGGATGCATATCAAAGGTGAATTAGCGGTTAAGATACGTTCCCCCATCGAGTATAAAGAAATCAAACAGGATGGATATTCTAATCATTATTTTGTTTCAGGGGACACAACATGAGATCTATAATTCAATTATTAATAGTGCTTTTTGCCGTAGCTTCAGTTTGTTCTAACCTATTCAGTCAAACCAACAAAAGGGATTTTGATTGGAATGAATATCACAAAAAGGCAACTAATTTGAGTAACCTTCAATTTTCGCCTGATGGGAATCATATACTTTACTCTACAAGAAATGCAGATTTTGATGAAAATAAATGGGATAGAAAATATCATTTCATGAACATCTTAAATACCAAAGATTCCATTTTGCAATTTGATCAAGAAGGTGTTAGAGGAATTAAATGGTCTCCTTCCGGAAAATACTTGTCTTTTTTAGCTTCTAAAGATGGCAAAAGCCAAATATTTATTCAAAAAATATCAACGGGAAAGGCAAAAGCAATTAGTAATCATTCTACAAGTATTTCAAGTTTTTATTGGAGTCATGATGAATCTAAAATAGCTTTTATTTCAAAAGATCCTGATATTGAAAAAAAGGAGTCTGAAAAATTTATTACAGCATTTGAAGTCGGACCACAAGGCTATCTAAGTGACCATCAATACTTACCCTCTCACCTGTATATACTAGATATCATGAATGAAAAAATAGAACGATTAACAAAAGGTGATTGGACTATTAGCTCTGGAATAAGCTGGTCACTAAATGATGAAAAACTTGTATTTACTAAAAAAGCAGATGCTTATTGGTCTCGCTGGAATGAATCTGAAATTGTGCTTTATGATTTAACATATAATGCTTTAACTCCTCTTAACAAAAACAGCGAATACGAATTTGGGCCCGAATTTACGCCAAAGAATAATCACCTTTTATATTGGTATAAAACGGATAAAAATCCAGCAGGTGTAACGGATTTGTATATAAGAGATGACAATGGAATCTCACTAAACCTTAGCTCCTCATTAGACAGAAACATAACGTCATATAAATGGCTCAGTTCCAACAATGAAATTCTTGCTTATGGCGATGATGGTACCACAGATGGTGTTTGGATTATTTCTCTTGAAGGCAAAATTAGAAAAGCATCGTTCAGCAATTCTTTTGTAATCTCAAGTTTAACTATAAATAAAAAGGGAGAAATAGTATTAATTGGTTCTAAAGGTAGTCAACCAAAGGAATTATTTTATCTTAAAGACCACTCCTCTACACCTATTCAAATCAGCCACTATAATGATACTTTCAAAAATATGAAATTGGGGAAAGTTGAAACCATAGAATGGGAAACGGATCTAAATATAACGACGGATGGTATCGTAACTTATCCACCTTATTTTACAGCAAGTAAAAAATATCCATTGGTATTATTAATTCATGGAGGTCCAATTTCCTCATCAAAGGAGTCTTTCAGTCCTTTGGCACAAGAGATGGCACGAAATGGCTGGATCGTTTTTAGGCCAAATTATCGAGGCAGTAGCAATAAGGGTGACAAATTTCAAGAAGCAATTAGGAATGATGGTTGCGAGGGACCTGGTAGAGATGTGATTAGAGGCATTGAAAAGTTAAAATTAAAAGGATATATAGATGAAACTAGAATAGCTGTTACAGGTTGGTCTTATGGCGGCTGTATGACAGCCTGGTTAATTGGTAAATATCCGAATGAATGGAAGGTGGCAATAGCTGGTGCTGCTGGAATCGATTTTACAGATATGACTAGTTTGAGCAATATGAACCTTACCTTACGTCATGCTATTACAAATTCACCATGGGTCGGAGATAATTACAAAATTTATTATGATATGTCTCCATTAAAAAATCTTTCTAAGATTAAAACCCCAACATTAGTAATGTCAAAAGTTGAAGATCAAGTAGTAGCCGTTACCGGGTCTTATAAGTTATATCATGCGTTATTAGCAAACAATATCCCTACAAAATTCATTGCTTATCCTGGAGGCGGTCATTTCCCTTCAGATCCAGTAAATAGTAAAGATGTTTATGATAGGTGGATTAGTTGGTTAAAAAAATATTTAGATTAAAAACTACCACTAACATTTTGTAAAAGTTATGCGGTGTGTATCCTGTCAAAGTATCTCTTAGAAAATGATACTATTTGCTCCGAGTTGCTCTTACAGGATACAAAGATTACCTTCGAACAAACGCAGATAGATACCTCAATGTCTCCAAACCCAGTAATAGTCCCATTTACCCGGAAAAATTCAAAACTTTTTCAAAATAGTCACTTTTTAGTCACTGACTCCCTGCAAACCCTTATATAGATCAAAAGGCAACGGCTTTCTAATCCGTAGGTCACAGGTTCGAGCCCTGTCCGGAGTACATAAAAAAGGGTTGGGTCCTTAAACAAGCCTGTGCTGAGGATATCGAAGTATCGAAGGGTACTGACCTTTTTTTTCTTATATGGCTCCCCCACAAGTTAGGAACCAAGGGAGTCTCTCTTAATTTTATGTTCAAACTGTGCTAAATGTTAAAAAGACTTACAATATAAATATTTGCATAAATTCATAAAAAATACTATTATACAACCAGTTAAGTTAATAATATTATATTCCACTAGAGAAAACACTATTTTGATATTGATGTGGAATGCAATAATTTTGATTTAACGAGATCGACAAAAATCTAAGAGGGATTAACATGCAAAAATCATGGTTTTATTTAATCGTAGTTCTGATGATACTAATTTTTTCCTGTGGTGATGGAGAGAATAGTAATTCTCTCGAAACAACAATGTATTATGAAGATGTAAGCTCATTCCTGGATGAGGAATTGAGATTGGCCATGGATCCAAAATCTAATTGCTGCAATAATGAATGGCCTTCGTATACCAATAAATATCCGAATGAAGACGATTGTGCTTACTTAAATTATTGTTTAGGTGGACCTATGGATTCGATTAGTTGTGTAGAATGCGCTATTCTCTGGTCAGAATTTAATAATAATCCATCCGGTGATTTAAGTCATCAGGCGTGTAATGAAATAGTGCCAGACAAACCAAGAGCTCCCGCATGGATAACTGGCTCAGTATCTGGTGACCATCCTAAACTTGATTGGGGATTTGTATATACCCATAAAACACAGGTTCAGAGAAAAATTGGGAACGGTTCGTGGATTGGTATAGATGACGTTGACATTCATCTAAGCGATGGTCCTAGTTGGGGGGATAGTACATATACCGATACTAATATCGACTTGGACATGATAACAGTTAACCATTATTATCGAGTAAAATCTCTAGTCTATACTTCTACTCTGTCTAACGCATCGAGTATTATTAAATACGAGGAGCCATTAGTCGTAAATATAGATGGTCCCACATCGCTGACGACCTTACAGACTGGAACATTTGAGGCAGAGGTGGTTGGTGGATTACCAAACTATACTTATGAATGGTGGAAATTTCAATATTGTGATGATCCGCCTAAAGATTCTGATGATTCTAAAGCTCCACCGTGCGGATCCTGGGTAAAGTTAAGCGAGACCTCAAGTACCCTTGTAAAGGGAGGCGTTGAGCCAGGCTTCCGACTCAAGGTAATTGTTGATGACCAGGAAAGCGAATCCGACACGGATTACCATTATGTAAGTGTTTCTGCTCCATAAATGTGTTAGGTAAAGGAATTTTGCGCTAACATCAGTTGTGGCTATATTTACGCAGAATTAGAAACCACTGGGGGTGTTATGAAGGAATACAGGCGAGGGCAGGTGTTAAATGCTGCCATCCAGATTATATTAGTCTTAGTCCTCATTAGTTGTCCAAAATCTCCTACTGATCCTGAAGACATCGTTGAAGTCGATCCGCGAGAGATTGTGGTGACGGTCTTTCCAGACATCGGTACGAACGCAACACACTTTCAACCTAATGTATACATAGTGGCTGATAGCGATACTATTCAAATCGGTGAGAACTATCAGATACGTTGTGACTATGATGGAGATGGGGTAGCAGATACTGAATGGCTTGATACAATCCCAAGAACTCCACTATATAGCACTCACGGGAAACATCGACTAAGTATTGAAATTCAGCATAGTACAGGGAGCGTTGATAATGCTTATTGTGAAATCTATGTACAGAATTTGATCGAAGTGACGCCGCCAAACATCAGCGGTGAATATGAAAATAACATAGATTGGTCCCGAGATGGAACCAATCGAATCGCTTATGATGCCTATGGT
>Ga0257119_1001566_pt1 | contig 15571 bp, 8 predicted proteins | sample SI112_200mmetaG_FD_190179 | JGI IMG/M metagenome (GOLD analysis project Ga0257119, IMG submission 190179) | Marine microbial communities from Saanich Inlet, British Columbia, Canada - SI112_200m | ecosystem: Environmental > Aquatic > Marine > Inlet | place: Canada: British Columbia | collected... | reverse complement strand
ATCCAAAAGATATTTTCCTGACGGATCCTTCAGTATCATGTATCCCAAGCGTAGTTGGTGCAGCTGGATCTGAAACATCAAGAACGGTTACACCAGACTCCTTTGAAGCGATGTAGCCATAATTACCGTCAAACATGATATCAGAATTTTTAGGATTTGAAAGGGCAGTAACAAATGTAGGACTGGCAGGGTCGGATATATCATATACATCAATTCCGCTAGACCAAACGCAAACATAGAGATAGTTGGATATGGGCATTGCATCCTGTATCCAGCCATCGGTATTGGCTATCGTGCTGATTAAGCTAGGACTGGTGGGAGTGGATATATCATAAATATCTGCGTGGCTTCCATTTCCCACATAGGCATAGTCTCCAGAAACGTTGATACCTTCAGCCCAGGGACCTGTGGCCCCCCCAACAGCGACGGCAACCGAGCTTGGACTGGTTGGATCAGTAATATCGATGACCTCCATACCTGAAACTCCAGCAGTAACGTAGGCATAGTTGCCACTTACAGCGAGTCCTTCGCCATAACCAGCGAGGGCTAGGGTTGAAAGAACTGTTGGATCCAGAGGATTTGTCGCATCAATAATTTTTAACGTTTGACCTGCGGTCACCAGAACATACGTTGTACCATCACTGACCTTCCAGACAATATCCTCGATCATGTCTCCGAGATCAATTGAGGCAGATGTATACGGATTTGCAGGATCTTCAAAACTGGTAATAGTAAATTGATCGGTAATCCCATAATAAACCAGATCACCAAAATTAGCTACACCTCTGATATCGCCACCACCTGCACCCCAATTGCCTAGAAATGTCATATTCACATTATCGGCAGACAAGGTAGCTGGCACCATCATGAGCAGTAATACTGCTAACACCAATGTAGATAGCTTGTAACTGTGTTTCATGATACTTTACTCCTTTACGTTTTCGGGAAAGACTATCATCAGTTGACGTTCCCTATTTTAATCATCACGGTCATCATTATAACGTTGCTTGCTTTAGCTTTTTCACTGACTTTCTAAATACCAGTTCAGCTGGTAAAACTATGCCTTCTGTTGTCTGCTTTCCATCGTGCAGTATTTGAGATTGGAGCAGTTTAAAGGCAATTTCTCCGGTCTCAGAAGTTTGCTGAGCCACAGTTGTCATGGGCGTAGCCAGGTGTTCGGAATAGGGCTGCTCATCAAACGAGATGATCGAAATATCATCGGGTATCTTCAAACCCTCTTCCTGTATTGCAGTCATTGCTCCCAGAGAAATAAGATTACTAGCGGCAAAGATGGCTGTGGGTCGGGGCGTTTTGGCCAGGAGAATTTTAGCACCGATGTAGCCATTCCTTTTCCCAAAACTATCTCCTACAATAAGTGATTCATCAACTGGTATACCTTTTTCCTCATGGGCGGCCCGATATCCCCTAATCCGCTCATTATTAACTGATGTATTCACCCGTCCCTGGATGTACCCTATTGACCTGTGATTCATATCGAAGAAATAAGTTACCGCCTCCATGGCGCCTTGGTAATTATCTGATACAACATAAGCACAATTAAGATCTGGAAAGTATCGATCAATAATGACGACAGGTAAGCCACTGTCAACAATGCTTTTTAAATGCTTACTATCTTCGCCAACCGGACAGATTATCAGTCCATCAACTTTGCGGCTTTGAAGTAGACGAATAGATTCAATCTCTAACTGTGTATCTTCCTGACTATCGGCTAAAATGATTGAATTACCCACTTTTCGAGCTTGAATTTCGATATTTCGCGCTATGCTGGAAAAAAAGGGATTCGAAATATCTGGAATTATTAACCCCATGGTATTCGTTCTTTTAGTCCTCAATCCCCTGGCGAGTTGGTCGGGAACGTAGCCTAATTTTCGTGCGGTTTGCTGAACAATCTCTGTGGTTCTATCACTAATCCGGTATTTTTTTGACTGACCTGTCAGCACGCGAGAAACCGTGCTACTAGATACACCGATCTGATCTGCAATATTATCGAGTGTTATATGTTTGTTTTGAACCAAAGATTTTCCCTTCACCCATATATCAATCTCAAGTTAATGGGTTGATATCTATAAATATGCGCAATCGTTTGTTCTATGTTAATTTTTGTAATGCCGTCTGTCAATAGCTATCATCAAAATATTTTATGGATTCTATCATGTGAAATTGGCTCACATGGCTCTGCTAGATTTGGATTTATTGCGATTAAATATATTTGCTGTTATTATTGATGTTATGACATTTCATATCGTATCCTAGGCTTCAAATACTTTCATGTCAATATCGTGATGTTGTCCATCATTGGTCTTAAGATCGACGATCCAATTGCGTAATATTCACTTTTCAGTCAGGTTAGCGGTTAGAGTTGACAGGAGAATTATGCGCAAGTTGCGCAATTACTTGTGCTGCTTGTGCAACTTGACTCTTCAAGTCAACTTGAGTACTCGGTTACTATTATCTTAAGCAAAATGTATTGCCTATGGCAAAATCAGCTAGAGCCTATGACAACAACGTCAACTCAATTGCAGGTCAATTCAGATTAAAGACCCGTGTAAGTTCTTCAAGTAATTCTATAAATAGCCGTGACCAGCACTACCTGGTATAAGTTTCAGAGGCGATGCCACCTGATTCGGGCGATATTTCAACCCAAGTATACTTTTCCAATAATGCTATTGATTGATCACGTGAAAGCATCATTTATAATACATTTTACTTTAATGATTCTAAGTATACATGTCCTGTATCATCAATTAATAGTTTTGATTTGTGGCGCATTGCAAGATTGTAATAACTGACAAACCCACTCTTCTTTTCCCAGTTATCCAGACAATCACAATGCACGGTACCATAAAATAACTGAGAAAATACAGTCATTTTGACAAGTATATCTTCAAATGAGATATACTCTTTATCGTCGATAGTTTGGTGGCACAATGCGCAAACCGTATCTGGATAAACTTTAGTCATATTTGCCCCCTCGGCTTAGTGCTAAATGGAATAGTCGGCATCTACAAAAGCTGTAGAACACCATAAAATATACTCCAAATACCTGCACTCTGAAAAATTAATATGATTCCATGATCACTATTTTAACTTCATCACGAATTGAACTTCGCAAGCGCAATGACAGCTACTCAGCCGAAGGAAAAATGCAAAGAATTTATTGATGACAAAAACCCTTTTCGTATCTGACCTGCATGGACGAATCTCCTGGTATGAGAAACTTTTTAGTACTATCGAGTCTGAGAAACCAGCCGTGGTTTTACTAGGCGGGGATTTGTTCCCTCATCCTTTGAGAGAATCTGCAGAATATCCGAACTTTATTTCTGATTTCCTGAGACCAAACTTTTTAGACCTAAAGCAATCTTTAGGAGACAATTATCCCTGCATCATGCTCATCATGGGTAACGATGATTACCGAAGTTTTGAAACTGATCTTATTACCGCTGGAAAAAATCGGCTCTGGGAATACATCCACTTTAAAAAGATATCAGCCTATAATCATATCATTGCTGGCTATTCATATGTACCACCCACACCCTTTCAGCTCAAGGATTGGGAACGCTACGATGTGTCCAGATATGTTGATCCCGGTTGCGTTTCACCTGAAGAGGGCCTGCATTCAACAGAAACTGAAGTTCAAGAACGACGCTATTCAACCATTCAAAAAGATTTAGAGACATTGTTTGGTGAGGAAGACTTGAAAAATACAATCTGTCTTTTCCACTCTCCCCCTTATAAAACGAAACTTGATCGAGCCGATCTAGACGGAAAGATGATTGATCATGTTCCCCTGGATGTTCATGTCGGCAGTATTGCTATCCAAAGGTTTATCAAGCAGAGACAGCCCAAAATTACTCTGCATGGGCATATTCATGAATCATCCAGATTAACAGGTGAATGGCAGGACAGAATTGGTGATACCTATGCATTTTCTGCAGCCTACGAAGGGCCAGAACTATCTATAATAAAATTTGATCCAAACTATCCTGAACAGGCAGTTAGATTGTTACTTTAAATCTATATCCTCTTGATGACTTTTTAGCAAATGCCCCATTTTCAGCAGCTTTGCGGCATCGGTCACAGCATCAATCTTGATGGCGAAACTATTACCTTCTTTGATATCTTTATCCGTAACAATATGAACATCTAGAAGACTACCAGGGTCAATTCCCGCGCACAGCGCATTCATTTCGGTTATTCCAACGCTCCATGCATTCATCCATAGCAACAGATCTGCTTTCTGATCAGGCGTACCATGAAAATGAATTAGAATATCAATATCACTATCTGCGCCAGCCGATGCATTTTTCACACTCCCTATCAGATAGAATGCTTTCACACCGAACTTCTCAGCATCCAGATGCCCCGCGATCTTCTCAACGATATTCATGCGCCATTTCCAATGGTTTACTGTCTGGGTTGCTGGTATACCGTGTGCTCTTCTTAAAGGTTCATCACTATCGTTTTGCGAGGGTTTCGTCAAATGAGCCTCGGCTCGACTTTGAGCAGCATTCATGAAGACTGACAATTCAAGCCCCTCAAATGCTAAGGGTACATCGATTACCTTGACCGTATCCGCCAGAGCAGCATATTCGGGTAAAATATCTTCAAGGTAATTTCTAGATTCCATCAAAATTTGTTCATTGAAAACATTGCCATACTCATCTGGATAAAGCGGTAGATAGCGGATGGAGGCTTCAACCAGATCCTGGAAAAAGTGGGTCCCGAATGAAAGATCTGGGACATAGCTACCTTGTTTGCGAGCAATTTCTATTAGCATGGCTGTATTGCTGATATCAGAGTAGGTCACATTTACACCTAACTTTATATCACCACGACTTCCCCACCGACCAGGTCCCATGAGGATGAAACATCTTTTGGGCAGGAGTTGATTGAGTTTACCTACCGCCCTACCAACATTCAGAAGGGCTTCTCTGGATTCCAATTTCCCATAATTGACTGGATCAACGTAAACAATGTGGGTAATGCCTTTCAACAGTCCATTAGAAACAAAGCGATTGGCGGTAAATAGAACGCTTTCCTCAGATGCAGGAACTGGGATATCAACAGGTTCATATTCATCGCCATAGCTCTGAGGTCGACACTGGAGCAGATAGAGATTATCACCATCGGATGCAAATTCAATATCTACCGGAACACCTAGAACCTCCTCGAGGACATTCAGCATGGCACCAACCTGCTTGATAAAATTTGTTTCTTTTCTCAAAACATCAAAAGTGACAACCAAATTTGATGTTTCCAGATTATCAAAAAGTGGCATAATTTTTCTAAATCTATCCTGGTCCAGAATTGACATCACTTGCGAGATGTTTGGATATTCTGAGCCCACTTCTCCCATCAGTTTTCTCAACTCGATGGTCTCGAATGACCTGGTAGTGAGATTTATAACGTCGATACCTTTGGGCGAATATCTAATTTTTTCATCAATACTTGCATTGACTGAAAGTGTGGGCTGTCCAGGTGCAATAAGGGCGGGATAATCATCCCCCAAACGATCCACAGCGCTTGTACCTAGTCCAGGGACCAATCTGATCAAGCCATCTTCAGGCTTAATCCTGGGTGACCAGAGGAAATCATTTTTGCTGAGAGCGACACCAGCACAGGTCGGAAAATAATATTGACCAACCTTCTTACCGACAACCTCCTGAATCATAACACCCATCTCTTCATGAAAGTCCAGCAGGTTTCTCTCGGCTCTGTACTTGATTGGGTCAGGACCAAACATGGAGGCATATACTTCAGCTATAGCATCCATCAGTTCTATCAAGCGTTCCTGTTTGCTACCCTGATTTGCTATAAATACACTACGATATTTACCGGCAAAAGCTGCACCCAGTCCGTCCTCTAATAAACTTGAACTACGGACGATGAGGGGCGTCTCCCCAAAATCATCCAGGGCTAGCGAAAGCCCTTTAACTATCTCTGGGGATAAATGCGAATTCTTAAAAACCTGGATAACATGCGGATATTCGAATTGAACCTGGGTTATCTCTTTGTACTTCTGATCAAACACCTCTTCCAGGTTATTGTAAACCAAAAAACTGCGACTTCCATCAGAAGTGATATACCATGTTTTTGGTGTTTTGATATTTGCAAATAGCTCTTTGTGTTTATAGGAGGATTTTAAAATCTTATCTGCCAGAGCTACTCCAGCACTTTTACCGCCAAGTTTACCACTGCCCTTAGCGGGAGTGATAACCCGATTCAAGAGATCGTAAAAATCATTAACATTAAAAAAGTTCTTAGCAACATTGATGAAGTGTGTTTGATCCGATAGCATTCTTCTGACAAGAGAAACCCGGAATGCTTTCTGACGCGGTACCGATAACTCAGTCCCGGTGGGATCCAGATGATGGTATCGACCGATAGCATCTGAGATGTCATTGAGACTACTCTTCGAATCACCTAAAACATTTACTAAAAATGACGATTTTTCCTCACGTATCCATTTCTGGATGGCCTTGAGGGTATGATTTTTCCCAAGCGTTTTGACGGCTATCTGAAAGACCTTTTCGCTAATGGGTAAGAGGTCTTGAATTGCTATTCTTTTCCGGGGTTGATTCAAATTTTCTACAAGACCCGAGTCATCTTCTTTATAAGAGGGGCTGAAATGTTCCAGAAGTTCCTTGGCCTCTTCACTACCTCCCAGGAAGAGGAAGTTTGTCATTTTCCGGGATAAGCGAGCTAGAAGTGGTGAATCGGTATTACGTAATAATTCAAGGATGGTGAGCCATTCATCCTCTCGAGGATCTACGTCCTGCGTCTGATCAAAAAGATCCTTTAACTGGCGATGCTGGAGGGCTCTTTTAATATGTTCAGCGATTCCTTTTATTAAATCCAGTTCTTCTTTTAGAAAGGGACCTTCAAATTCCTTGGGTCGTTCTTCACTATAAGAAACGTAAACTACCCCGATCTTCTCATCTTTAACTTTTACGTCAGCTTTCAGCAACCAGGGCGATTCTGTGCATTGGCCACTACAATACTCCTTATTGTCATAATCGATTTTGGCAAAGCAGATATCCGGGTATTGCCAACCATTGGGGATAACTTTGACAACCTGAGATAATAGTTCTTCTATAGATAAATTTTGTTGGCTTAAGATCTCATCGATCTCATAGATGCAACGAAGCTCTTTTTCTCGTTCCCTTAATTCCTGTAGGAGTAATTCTGAGCGAGTTTTTTTCTTTTTATTCACTTAGTAATCATTCCTCTCCCGCTGCGTCCATCGACCTTAATCTCCAGGGGTTTCTCAAGTTTTACATGTCGGACGAATTCTGTCTCATTCACTAATACTTGAGTATCCAGCCACTCCCAATCGAGGGAACGCTCGTCAGAATATCGAACCGAGAAGTAACTCACCCCAAAACTGGTGATATTATGAAAGAAATGTGAGCCCTGACTAAATTCCTTATCCATATCCGGTAAGGTTGTTTCAACAATCACTTTGGCTTGCGAGATTTGTCCCCATGATACAGGAGTACCCAACCATGGATCAGAACTTCCCCAACGACCAAACCCAATCAATAAATAATTCTGGTCATTGCTGATACATGCAGCATTGAGAGTTTCTATTTCTCTAGCAATCTGCTTGGTATTCTTTGCGTTAAAGATATCTGGCTTCACATAAATAATCTGATCAATTGTATTGATTGTGCCATTCCCCAGAACGCGCTCTGAGGCCAGCAAAACGTCTCCGCTTTCAAATTTGTCATCATCAATATGGACTTCATGCACTGTTGCCAGCAGTGGTCTCACCTGTAACAATCCAAACCGGATAGGGTTAAGTGTGATGGCGAATTCAATCTCTACCTGTGCATCAAGAGCCTCCCTGCATTGCGCGAGGATGTCCTTTATTAACGCACTTAGCTTGAATTGATTATATACCAGAATAGGTGCAAATGTGACCATACGTGGACCAATTTCACCCAGACCCGGGTTTATCCTATCATTTCTCGGATCATAGGTTGAGGCAATTGATTTCAAAGTATCATCATATTCTGCATCTTTCAGTCCATGCTGAGCGAGATATTCTGATTCATTGATCGGGTCATAAGCTGGGGGTGGTCCCAGATTTACACACCAGAATTTGTTCTGTGTTTGCTTCAACCACTCATCTACATCTAAAAACGGAGGATTTGCTCTGGGTGATTTCGTCGTGAACCACCAAGATGGCTCACCATCCACAATTGTTTTTCCCAATCCCAGTGCAAGGTTTACGATCCCATCCTCAGGTTTAGAGTGACTGGGTGGATAATAATTGAATGATCTGGCAACACCTGATATATCCGGGTAATACCGGTCGAAATGCGCAGTCCCTACCACTTCCTGGACAATCACAGCCATTTTTTCGTCTAATAAATCTTTCCCAATAGCATGGCGATAGTCTTTGGCTGCCTTAAAAAAGGTTGAGGCATACACAAATTTAATGGCCTCGACTAGTTTCCGGAATCTGACATCGGTATCGCTTTCATTATTAGGAATCATCTTGGTAGCATAGATGCCGGCAAAGGGCGCTTCAAGAGCATCCTCCAGAATAGAAGATGATCTGATTGCGAGCGGGTATTGAATTTGATCAATAATGGTTCTCAGATCACCCAGGATAGCAAAGGGAAGATCATAAGATTGGAATGCATGTGCGATGCGCTCGTCGGACTGATTAAGCAACAGCTCAGAACTCACTTGATTCTGTTCCATGAAAATGTCAAAAATATCAGAAAGTATGACAGTTAGAGAGGGTATGTTGAATTCGATATCAGGGTAGTTTTCAGGGTCAAATGAATCAGCAAGAAATTTGCTAATACCTATCAAACCCTGTGCCTTCCCTCCAGGGTCTCCGCTTCCAATAACCGATGGTTTTTTCTGACCGGAAAATAGCTCGAGCGAAAATGCTTCTAAATTATTTAAACCAGTATCGTTCTCTATATCGGCCATTTTAACTCACTGTCTGGTATGAGAAACCTTCTCTATATCCAGCCTCTATCCTTGGATGCTTGCACAACCCGCCCAATGGCAATAACATAAGCAGCATCACGCATATAAAGATTCTTCTGTCGCGCCAACTCACTTACAGCAATATATGAGGTGGTCATTTTCGTATCCAGCTTTCCAAGTACTTCGTCACGTGGCCAGTAATAATTCATATTGTTCTGAACCTGCTCAAAATAGCTACAGGTCACACCACCAGCATTGGCTAGTAAGTCTGGGATCATTTGAATGCCACGACGCTTAATCTCATCGTCAGCAGCTGGTTCAGTTGGTCCATTGGCACCTTCGGCAATAATTTTTACTTGCTCACTTATTAGTGCAACATTGTCCCTGGTAATTTGATTTTCCAGAGCTGCTGGAATGAGGATATCAACCTCTTGTTTGAGCCAGTCTTCTCCATCAAGAATTTCATAGCCAAGTTCTTTGGCTTTCGCTTTATCCACTCCACCAAATGAATTGGTGATGGAGCGTAGTTCTTCCAAATCAATTCCATCATTTTTCTTGAAAGAATAGGATGTCTGATCTTCCTGATCCCAACTTGATACACACAAAGTTTTTCCACCTAATTGGTGATACAAATCGATGGCGTGTTGGGCTACATTTCCAAAACCTTGAATACTGGCAGTAGTATCCATGGGACGAATATCCAATTCTTTCAGCATTTCACGCAGTGTGATGATCACACCATAGCCTGTGGCTTCTTTTCTACCCAGCGAACCGCCTACTCCAACGGGCTTACCGGTAATGAAACCGGGATAGCGTCCACCAAAGATCACTTCAAACTCATCCAGCATCCAGAGCATGTGCTGAGCATTTGTCATAACATCTGGAGCAGGAATATCTGTGACAGGACCAACATTGCGAGCGATCTGTCTCACCCAACCCCGGCATAGTTGTTCTTGTTCATTCAAACTCAGGTTATGCGGGTCACAAATAATACCACCCTTACTTCCGCCCAGAGGAATATCCACTGCGGCTGTTTTCCAGGTCATCCACATGGAAAGTGCTCTAACAGTATCAATGGTCTCCATGGGATGAAATCGAACACCACCCTTGCCTGGCCCACGGGCATCATTATGCTGGACTCTAAAGCCTCTGAAGATCTGCATATTCCCACTATCCATGCGAACGGGAATATTGAAATGATATTCTCTGTTGGGGGTACGCAAAAGATCGCGTGAAGCCTGATCCAGGTCAAGCATCTCTGCAATTTTATCAAACTGTGATTGTGCCATGGCAAATGCGTTAAAAGATGAACTGCTCATGTTTATCTCTACCTTACAATTGGTGCCAGTAATTCGAGTTACGGCAAAGTCAAATAGTTACTATTCCACAGATTTGAATTTTGCAAATATCAGTCCAATTCTCATCGGTTTAAGACAAATCGTATCGGTGTATGCTTTTTTTGATAATAATTGCTTGATTTAAATACTATGAACGATCCCACTCAAGAATGGGGCTATACGATCACTTGAAGGGTTAATAGTATTGATAAAGAATGATGATGAGCTTTGAAACACGTCATTGTTTCCGGTAAACAAGACAGCCCTGGGCGATCAACCAGGGCTGTCATACATATTGATACTATTTTCTAAGCGGAAGTACTTCCTTATTTCAAGTATAGCATTTTCACTACTTTGGAATATGATCCTGCTTGTATCCTGGCAAGATACACTCCTGTTTGAACATTGTTTCCGGATTTATCAATCCCATTCCAATTTAGATTGTACCAACCAGCTTTTTGATCTGCTATTTCCCAGGACCTTATTTGACGTCCAAGAATATCATAAATAACGATACCCACATCAGCAGCTTCTGGCAAACCGTACCTAACAGTTGTTGATGGATTGAATGGGTTGGGATAAGCATTTGACACTTCAAATTTCTCCGGCAATAATTGAATCGGATCAATACTTACAACCTCTTGTTTTAATTGAATATGACGAGGTACAATTGAATTATAGAAATCGGCTACACCATAAATAATGGCTATGTAATCCTCATCCAGAGTAAACAATTCAGATACATTCAGATCTACAGAATAGCGGAAACCACTTTCCACTTCCAGCTCAAACGTTGGTAATTGATCAAAAGATGGAGTCCCTGAATAGTTTATCGGGACTAGCCGACACCACACCCTGTCCATCCTTCGATTAAAGGTTGTCCAGACATTGATGGATTCACCCAGAATATTAACAAACTCCGGCGCATCCTGTACAGCAGGTAATACTGCACCATGTTGAAATTCTCCGCCTAGATAGATGCCGTCAGCGATAACGAAATCAGATTCTTCATTAGGAATACCATTTCCATCGGCATCAAGATAAGGTTCTTGTTGATTTAAAAAGAAGAAGCTCCAGTCTGAGGCAACATCGAATGCAGCTCCAACGCTATTCCCATACCATATTTCCTCCCAGAAACGGGTAGAGAAGCTTTCTCCGTTGAGGTAGTCAGCAAATTGGTCCTCACGACAGGCTGAAATTACTACACGGTTGTTTGCAGCTAAGGGTTGCACAAATCCACCACTGAAACACGCTTCAAATACTACAACCAGGGGTGTATTCGTTTCTAGATTTGCACTAGTAATCCATGATGATAGATCGGCAATACCTACATTATCAGAAGCAGAGCCATTAATGTCAAGTTCTCCAACATATCCGTGACCGGCAAAGAATAAGACATTGGGAAACATATTGTCCAGATCATCTACTAGCGATCCTATAGCAGTTTCAACTGTTGCGGGGGTAATAGTTGATTCATCCACTATCTCATCGTCAACTCCATCACCATCCCAATCCTGAACTGCAATTGGATTCATGTAGTGCAAACGGGTGTCGCCATAATAACGACCATAGGCCATTTTCAGATATGTCTCATTGGTGGAAGGGTTAGTGTTCTGACTAAAGTATTCCCAATTGGTTTGAGTATCTCCACCACCTGCTATAATCAGGCTGGTTGGATTAGCACCTTCCGGAGGGATTCCATTACCTGTGATAATTACTTGAACATTACGATCGTTTGAGGTGATGGCCACAATGCTTGAATATTCGCGGATCGCATTGGGTGAAAAGGTCACAGAAATGCTGTTACTTCCATTGGCCGGGATAGTAATGGGTAAGGTATCCCAGGTAAGGTTGAATCCATCCCCTGCTGCAACAATGCTGCTAATGATTAAATCCAGATCGCCAATATTCTCGACAAGAAGAGTTCCCTGGGCATTCTGATTGATTTCTACATTCTCAAAAGTAACGTCTGGAGTTACCTGCAGAATAGGATGGGGTCCCTGGAAATATGGATAGGGTCCCAAGTCCGGGATAGTACCATCGGGATCCGTTTCACCCGCCGGATCTCCTGCATCAATTGCCGGTGATAATGGAGCAAGCGTAAAATCACCATTTGTTGCATCCATTAAAAGTGGATCCATATATATGTTCTGATACAAGTCACAGGGGTCGTTGTTATAGTTATTATCAACTATATCCCCAATCAAAGTGGGAAATGAATTTCCTTCAAAAATGTGGTCATTTGCGGTTGGCTCATAGAAACAGTTATATTTTATTTCCATTGGTTCATCACCGTATATAGTAAATGTATTTCTACCATTATTAATACTTACGCTGTTTGTAAGCTTAAAATCCGTCCCACCCCATAGTGTTACTATTCCGGTATCAGAAGCATTTTCATAAAATAAACATCGATCAATTTCTAATGTATCTAGGGACCCCACGATAAGGAGTCCGGGTTCCACCCAATCTGTGGAAGAATTTCTAGAAAATATAGTGTTTTGAATCCTTAATTTTCCTACGCCATATTCATTAGCCTGAATGACGGACCGAATCGTATTATCATTAATATGACTATTAACAATATCAACCGACAAGTGTGCGATTTCAATCATTGTGCGATCATCGTCATCTTGACGAACAAGGACATTCTGAATCAAACATTTATCGAGGGTAAAAGCTTGACCGCCTGTTTCACTTAGCGTGCCACCGTACATTCTGAATAAATTGGTGTTAATATTCAGATCCACGAACTGACAATTTATGAACTTGATACTATCTCCGTGACTTCCTGTGTAAAGACCGTTATTGAATTCCATCATGCTGTTCATATTTCCAGTGAACACACAATTCTCAAAGATTTGAGTCAACGGAGCCTCAGTACTATCCCATTGGTAAAACATATAATCAGGGGTTTCTCCCGGATAATTAGTGAAGATAATTGGATTTTCTGGAGTACCTATGGCTCGGATAGGACCCTGAGCTGACAGTGTTCCGTTTTCCTGGAAGTAGAATTTAGCACCAGGTTCAATAATCAACTCACCACTATCACCAACGTATTGGTCAACGATATATGACCCAGCAGGGATAACATCTGCCTCATGATATGTTAGACTCAGGGAACCCCCTGTTGGATACTCAGGAAGCAAATACTCGCCCAGTGTTCCAGGTCCATCAATTGAATAGCTTTCAATGATATTAGGTATGTAGGTTTCCTTCTGCATGCTGATGTTATATGTCCCACGCTGTAAATATGCTTCAAATCGTCCAGCAATATTTGTTGTCACTTCAACAGTATTAGCTCCATCTTGCTGTTCAATTAGAATACTGATACCGGAATGATCTGTTTGACCATCTAATCGACAAAACCCATTTAACTCGATTGGTGCTTCCAGGAATATTTCATCCATGGTTAAATCCTGTGTGAGGATGACTTCCTCAATAAAGGCCGGGTAATAACCAGGATGTGATACTTCAATATCATAGATCCCAGTCTGGAGGGTCAATTCATAAACACCTAAGGCATTTGTCAATGCAGACCCATTTTTAGAACTAACAGTGCGCTCAATGAAGTTTACTTCTGTACCATCCATTAAATATGCATTCTCTAAAAGAACCATTCCATTTACAGTATGTTGACCAATGGCAAAGTTCGTTATCATTGCCAAGCAGAGTATAAACTGTGCTGAACGTTTCATCTCTTCCCCTTATTCAATTTCGGTTGTAAATATCAACTCAAAACAGATGTACTTCTATTAACCATCAATAATCAATTATTGATAATTATACTTCGCGTTTTACTAGATGTGTAAATAATCCCCATTTATTTTAGATTAGCTTGCTAATCGTAGCCCCCATTCGGGGGCGAAGATTAGTACGCCCGGCAGGAGTCGAACCTGCGGCCTTCGGTACCGGAAACCGACGCTCTATCCAGCTGAGCTACGGGCGCATATTTTGGACAACGATTCGAGCCATTGTCTGACCCTAATTTTCAATCTCCGTAGCGAAGTGGCTGTCCCGCCGTAGTCTGAAAGACGTAGGGGGACCTGTCCGGCGTAGCCCAATGGGCGAAGACGGAAGCTACGGGCCTGTCACGGCGAAGCTATTTAGCGAAGCCGGACGCATTTTAAATAGCTGGGCAAGGTAGACTGGACCTAAACCCTTATAAATCTATTTTAGGCTGTCCTCAGCCGATTTAACGGTATTGGAGAGCAACATGGCAATGGTCATGGGCCCCACACCACCAGGAACCGGTGTAATGGCAGAGCATTTCTCTGAAACGCCTGCAAAATCAACATCACCAACCAATCGATAACCTTTTTCTGTGCTGGCATCATCTACACGATTAATTCCAACATCAATCACCACCGCCCCCGCTTTCACCATGTCCTCAGTAATAAACTCAGGTACTCCAGCAGCTGCAATTAGAATATCAGCCTGACGTGTATGAACTCCCATATCTGGGGTTCTGGTGTGAACCAGGGTTACTGTAGCATTCCCCAGTGCCTTCTTCTGAATCATCAGATTGGCCATGGGCTTGCCAACAATATTCGAACGACCAACAACAACGACATGTTTACCTGAGGTTTCAATCTTGTAGTATTTCATGATCTCAAGAATACCCGCTGGAGTACAAGACACAAATCCATCCAGATCCAGAACCAACTTGCCCACACTCACGGGATGAAAACCGTCCACATCCTTATTTGGATCAATCGCCTCAATGATCAGTTGGGAATCAATATGTTTTGGTAAAGGTAATTGAACGAGAATACCATGAACATTATCATCTTCATTAAGATCTTTAACAACCTGCAATAACTCAGTTTGAGAGGTATTTTCATCCAACCTGAGCACCTGAGAATTAAATCCCAACTTACCACTCTGACGCTCTTTGGAATGCACATAAACCTGGGATGCCGGATCTTCACCAACCAATACAGCAGTTAGACCTGGGGTGATCCCCTTTTCTTTAAGTTTTGCAATCCGATCCTTAAGATCAGATTTGACGGCCAGAGAAACTTCCTTGCCACTTAAAATGAGAGGACTATTTGGCAAGAGCCGTACTCCTGGATTCCCTAATCACTACCACTTTGATCTGACCAGGATAAGTCATTTCAGCTTCAATGCGACCGGCGATATCCATGCTCAAGGATTGGGCCTTGTTGTCATCGATTTTATCACTTTCAACCATGACTCTCACTTCACGACCAGCCTGGATAGCATACGATTTTGAAACGCCCTCAAATCCGGTGGCAATGCCT
>Ga0257119_1001560_pt1 | contig 15609 bp, 10 predicted proteins | sample SI112_200mmetaG_FD_190179 | JGI IMG/M metagenome (GOLD analysis project Ga0257119, IMG submission 190179) | Marine microbial communities from Saanich Inlet, British Columbia, Canada - SI112_200m | ecosystem: Environmental > Aquatic > Marine > Inlet | place: Canada: British Columbia | collected... | reverse complement strand
GGAAAAGAAAATCCTATGAAAACAACATTAGAATCAGGAGATTATGACGCATATCTAGAATCTTTTGAAGAATCCGACAGACCATTTATAAAACATAAGTTAACAGAGGAAAAATTCAATGAACGTTCTGAACATATTCAGGAAAGGATCGAGCAAAGAGAAGAGAGAAGAGAAAAAATGAACACTGCAATTCAAGGTGGTTATGATATTTGGAGTGAATATGCAATTACTCTGGATCACAAACCAGCTAATCTGGATTTAGTTACTGAAGATAATTTTGAAACTTTTGTAAAACTTCATGAAGCTAGGGAAAGTCAAGATTTCGACCTTGCAAAAGATTATGCAGATGAACTTGGATTTGAAAAACCTGAACATAAACAACAAGGAGAACACAAACAACAAAGTAATCAAATGAAACAAGGAATGTATAAAGGTATGAGACAAAGAATGAATCAAATGAATCAAGAAAATCAGGGAAGATGTCCATTCAATAGTATGACTGAATAAAATCCCAATAAAAACTAAACAAGTCCAAACCTCAAACATCCCACTAAATTATTTTTTTTCTATAATTATAAAAATATAGACTATAAATTAGTGGACTTTTGTTCCACTTCATTTATAAATACAACTAAACCACAAAAGTTAATAACCTACAATAAAACAATATAAAAATGAATAAAACACGCACAAAAGAAATATTACTTAAATTAAATAATGTATGGAAGATTTATCAAATGGGTGAAGTAGAGGTACCTGCACTAAGAGGAGTTAGTGTTGAAATTAAAAAGGGAGACTTTGTTGCGATTATTGGCGCATCTGGAAGCGGAAAATCAACAATGATGAATCTTATTGGCTGTCTAGATATTCCATCTAAAGGTTCTATTTTTCTTAAGGGAAATGATATAACAAAATTATCTGAATCAGATCTTGCAACTCTTAGAGGCCAAACAATAGGTTTTATTTTTCAACAATATAATCTCATACCTTCAATTTCTGCTTTTGAAAATGTCATGCTTCCTTTAGAATTTTTAGAGTATAATGAAAAAGATGCTGCGAAAAGAACGCGAGAAATTCTTGAATTAGTAAAATTATCAGACAAAGGACATCACTTACCAACTCAGCTTTCAGGAGGACAACAACAAAGAGTGTCTATTGCTCGAAGTCTCGTAGGAAAACCAGAAATCATTCTTGCCGACGAGCCTACAGGAGCATTAGATAGTGTTACTGGAAAAGAAATTTTAGAACTTTTAAAAAAATTATGGAAAGAAGAAGGAAAAACAATAATTTTAGTAACACATGACCTAAATCTTGCAAAATATGCCCATACAATTATTGAATTAAAAGATGGACAAATTCTTAGAACACAAAATAAAAAAAAACATAAGAACTAACAAACAAATAAAAAAACATAATAAAAAAATAAAATCGACCACGAGGTGGAATTAATGAAACAAAACAAAACAAACTCATCAAAACTTCTATTTACACTTTTTATTCTAGTTTTAAATTTAATCGCAATATCTATGGTTAATGCCAACTTAGCAGATACACAAGCTGCATCAATAAGTCTAATTAATCAAGATCCAGATCCTGCAGTTGCAGGAGATATTGTTGAAGTAAGATTAGGAATTGAAAACATAGGGGGTAGCGATATTGATAATTTAATAGTAAATCTGGGTTTAGAATACCCCTTCACTTTAGTTCCTGGAGAATCAAATATCCAAGAAGTTGGATCTATTAATAAATTTCAAGACGACGAAGATATGAAAATAATCAAATACAAATTAAAAGTTGATCGAGATGCTACACAAGGAGATTATGAATTAAAAATAAATTATTATGAAAAAGATTCTCAAGTAAAAAAACAAAAAAGTCTAAATATTGCTGTAACAAATAAAGATAGTGCTGAAGTAATTCACATAGATCAAACTACTTTAATCCCTGGTAAACAAAGTGGTTTAAAATTTACTGTGAATAATGTTGGTAATGCTCCTCTTAGAGATTTAACATTTTATTGGGAAAATGAAGATGACATTCTACTCCCTGTTGGAAGCGATAATACTAAATACATTAAATATGTTGAAATAGGAGACAGCGCACAACTAGAGTATCAAGTTATTGCAGATACTAATGCAGATCCAGGTCTTTACAAATTAGATCTACATTTAAAATATGATGATCCCGTAAATGGAGGTTCTACAAATATTTCTACAATTGCAGGAATTTATATCGGAGGAGCTACTGATTTTGATGTTGCTTTTTCAGAAAGTTCTGCAGGAGAAACATCATTTAGTATTGCAAATATTGGAAGTAATCCTGCATCTTCGGTTTCTGTTATGATTCCCAAACAAGAGGATTGGAAAGTTAGTGGTTCAAATGCAGTTATTATTGGAAATTTAAATACTGGAGATTATACTGTTGCAAGTTTTACAATCAGTTCTGCTGCGCAGAATATAGGAATCAATAGCGACGAAACTTCAGAAACAAAAAAATCAAATTCTAAAAATTTCAAGAAAAAAATTAATTCAGAAACAACTCAAAATTCAACAAAAAATCTCATAAAAACTGATACGATACTGATACAAATATCATATACTGATACTATGGGCGTTAGAACATTAGTTGAAAAAGAAGTTCCATTTAGCACTGAAACTATGAACTCTGCAAATGGAGAATTTATGGTCGGAGCTAGAACAAAACAAATTCAAAGTACAAGCATTCTTTCAACATACAAATGGTATTTGATAGGTCTTGTAGCATTAATAATTTTAAACCTAGGATATAAAAAATATAAAAAAGAAAAATTAGCCAATCCTAATTTTAAATTATTTAGCTTCAATAAAAAAAATAAAATTAAATTAAAAAAATAAACCCCACTAAAAAAAAAACAATAGTAAACAAAATAAAAATGAAATTAATTAAGTGCTTAAAACATGCATTCAACATGGTATTAAATAGTAAGCTTAGAAGTTGGCTTACAATACTAGGCATTGTTATTGGCGTTGCTGCAGTCATTGCAATTGTTTCAATTGGCGAAGGAATGCAAGAATCTATTAATAGTCAAATGAGCAATTTAGGAGGAGACATAATAACTTTAAGTGCAGGATATTCTCGAGGGAACAGGATGTTTGGACACGGTAAAAGTTCAGAAGGAAGTGCTACTGCAACAGAAGAAGAAATTGTTCTAAGTCGAAGTGATTTACAAGCACTTAAAGGAATTCCTGATTTAGAAGTAATAGACACAAACATTCGCGGAAACGTGGATGTATCTTATCTTGGAAAATCAGGTTCTGTTTCATTAACAGGTGTTGATCAAAAAGTTTGGTCTAGCATAACAATCACTGAAATTAGAGATGGTCGTTTTCTTGATTCTGCAGATCAAAACGTAGTAGTCATAGGTGCAAAACTTGCAGATTCATTTTTTGAACAACCACTAGGAATTAATAAAATGTTCACTATTGAAGGTAGTGCGTTTAGAGTAATTGGAATTCTCGACGACAGCAGCACAAGTATTTACATGCCTTTACAAATGGCTTATCAAATACTTGACGACAAAGAAAATGATGTTTATGATTCAATTGTAATTAAAGTTAAAAACGAAAATTTGCTTGACGAGACTATTGCAAAAGTCGAAAAAAAATTAATGACTGTTCGTCATGTTTCGCAAAAAGATAAAGATTTTTCTATTTCATCAAGTAAACAAATGAATGAAACTCGTGCAGAAATGATGAATACAATGAGTGCTTTTTTAATTGCTATTGCAGCAGTATCTTTAATAGTTGGTGCAGTAGGTATTGCAAATACCATGTTTACTTCAGTTTTGGAAAAAACAAAAGAAATTGGAATTATGAAGTCAATTGGAGCAAGAAATAAAGATATATTAACAATATTTTTACTTAATGCTGCATTAATTGCATTAGTTGGAGGACTTATAGGAGTTATATTTGGATCTTTTTTATCTAGTTTAATGCCTTTACTGCTTACAGGTATGCCTGGTAGTAGAGGAGGATTATTAACTATTGTTTCATTAAATTCAGTTATTATGGCTTTGTCTGTTTCAGTAGGTATTGGAATTCTCGCAGGAATTGTTCCTGCATATCAAGCATCCAAACTAAAACCAGTAGATGCGCTAAGATACGAATGAATTAAACTATTCAATTAAGTTATTCATTTTATCTAGTATAATATCTAATAACACTAAAATTATCCCTTTTTACAATAAACTATATAAATAATAAAATTATCATTATATAAAAAGAGCTATATTTTGATATTTAAAAAAGAACATTATATAGAATACAGATTAAATAAATAAATTAATAATCTATATTGACTACAAAAAGGGGTGCATATTAGGTGGCTAATGCTAAAGTTATTGGAATTGTTTCAATCAAAGGTGGAGTTGGAAAGACAACTACTGTCTGTAATCTAGGTGCTGTTCTTGCTTCTAAATTTAATAAACGTGTTTTACTTGTAGATGCTAATTTCTCTGCTCCAAACTTAGGTCTTCATTTAGGACTTGTCGATCCAAAACATACACTCAATGATGCTCTTGCAGATGATGTTCCAATCTCTCAAGCATTAATTGAACATGATAATGGAATTCACGTTTTGACAGCTTCGCTTAAAGATAAAAAAATTAATCCTTACAAACTCAGAAACAGATTACAAGATTTAAAAGAAAAATATGATATTATTCTTATTGATTCATCTCCTGCTATGAATGAAGAAACTCTTTCTGCAATTCTTGCATCAGATGAATTATTTGTGGTTAGTGCTCCAGATTATCCTACTCTTAGTTGTACTATGCAAGCAGTTCAATTAGCAAAAGAAAAAAATACACCTATTAGTGGTTTAATAATTAATAAGTCAAGAAATAAAAAGTTTGAAATAGATATAAAAGAAATTGAAAAAAGTACAAAAACTCCTGTACTTGCAATTCTTCCCGACGATATAAAAATTCTTGAATCTCTCGCACACACTACTCCTGCAACAATTAGAAAACCTAATTCTCCTGCTTCAATCGAATATACTAAACTTGCAGCATCACTTGTGGGAAAACATTATACAGATCCAAGACTCTGGAAACAATTCACACATATTTTTAAAAAATCTATTGATCAAGATTCTGTTAATAGATTATTATATGCTAAAAATCTTAGAGAAGAATTAGAAAATCAAGTTTCAAAACAAAAAATTGATTAAACCAAAAACAATGAAACTAACATTCCACGGAGGAGCAAATGAAGTTGGCAGGAGTTGCGTAGAGTTAGTTTCAGATAACACAACTATTTTTTTTGACGCTGGACTTAAACTTTCTGAAAAGGGAACTGATTATCCTGTTAATTTTTCTAATTTAGATAAAGTTGATGCAGTTCTTTTATCTCATGCTCATCTTGATCATTGCGGTGCACTTCCATTTCTTGATCATAATGGTTTAAAGTGTCCTGTATTTTGCACTAAAACAACCAAGAACCTAACTAGACTTTTACTAAAAGATGCATTTAAAGTGGGTAAAATTCTTCATACACATCTTGGGTATGATAAACCCGATATCTACAAGGCTTTAGATTTTATGAAAAGAATTAAATTAAAAGAAAAAGAAACAATTAAAGATATTGAATTTGAATTTCTAAACGCAGGACATATTCCAGGTAGTGCTTCTATTCTTGTTAAAACAAATCATCCTGAATATAAAACTATTCTATATACAGGAGATGTTCAAACTTCAAATACTCACTTACTTAATTTTGCAAACATTGAATTAGATCATGTAGATATTTTAATTTGTGAAACTACTTATGGTGATCGTAATCATCCTAACAGATTATCTGAAGAAAAAAGATTCATTTCTGCAATTGAAGATACTATTTTAAGAGGAGGTTCTGCTATTGTTCCTGTTTTTGCAATCGGAAGAGCTCAAGAAATTATTATGTTATTATCCGAACATAAATTTGGAGTGCCTATTTTCATTGATGGTATGGCAAAAAGTGCAACTGAAATTATGCTTTCGGATCCCAACTCTGTCAAAAATCATAGCAAGCTAAGAGATGCTTACCAATCTGCAACAAAGGCAAATTACAAATCTCGTGAGAGCATCACACATAGAAGAGGAATTTTTGTTACAACATCAGGCATGCTTACTGGCGGAGCAGTTATGGCATATTTGAGAAAGAAATACAAAAATAAAAGAGATTCTATATTATTAACAGGATATCAAGCAGAGGGAACTAACGGTCACTTATTATTAGACACAGGCCATATGTATATTGAAGGACATCGTAAAAAAGTTGATTGTGAAGTTTTTCAATTTGATTTTTCTGCTCATTGCGGACAAAGTGAATTAAAACAACTAATAAGACAATTAAGTCCTAAGAAACTTATTTTGGTTCATGGTGATCCTAATGCATTAACAAACATTTCAGAATGGGCTCGAGTAAAAGATATTGATGTTCATGTTCCTGATGTAGGGGATATAATTAAATTATAAAATTGAATTATAATACAATGATTAAATTATAACTATGTAATTAAATCAAAAAAATAAATTAAAATCATAAAAAAATACAAAATTAAAAAAAATACAAATTTATTTATTATAAAAAAGAGGTAATTAAAATGAAAAAGAAAAAATCAGTTCGTAAGAAATCTACTAAATCCGTTTCTACAGTTTCTAAAAATACCAAAAAAAAGGTTGCGAGAAAGAGCCCTATAAAGAAAGCAAAATCTAAAACAGTTCGAGTTTCAAAACCAAAGAAAAAGAGTTCAAAAAAAATTACTAAAAATCCTGTTAGAAGAACATACATTGCAGTTAGCACTCCAAAAAAGAAAAAAGAAAAAAGTTCTAAATTAGGATCATTTAATGATTATTTTAAAAGAACATTTAATGAAGAGAGATTACATGTAATAACATTCATGCTTGCATTATTTGCATTAGCTCTTGTTTTTTATTCTCCTGCAATAATTGGTTATTTAATCACATTATCTGCAATGCTTTTAGTAGTTCATTTTTTTAATTATCACGGATTTAAGGGTTTTGACGGCGCTGTAATTATCGGATTACTATTTGTGCCCATAATTTGCACATTAATTTTATATAATGATGTTTGGAGTTGGGTCATTTTAGTTGTTTATTTAGCTTCATTTATCACATCGATAATTTCATATTTTTATCATCAGAAACAATTTAAATTTTTAGAAGTTGTTTGGCGCAATATTTATGCACACGTACTTGCATTAGCAGTTGCTATGATCTTATTATTTTTATTTGTATTAATCCCTTCAGGAGGGTTTATGGGCATCATAAGTGTTTATTTATTTTATATCATGCCTGCATTATTTATTTATTTTTTATTCAGTAAATTTTACTATATTTATTTTTTTGATCCTAAACATCCAACTAAAGATTGGATTAAAAGCCTAGGTCATGCAGTTGTTTATACCATTGTTTTTTCAGTAGTTCTTATCGGTGCTTATTCTGTTTCTAGTGTGAATTTTTTTAACACTCAAAATGAAGCATATCTTGAACAATTGGAAAATAATATTGATGGCTTTAGCGCACTTGAAGAGGTATTAACAAATGAACCAATTAAGTTACAAGAACTAGAAGTTTTTAAGGAACTTAATTCACAAGTTGGTAAATTACGCGCAGATATGGAGTCTGAAATTACTCTTGCGCTCAACAAAGATAATACAGATATTACATTCAAAGATATTGCTCAAGATAAATATTTTAGAACTATAAGTGAAAATAATTATAATTTAATTAAGTTTACTGCTAAAGGCAAAGGATTAATTGATATGAAACATAAAATAGTTGATAAATACATGTATGCTACTATTCTTGCAAATCAAGGTCTTTCATTTTCAGATGGAACTACAACTATTGAAGATAGACTTGAAAAAATAAAACCCTTTGTTGATGAACAGTATTCTCCATTTGAAATTAGCTTTGAAACTATTGATTTAATTGAAAAGTTTGATGATCCTAATACTAAATTCAAAGTATTAAAAGAAAATATGGATATGGTGTATCATGGTAAATTTTTCAAAGATAGTGTTGGTTTAGGTTCTTTAATTAACTTTAAGGTTCCATTTCAAACTGGTGTTTATAATGTTTTATCTCATTCGCATATGTTTAAAGAAGGTGCACGATTTATTTTCAAGAGTGCTATTTATTGGAACATTGAAGAAAATAATCCTGATGCAATGGAAATTTTATATCAAAATAGAAACAAAGAAGAATCTCAAATTAGCGCACTCATAAGATATGAGATTCTTTATGATTGGGTTATTAAACAACGTAAATAAATAAAAAATAAATAATAACTATTCAAAATAATAGAATATAAACTAATCAAAGTACAAAATAATAGAATACCAAATAAAACATAAATAGAATATAATACAAAATAAGAGATAATACACTACAATATAAATACACGATAATATAATAAAGGTATTTGATTAATGAATGAAACTCTAAAAGAAAAAAAAACAGGAGAACCAGAGCAAAAACCTGATTGGTATTTATTATCTCCTAAAGATATTTTTTCTAAATTGACTAGTTCTCCTAAAGGATTAAGCAGTGCAGATGCAACAAAACGTCTTGAAGAATTTGGACATAACGAACTTGCACAAGGAAAACAGGAAACTTGGTTTGACCTTATTTTAGCTCAATTCAAATCACCTATTGTTTGGATTCTTATTGGTGCTATCATTATTTCATTAATTGTACGAGAGTATGTTGATGCAACAGTTATAATTATTATTTTAATTCTTAATGCAGTTTTGGGTTTTATTCAGGAATTTAAGGCTGAAAAATCAATTCAAGCTCTAAAAAAGATGACAAGTCTTAAGGCAACGGTTCTTAGAGATGGTAGACATATAAAAATCGATGCCAAAGATTTGGTTCCTGGAGATATTTTAATTCTTGAAACTGGTGAAAAAGTTCCTGCAGATTGTCGTTTGATAGAAGTTGTTGGTCTTCAAATTCAAGAATCTGCTTTGACTGGAGAATCTGTTCCTGTAAATAAACGTCTTGATGAACTTACAAAAAAAGTTACTATTGGCGATCGTAAAAATATGATTTATTCGGGAACAATTATTACAGGCGGAAGAGGTATAGCAATTGTTTGTGAAACCGCAATGAATACTGAAATTGGAAAAATTGCTCATATGATTCAAACTGCTGAAAAAAAATTAACTCCTCTTCAAAAAAAGCTTGAAAAATTAGGTAGGTTTTTAGGAATTTTAGTTGTTATAATCGCAATCATTACATTTATTGCGGGTATGATGAAAGGCGGTAGTACTATTGAAATGCTATTGGCAGCAATTTCTTTAGCAGTTGCTGCAATTCCTGAAGGGTTACCTGCAGTTGTTACTATTTCTTTAGCATTAGGTGTTCAAAGAATGATTAAACGTAATGCTCTAATGCGTCATCTCCCTAGCGTCGAGACTCTTGGTGCAACTACTGTTATTTGTAGTGATAAAACAGGAACCTTAACTCATAATCAAATGACTGTAAAAAGAATTTTTTATGAAAACAAAGATATTTCTGTTTCTGGAGAGGGTTACAAATCAGATGGTGAATTTTCTGTTAAAAAAGAAAATCTTAAACTAATTCTTACTATTGGCGCACTTACTAATGATGCTAAACTTGATCGTCAAAAGTGGGAAGTAATGGGTGATCCAACAGAAGGTTGTTTGCTAACAAGTGCACTTAAAGGTAATCTTGATTATGAAGAACTTAATAAAAAATATCCTCGTGTTGATGAAATTCAATTTACTAGTGAAAGAAAGTGCATGACTACTGTTCACAAAACAGACAAAGCAAACAAAAGAGTTGTGTATACTAAAGGTGCTGTTGATGTTATTCTTAACAAATGTGAATTTGTTTGGTTAAATGGTCAACGCCAAAGAATGAATAGAGATATGAAAAAAATGCTTTTAGAAAAAAATGATGAATACTCTTCTCAAGCATTAAGAGTTCTTGGTTTTGCATTTAAAGAAATATCAAATAAAACTAAAAAAGAAGATTATGAAAAACAATTAATTTTTGTTGGAATGCAGTGTATGATTGATCCTCCAAGAAGAGAAGTTAAGGATGCTATTGTAAAATGTAAAACTGCAGGTATTAAAGTTGTTATGATTACAGGAGATTACCTTAAGACTGCTGTAGCTATTGGCCGTGACCTGGGTATTGAAGGCAGGGCGATGATGGGCTCTGAATTAGATGATATGAGTGATAAAGAAATTGAAGCAATAGTAAGAGACATTGGAATTTATGCACGAGTAAATCCTGAACATAAATTAAAAATTGTTACTGCATTAAAAAACAATGGTCATGTTGTTGCTATGACTGGTGATGGAGTTAATGATGCACCTGCTCTAAAAAAAGCAGATATTGGTATTGCCATGGGTATTGCAGGAACTGATGTTGCAAAAGAAGCTAGTGAAATGATCCTTACTGACGACAATTTCGCATCTATTGTTAGTGCTATTGAAGAAGGAAGAAATATTTTTGATAATATAAGAAAATTTGTTGAATATCTTCTTTCATGTAATCTTGGAGAAGTTCTTACTATTTTTGTAGCAATTATTCTGGGATTTCCACTCCCATTAATTGCTCTTCAAATTTTATGGGTTAATCTCACAACAGATGGACTTCCCGCTCTCGCATTAGGAGTCGATCCACCAAGTCCTAATATCATGAAGAGAAAACCTAAAAAAGTTGAGTCTGGTATTCTTGATCGCCACAGAATTGTGTTTATGTTTTTTGTAGGAATTATTATGATGCTTGGAACACTTGCACTGTTTTACAAATATGATCCTATCAATAATCTTATGTATGCTCAGACTGTTGCATTTTGTACGCTTATGATGTTTCAAATGTTCAATGTATTTAATGCAAAAGCAGAGTCTAATTCACTTTTCAAAGAAGGAATATTTTCAAATCCAAAACTATGGTATGCAGTAGGATCATCAATCATATTTCAACTCATTGTAATTTATACTCCCCTCAGCGTGTTCTTTAAAACAGTTCCACTAACATTAATTGATTGGGGCTGGATAATAGCAGTTAGCTCATCAGTATTAATTCTTGGAGAACTAGTTAAGTTCATGTGGAAAGTCACAGGACATGATGATTAAACATGAATTAAACAGTCTCAGCTCAAAGAAACAATCAAATCAGTAAAAACAACAGTAAACCTTTATATACAAAACCCTATTTTTCTAAGTTATTATGTCGCTAGGTACACAAGATAAAATAAATAAAGAAGATCACTTAAAACCTTTTTTCCAAGAGTTAGTAGATATAATCAAGTTAGAAAAACCTTCAAAAGAAAAACTTGCAAATCTAAAAATCAAACTTTGCGCAAAACACAAAGTAAAAAAAATTCCTACAGATATTGAAATTCTTCTCAATGCTCCTAATTCTGATTTTTCAAAAATAAAAAAATTAATTCAAACAAAACCGACTAGAACAATTAGTGGTGTTGCAATTGTTGCAGTTATGACAAAACCTCATAAGTGTCCTCATGGTAAGTGTACAATTTGCCCAGGAGGAATTAAATCTACATTCGGAACTGTTCCTCAAAGCTATACAGGACACGAACCTGCAACAATGAGAGGTATTAGAAACAAATTTGAACCATACACTCAAGTGTTTAATCGTCTTGAACAATATATTGTATTAGGTCATGTCCCTGATAAAGTTGAATTAATTATAATGGGCGGAACTTTTATTTCAACAAATCAAAACTACAAATTAAACTACGTTACTGGTTGTTTTCAGGCAATGAATGATTTCTCAAAATTATTTTTTTCTAAAGGAAAACTTAATATTAAAAAGTTCAAAGAATTTTTTGAATTACCTGGGCGAGTAGGTGATGAGAAAAGAACTAAATTAATTCATGCTAAAATTAACAAATTAATTGAAAAAACAAAACAAAAAAAGACAAAAAACAAAAAACAATTAAACAAAACAGAATTAAAAAAAGAACTCATTCATGCTCAGAAAAATAATGAAAAAACAAAAATTCGTTGTGTAGGATTAACTATTGAAACTCGTCCAGATCAAGGTCGCGCTTCACACGGAAATGAAATGTTAGACCTTGGAACCACACGTGTTGAATTAGGCATCCAATCAGTATTTGATCATGTTCTTCAAAAAATTAATAGAGGTCATGATGTTAATGAGTCAATAAAATCTATCCAAGAACTAAAGGATCTTGGTTTTAAACTTAACTTTCATTACATGCTTGGACTTCCAGGATCTAATCCAAAAAAAGATTTAGAGGGGTTAAATGAACTCTTCAAAAATCAAAACTTTCGTCCAGACATGCTTAAAATTTATCCTTGCATGGTAATGCCTGGAACAAAACTTGAAAAAGAATTGGAAAATAATGAATACAAACCAATCTCTACAAAAACAGCTGCAGAAATTATTGCTAAATTTAAAAAATTTATTCCAACTTATTGCAGAATTATGCGTGTTCAAAGAGATATTCCTCCTCAGCTTGCAGTTGCAGGAGTTGATAGATCAAACTTACGTCAAATTGTAGATCAAGTTTGCAAAAAACAAAATATACGCTGTAGATGCATTCGTTGCAGAGAGATTGGAAGAGCAAAAAAAGTAGAAAAAATAGAACTAATTGATCAAAAGTATAAAGCAAGCAATGGAACTGAATTTTTCATTTCTGCAGAAGATAAAAAAAATGATGTTATTGCAGGTTTTTGTCGTCTAAGATTTCCTTCAAAACAAGCATTTCACCCAAAACAAATTAGATCTGAAATTACAAAAGATTCTGCATTAATCAGAGAGCTTCATGTTTATGGAGAAGCAGAATCAATAAAACAAAACAAAGAAAAAAACAAAAAAATAAATAAATCAACACAAATAAACGCAAAAACAGCAACACAACATAAAGGTCTTGGTAAAAAACTTTTAAATCACGCAGAGCAAATTGCAAAACAAAACAAAAAAAACAAAATAATAGTAATTTCAGGCATTGGTGCACGAGAGTACTACAGAAAACTAGGATACAAAAAACAAGGACCTTACATGGTTAAAAATATATAAACAAAACAATTAAAAGAAAAATAGTTGCCATAACTGTAAATTACTAAATCAGCACTACCTTGGCACAATAGTTAAAATGAGCTTGCGAATTTTAATGTTGTCAAAGTTTACTTTGATTAAATCAACGACGAGTAAAACGAGGAGTTAATGTAAATCAGAAAACAAGCTGATCCATGCAAGCTTATTTTCGATATGTGAAATTCATACTTCAGCTTTGCAAAGCAAAGATGAAGGCTTGCGAATCTCGAAGAGATTTGAAAGAGAATTTCATAAATTGCCGTAGTGCTACAAAAAAAATAAAACAAACCAACAAAAAAATGCAATCAATAATCCAAACCCTAATCCAAGAAATTAAAAAAAAGAAAACTCTATCCAAACTAGATGACAAAATAGTAGAAACTAAATTAAATACATTACTAAATCAAAATCCAAAAACAAAAAAACTAATATCATCTGAAGAAAATTATGAAAAAATTAAAAAATCTAAACTCGTCAAAGAAATTATAAAACAAACAAGAAATGATTTTAATATTATTTATGGTCAATTTCAATCAAAAGAACCAAAACATACAAATAAACTACTAGAACAATTAAAAAAAGAATTAAACTCTACAAATTTAACTGAACAAAATATTTTAGAGCTTCACAATAATCTTTTAAAAACTCATCTCTCGACGAAAGAAAGAATTAAAGATCAAGAAAAAATCATTAAAGAAATTATAGTTGAACTAAACAAAAATAAAACTCGTGAAACAGATTCTTTAAACATTCTTGATCTTGCTTGCGGGTTTAATCCTTTTTCAATTCCCTTCTGGTTAAATATTACAAAAATAAAAAAGATTTCCTACACTTGCAGTGATTTTACTAAACAAGATCAAGAAATAATAGAAAATTACTTTAAAATATTATCAAACAAATATAATGAGTTAAAAGGTGAATCGATTCAATTGGATATTTCTAAACCAGACTCAGAAAATCATAAAATATTTTCCAAAAAATATGATTTTGCATTAATTTGGAAAACATTAGACCTCATCGACCACAAACAAGCGGAAAATTTTATAAACAAAATTGATTCTGACTTAATCATAATCAGTTTTTCGACAGTTACTGTCAAAAACAGACGTATGAATGTTAAAAAACGTAGTTGGCTACATAAATTACTAAGAAGATTAAATTTAAAATATGAAATAAAAGAATACAGTAATGAATTATTTTATTTTATTGAAAAAAAATAAAAAAATAATAGCTCCATTAAAAAAAATAAACCAACAAAATTAAAATAATAAAATGACAAATCTAACCAAAAATCCAAATATAGAAAAACTCGAGTGGAAGCCAAAAATGGTAGAACGCTACTCTAAACTAACAGATTTTGATAAGTTCAAAGAATACAGCGAATATTATCTTACCAAATCTATCAGAATTAATACTTTAAAAAAATCTATTGAAGAAGTAAAAAAAAGAATTGAAAAACAAGGTTTCAAACTTACTCAAGTTCCTTGGTGCAAAGAAGGTTTTTGGATTCAAGGTGAACGAACAGATATTGGCAATCTTTTAGAACATACTTTAGGTTATATTTATGTGCAAGAAGCAGCTTCAATGATTCCACCAGTAGTACTAGATCCACAACCAGGAGATATTGTTCTTGATATGTGCGCGGCACCCGGTTCTAAAACAACCCAAATCGCAGCAATGATACAAAACAAAGGTTTTATTATTGCAAATGAGATTGAATGGAAAAGAGGGATTTCTCTAGGTATTAATGTTCAGCGTTGTGGAATCCAAAATTATGTATTAACAAACATGAGAGGTCAAGACATCAAAGGGAGTTTTGATAAAATACTTATTGATGCTCCTTGTACAGCCACAGGAACTATACGAAAAAGTGCAACTTCTCTTCTTGAATGGAATCCTACCCGAGTAAAAAGGGTTGCAAAAATCCAAAGAGAATTACTAGAACATGGATTTAACCTACTAAAACCAGGAGGGATTTTGGTATATAGTACATGCACATTAGAACCTGAAGAAAATGAAGGAGTAGTAGATTTCTTAATAAATAAATTCGAAAATGCAAAAGTAGAACCTATAGATCTAACAATAAACAGAACACCCGCAGTAACTGAATTTGAAGGAGCAACTTACAGCGACGAGGTAAAAAAAACTTTAAGAATCTGGCCGCAAGATAATGATAGTGAAGGTTTTTTTGTTGCAAGAATAAAGAAAGAAGAATAAATATTACTGCCTTGGCATAGATATTTGAACACAGATTGTTCAATTGTTTCAAAGCTTGCTTTGATTTTGTCAACAATGAGTCAAGCGAATTGTTGATGTATTGCAAGAGCAAGTCCGATTTATGCAGGACTTGCGACGTGATGTCATACGCCATAGGCGATGATAAACTGCAGCAGTAATACAAGAAAAAATAAAAAAAATATAAAAAGAAAAAAAAATGCAACCAAACATAACTCCTCTAAAAACCTCTGACGATTCAATTACTTTTCACAATTCTGACGTCGATG